>Ga0116172_10003443_pt1 | contig 13226 bp, 12 predicted proteins | sample AD_UKC083_MetaG_FD_89799 | JGI IMG/M metagenome (GOLD analysis project Ga0116172, IMG submission 89799) | Active sludge microbial communities of municipal wastewater-treating anaerobic digesters from USA - AD_UKC083_MetaG | ecosystem: Engineered > Bioreactor > Anaerobic > Digestate | place: USA...
ACGAAGCCGACCGGGTGCTTGCTCCTGATCTGTATGCTGCCGAGGTTTCCAATGCCTTCTGGAAGTATTGCAGTCTTGGGATGATTGACCAGGCTGACTGCGTCAGGGGAGTTGAATTCTGCCTTGGGCTGATTGATGAATCTGTCCCGACGGAAGGGGTCTGGGCCGAGGCCTTTGCCGAGGCGGTCCTGGCCCGGCATCCGGTCTATGATCTTCTCTATCTCGTTGTGGCCCGGCGAAACGTGGCAGAGGTGCTGACCTGCGACGAAAAACTCAAGAGATTGGCACGAACGCTCAGGTTAGGGATCATCTCACAAGATCTCTGAAATCGGCTTTCTCGCACAATGCCGGCAGAGAGAACAGACAGAAGCCGCACACGCTTGGGGGAATGTGGATATCGGTATTTCCAACGAACAGATCTTCATTTAGTCGCGATGATATGTTGCGACCCTGAGGCAGGAAAGTTGGTCTGTATCGCGTTCCAGGCTTCGTCTTCAGATGGGTAACGGTCGTATTTTTCCCGTGCGTACCGCCAGAAGTGGAAGAAAAACTCGTCGGGTCTGGGAGTAATGCGATCATGGTACCATTTTTTACAAGCCGCCCGGTAAGTACGTCCATTGGCCAGCGGATTTACCGTCTCCATCCACCATTCGAGAGCCATGCGGAGGACTTCATTCTGGCTGATTCTCTCGGAATACGCAATTTTCTCGATCCAGTCTTTGATATCCCGTGTAAGAATCACAGATCGGGAGACCTTGTCCGTTTTCTCCAGTCGCGTGATAAACCGGCTTCGCTCCTCGATACGGAGCGTTCCCCCTTGGACGGCCAGTGCGAACTGCGTTATGGCTTTGCGACAAGACTTTGAAAAATGCATACAGTGTTTGCTGAAGAACGAGTTTTCCTTTTTTTGGAGCCGGCACCGAAAGATGACTTTCCCGTAAGCTCGTACTCGGGCTGCATCCGTGAGATCGACATTCATTATTTCCTCCTCTGTCTGCATACAGGAGAGGTCCGGGGCATGAGTCTGGTGCCATGTTTTTTAGGACTATGATACCGAATTTTTGAGAGATGGCTTTTTGTCAAACGATTGGTCTACAGACAGTTCTTCCTGCTGGTTCTGTTTGCATGAATCGCTTCAGAGATCAGTCTCACTCGCAAGTGTTCATCGAGTCCCATCTGTTCTGGGAATGAGATCACCTGATCATGGCCGAAAAACAGGAATCCGGATTTTTCCGGCGTATCCCCATGCCAGGAGATTGTTTCTTTTTCCATCTGGTGCTATCATCTCCGGTATGAGAAGAGTGCTGACAGCAATTTCTGTCTTGTTCGCAGTTTCGACATCGGGGTACGCCTTTGCGACAGATGCCGGATCATGGTCGTTTGCAGGCGAGATTTCGCTCGAAACCGGGTATGGTGCGGCTTGGGACAGTATGCGAATTTCAGGCAGCCCATCACTTTCCTGGTTTTTTGCCGACTGTTTTGCGGTCAAGGGTTCGCTCTGGTTTGAAAGGCAGGAGATTGGCAAAGAAACTGCTGAAAGGGGCGGGGGATACCTGGGAGTGGATTGGTATTTCCGTGGGCCTGCATCACCGGTCTTTCCTTTTGTTGGCGTTTCTGTGGGGGGCGGGCGATTTGCCTGGGGCGAGACGAGCGTTGGATATGCCGGACTGCGCGTGGATGCCGGTATGGTGTTTTTGTTCAATGAAACCATTGGGATCAGGCTGCTTGCAAGTTGGTTCCGGGATACAGTCGATACACAAGGTCGGGATGCGACAGGTGGAAGGCTTCTGCTTGGTGCCGGGGTCCATCTTTTCCTTTTTTGACCGTGCCTGAAGCGATTTATCTGGATGTCTTTGTTGTTGCTGTTTTTTGATGAACAGAAGACCTGCCGGGCGGGAAGCGGATTGTCCTGATTTGATCCTTGTACCCTGCAGGCTATGGCAGAATTCGGAAAATCGTCGAGTACACCTGTTCCGGACTGATGGATGCCATGCATGGTGCGGTTGGACCGCAGTGCCGGTCGAGACAGGGTGCGCAGGCCGTTTTTGCCCGAAGGATGACCGCGTGTGGTGAACAGGGGCCGGAACGGGCCGGATCGGTCTGGCCAAAAAGTGCCACGAGGGGTACCTCCAGAGCGGCTGCGATGTGCATCGGGCCACTGTCACATGCGACCACACCGGATGCGTTGCCGATGATGGCGGCTGCTTCGCCTGTGGTCGTCAATCCCGTGAGATCCGTGGCACAGGTTTCCGCTGTGATCAGCCTGTGCCTGAGTGTATCCCGTGCCGAGCCCACAATGACAACGGGGTGTTCATTCCGGGATAAAAGCTGGATCAAGGACCTGCAATGCTCAACAGGCCAGTCTTTCTCCGGTCGTGTTGTTGTCGGGGCCAGGACGATATATGGTGCAGAAACAGCAGCGAGAAGTTCTTTGGCGCGAGACAGCTCTTGCTCGGAGAGTGCAAAGCGCAAGGCCAGGTTTTCGGGGGGCTTCATTCCCAGCAATGGAAAGTATCGTGCTGCACCATGGCGCGGAAGCATTGCAGGTTTGAACGCTTGTGTGAATAATAATGAAGAAAACTCACGGGCAATGCCGATCCGCGTTCGAATCCGGCACCGGAATGCCAACAAGGACGATGCAAAATCGTCTTTCAAGACGAAGACCATGGTGTAGGCTTCGTTGCGGAGCTGTGCCAGGATCCCCTTGCTTGTCCGGTCATGAAGCGTGATCGATCCTTTCAGGCGGGAATAGACATCAAGACCGGGTCCGGACGCCAGGATTCCAAGGTGCGCAGGTCCTTTCTGCTGGATGGCAGTAATGCAAGGCGTTGTCATCAGGGCATCACCCAAAAACGAATGGCCTATGACGAGAATACGCTCATTGCTGAGTGGGCCGGTTTCCAAGGATCTGAAGCGGGCATGCATATGTTGAATATACATGCGGGATACGAGGAATGCACCCGTTTCGCCCTGATTGGTTGACTGGGGAGGGTGCATGGCCGGTGGCCCCGGGTGGTTTTTTGGCCAGATAGGGTCCCGAACCAAGATAATCTTGTGAGATTTTCCATGGTGTGCTATAGTGAGCGGGAAGGAAAGTTGCGGATTGTGCTGTTTTTGTATGAAAAGCAAGGAGGTTCGAGACCATTTTATGGAAGATCTTCGAAAGAGAGTCAAGGACGAACGTTCATTCCTTGAAAAAGCAGGAAAACTGATACCCGGCTACTCCGGGTATAAAGAAAAGTTGATCCGGCAGGAGGGCGACAAGCTTCTCCGCGATTGGCTGGCTGGCAAGATGCAGACCGAGATGGGGTACCTCAAGGACCTGATTGATGAAATGACCCGCTCCATGAAAATCAAGCTGCTGGATCATGTCGATCGCCCCCTGAAAAAGCTGGAGAAACTGCGTGACAGGATCAAATTTGCCGATCGTGGATACACCGGCTGGTTCGCTGCCATTGATGTGGACAAAGACTTGCTCGATCGCATGTACGAATTCGACAATTCGTTGATTGATCTCGTGACCGAAATCGAGCAGTTGATCCGGTCTGCCCAGGCCGCGGTTTCCGATGATGACAAGCTGGTCTCGGCACTCAAGTCGCTGACCGATCTCATTGCGCAGGCTGATGTCAATTACAACGAGCGGGAAAATCTCATACTCAACAAGGCGGAGGGGTAAGGCGCAATGGCACTCACTTCTGGAGTACTTGAATATTTTGATGAATCCGGGAATGTCATGGCACAGAGGTTGCCGGAAGCAGGTTCTGGCGAGTTCAAGATGGGCACATACGTTGTTGTCAGGGAAAGCCAGGAGGCTGTTTTTTTCCGTGACGGGCAAATGCTGGACACACTCGGACCGGGCCGGCATCAGATCACGACGGCCAACCTTCCGCTGATCACAAAGCTTTTTTCGCTGGTGACAACTGGGGGCGAATCCCCATTCAAGGCCGAGCTCTATTTTGTCAGCAAGCAGCCATTCCTCAATGAGGGATGGGGGACAGACCAGCCTATTCTCTTTCGTGACAAAGAATTCGGCATGGTCCGCCTGCGCGCGTTCGGAATCTGTTCTCACCGCATTATTGACAACAACCTGTTTATCAACAAGGTTGTGGGTACCCGTGGACGCTATGCACGTGATGATGCCAAAGACTTTATCCGCAATATCATTGTTGGCCGTTTGAATGATGCCTTGGGCGAGGTGATGGAGACGATCCTCGACCTGCCCAAGTATTATGACGAAGTCGGCGTGGCGATGAAGTCCAAGGTTCGTGACGACCTCGAGAAGTATGGAATCGAGATTGTTGATTTCATCATCAAGGCGATCACGCCGCCCGAAGAGGTGCAGAAGGCCATCGACGAGCGCACATCGATGGGTGCCATCGGGAATATGCAGCAGTACATGATGTTCAAAGCTGCAAAATCCATGCAGGATGCTGCCAATAATCAAGGCGGTGGTGCCGGAATGGGTATGGGCATGGGCGCTGGTATCGGCATGGGTATGATGATGCCCGGAATGATGGCAGGTGCTTTCATGCCCGGCATGCAGCAACCGATGCAGCCCGGTATGCAACAACCGATGCAACCCGGCATGCAGCAGCCCGTGCAGTCGGCCCAGCCAGAAGCGCCAGCCGCCGGTGGAACATTCTGTACCAATTGTGGAACGCAGAATCCGGCAGGCGCCAAATTCTGTGGCAATTGCGGAAACAAGATGGGCGGTTAACCCCGGAAACCCATGTTGTAAGGATATCGCCCTGTTCGCCTGCAGACGGACAGGGTGCTTTCTTTTTTCAGACGCTTTATTCAGTGGTATGAGCCGCCGATAATTGACGTGAATCTCTCTGTCGGAAATGGTGCAATCAGCGGCGGGATAAAACTTTCTTGGAAAGGTCACCATGGTGCGTGTCAGTGCTGCTTCTTCAGGAATGCGTCTGGTCTGTATGCTGGCGCTCTTTTTCTTCTCGATGCTGGCCCTCCTTGGCGGTTTCATCGGCGGTGTGTTGCTTTCCTCGGGAACCTGGCACGAGGGAGACATGGCCGCCCTGGTTGAAGAGCGCGGCATCGGAAGCCTTTTCACGCTCAATGATCCAGACCTTGCCGTTTTTCATCTTGCGGCCGAACGCCTCTTGGCGCAGAGCCCGGTCCTTGCCGTGGATGTCCTGTCACGGGATGCCATACTGTACAGTAAAGCGATCCAATCCAATGCAGGGGAGAGGGCATTGCCAGCCAACTCGGCTCTCATCCGGCAGATGGGCCGGATCATCTGCCACGATGGCCGATTGTTGTACGCTTGTCAACCTTCGTTCGCAAGAGAGATTCTGGTCGTGCTTGAGGTGACACAGGAGGACCGGCCTTGGCGGGCGACTCTTTCCCGGGCCATTGCCAGAGTCGGGGAATGGCCGGGGTGGGGTATTCCCGTCATCATTGCCGGTTGGTCGCTCCTGTCATTGACTCTTGCATGGTGCATTGTGTGGATGTTGTATTCAAGGCCAGTGTCCCGGGTTGTTGCGGTGCTTGAAGCCTGTGAACAAGTGGAGGATCTTGCGACTGCAAAGCTTTTTGGGGGAACAGTCTCCGATCCGCTTGTTGGCTGTATTGAGCGGCTGGTGCAGCGTGCAGGTGGGGGAAAGAAGACGGGATTCGAAAGTCTTCTGCCAAGGCGGCGGGGGTATGATTTCCCCGGGTTTGATGCCGCGACGGTCTATGCCGGGACAAGCGAGAAACTCGCTGTGCATGTGGATATCCGGCCTCTCGGTGACGGGCGATATGGAATCATGTTGCTTGCGGTCAGGGCTGAAGATGAGAGCGAGGAAGCGCTGGTTCGGATTGCGACGGTCTGCGACGCCTGTTTCAGCCTGTATGTGAATCCGGCGCAGGTGGCGTCATCTTTGAACCGGTATATGCACTCCATGTCGATCCCCTTTCCCGTGGATGCCGGTTTTCTGGTCTGGAGTCCATCCGAAAAAAAACTCGAGTTTTGTCTGAATGGGTCTGTCAACCTGTTCCGGTATGATGTTCGTGAGGGGACGCTGCGCGGATATGATCTCAAGCAGCCTGTCCTGGAGGGTGGACTCCCGGAGGAATTCGATGCTGGAATCGGTTTTGCCCGGCTTGATATCGGAGAGGGGGATCCCGTTGTGCTGGCCTATGCGCCCGGCGTGGAATGGGAATCACTGGTGACCGATGTCCTGAAAAAATCGACAACACTCGCAGAACGGCAACAAACCCTCAATGCGCTTCTTGGGCAGAGACTCGGACCGGGAGATGCGGCAGCCGTCCTCATGATGAGCCTGTCAGAATGAAGCGTTTCCTTGTCCCGGTGGTACTTGTTTACTCGATGGTTCTCTGTCCGGTGATGGGACTTGCTGCACAAGAGGGCAGCAAACCGGTTTTTCGTGTCCCGGTTCTCTGCTATCATGCGGTCAGTCCTGTGGCGGCGGGTCGCTTTGCCGTCACCCCCGAAGTCTTTTCCATGCATATGGAATACCTGAAGAAAAACGGGCACACCGTGATTTCGGTGGCAGGCCTCGTTTCATTCTTGAAGGCGGTGCAAAAGGGAGAGAAGGTGTCTCTTCCGGAAAAGCCGGTTGTGATCACCTTTGACGACAATTATGAATCGATCCAGAAACATGCGCTTCCGGTGCTCACGAAATACAAGTTTCCAGCATGCAATTTCATATATCTTGACGGAATCTCCGTAGCTGGATGGGAGAGATACAAACGGCTTGAAGGATCGCTGATGGAACTGCATTCCCATACAGTCAATCATGTCGATCTTGCAAAAAAGAAACAGGATGAGGATGACAAATCCTGGAGAAAGCGCATTTTTCGCGAGATTGCGGACAGTCGGCGGATCATCGGTGAAAGACTGGGGCGCTCTCCGGCTTTCATTGCCTATCCCTATGGAACCTGGAATGTCAGTGTGATCCGGATGATGAGGATTGCAGGCTATTCTGCTGGTTTCTCCGCCTTTGGCGGATATGTCCGGGAGACATCATCTCTGGATGTTCTTCCACGATTTACAATATTCAGGGAATATGATTTGCAGAAGTTTGCCGAGATTGTCTCCGGGGCATGGGTGGGGGGACAAGGTGAGCCTGATTTTATCAGCGCTCGTGATTACAACTTCAGAATCGAGTGAGTGTCAGGACGGGCCGGTATGGGCCCGGCTTTGAGTGGGGAATGCCGCAAACCGACAAGGATGCCGTGTTTTCTGGCTGCGCTTGCACACGCTCTGCTGTGCACAACGGCCCATTCCCGGGCTGAAGACTGTTCCACGAAAAAGAACTGGTTCGTCGGAAGCTGATTTCTGGTCTGCAGACACGGGATCTCGTGGTGCGCTTCCGGTTGACGTGTTTTTCCATGGAGCCTAGAATGGGAGAATGGCAGTTTTTTCAAGGGAGGCTGAGGTGGGACGAAAGGAAATTACAGGGCGGATTGTGAATCCCGCAAGCGGCGAGATCCGTTCCGGGCGGATTGTCTTCGAGGACGGGCGCATCCTGGAGATGCTTGCGGATGAGGATGTTCCCGAGCGATACATCGTTCCGGGTTTTGTCGATTCCCATATCCACATCGAGAGTTCCATGCTCATGCCCTCACGCTTTGCGGCTGCCGCATTGCGGCATGGAACCCTTGCCGCAGTCTGCGATCCCCACGAGATCGCCAATGTTCTCGGTCTGGAGGGTGTACGGGGTTTTCTCGCTGATGCAGAGAATGCGCCCTTCTCGTTTGTGTTTGGTGCCCCGTCTTGCGTTCCGGCAACCTCTCTTGAAACATCGGGTGCTGCCCTGACAGCTTGTGATATCAAAACACTTTTTTCGGAAGACGGATTGAGGTTCTTGGGCGAGGTGATGAATGTCCCGGGTGTTCTGGCCGGGGAGAAAGAGCTGGAAGCAAAGCTGGATCTGGCCAAAGAATACGGTTTGCCGATCGACGGCCATGCACCCGGGCTTCTCGGCGCAGATCTCCGTTCCTACGTGGCCGCCGGGATGACAACGGATCATGAATGCAGTACGGTTGCCGAGGCCATGGAGAAGGTCAGACAGGGGATGTTTGTCCAGATTCGGGACGGATCGGCGGCCAGGAACTTTGATGATCTGCTCCCGCTGTTTTTCCAGGTTCCGGGGCGGTTGATGTTGGCGAGTGATGACAAGCATCCGGATGACCTGTTGGGAGGGCATATCAATCGGATGGTTTCCAGGGCCCTCAAGGCAGGGGTGCCGTTTGGTGCGGTTTTGCGTGCGGCATGCATCAATCCCGTCATGCATTACAGGATCCCGTTGGGACTTTTACGGCCGGGAGACAGTGCGGACTGGATCGTCGTTGAAGCACCACTTGAAGACATGCGTGTGACTGAGTCATGGTACCGCGGTGAATGTGTCATGCGGGATGGTGTGTATCTCGGGGACTTGCCCCCGATTCTGGTGCAAAACCGCTTCGCCCGAGTCAGTGTGGCAGCGGAGAGGATTCTGCCCGAGGCATCAAGATCGGCTGGTAAAGAATCCCGGGCCAGAGTGCGGGTGATTGAAGTCGAGGATGGCCAGCTTTTGACGGGGGAAGGGGAGGACGTCCTGTCGGTTGTCAGCGATCAGATTCAATCTGACACCGAAAAGGATATTTTGGTTCTCAGTGTTGTGAACCGGTATCAGGATACCGCACATCCTGCGTCGGCGTTTATCAGAGGATTCGGGCTGAAGGGTGGTGCCTTGGCCTCCAGTGTGGCGCATGATTCCCACAATATCATAGCCGTCGGGACGTCAGCGGATTTGGTCGCGAGGGCCATCATGAGGGTGGGTTCCTCTCATGGCGGGATCGTGGCGTTGTCGGAAGATGGCCGTGAGGAATTTTTGCCATTGCCCTATGGGGGTATTGTCTCGACCGAGACATGCCTGAAGGTGTCGGAGCAATATCGGGCCTGTGACGTGTTTGCCCGCGAGATTCTCGGGTCAAAGCTTCGGGCGCCGTTTATGACCCTCTCGTTCATGGCGCTGCTGGTGATACCGAGACTCAAATTGGGTGATCGAGGACTCTTCGATGGAGAGGAATTTGTCTTTGTGCCGGTGCAGAAGGAAATCTGGCAGCTCGAATCTGGCGGCGTCTCGGAACCGGGGCAGTTTATACGATGATTGCATGAAAGCCAGAGCTACGAGTTCTCGATGCATCTGCTGGGATTAAAGTGGTGTACATGGTTTCCATCCGGCAGCTTGAAAAAATGGCCGGATGGATTTTATGGAATATATTTAAGGTTGCGGTCGTTTGTTTTTGACATTTGCTTTTTGGGGGCCGAGATGATGCGTGTTGCCGTGGCAGGTATGCTGCTTGTGACCATAGCCTGTGTTGCTGTCAACGAGACGGTCAATGCAGACCAGCCTCTCTGGATTGAAGGGTATCCCAGGATCCAGTCTGTGGGAAGCGAACGGGTTTCTGTTCTTGTGAAGAGCGATGCCGCCGGGAGTGTGTACGGACTGGCCAGAAAGAGTGGCGAGGAAGCCCCGAATGCCGCGACGATGGTTCAGGCCGGGATTGCATCGATCACGATCGCGGCAGGGGTGGAGACCGTGTTTGTTTTGAGCAATCTCCAGCCTGGACAGGCACAGGATCTGTGGTGCATTCTGCGGGGTGCGAATGGCGTATTGCAGACCGCTCCCGTCAAGTTGACTGTGTTTACGAGAAGCCTGGCGACAGTGAGTGTGCCGGCATCCAGTTACCAAATGGGATCGGCCAATATGGATGCAGACATGTTGCCCGTGCATACCGTTGCGATCTCCGGATTCCGGGCGGGTACATACGAGATTACATGGTCACAGTGGACCAATGTCCGGACGTGGGCAGCGACGAACGGCTATGATTTCGGACAGAGTGGCTCATTGGGAACCGGAGTCAGTGGGCGACATCCAGTGGTGGATCTGACATGGTATGATGCGATTGCATGGTGCAATGCACTCTCAGAGATGGAGGGCCGGACTCCGGTGTATTACACAACTTCGGCCAAGGTGAATCCCTATCGGGACAGCCGGCTGACGGATCTGGTCTATGGCTCGGACTGGGTACGGTGGGATGTCAATGGATACCGTTTGCCAACAGAAGCCGAGTGGGAGTGCATGGCTCGATACATAAACGGAACTGTGTGGCATCATGGAAACCTGGCCAGCGGGGCCGGTGACGGATTGCATGGCGGATACGCGGTGTACGGGCAAAACTCCGGAGGTGTCTCGGCCGAGGTCGGGACAAAACTTCCGAATGCCTTGGGGTTGTACGATATGTCGGGGAACGTTGCCGAATGGTGCCATGATGTCTACAGATCCGAGGGCTATGATTCGTCTGTCCAGCAGGACCCCAAAGGCCCGGCACCACTCGAGGACGGGAACAGCTACAGAGTTTTTCGCGGAGGCTCATGGAGGACGGTGACCGATCCTGTGACCGATTTCAACGTCATGACCTGCTCGTTCAGGAACGCCGATGATCCTGCTGGATATGACGCGGATCGCGGGTTCAGAGTTGTGGTTCGGGACGGGAACTAAGCCGGTCTGGCGAGTAATGACCAAGAAAATTTGACTGCCCCCGCGGTGTCTGGTATACTCTTGCCACAATGGATGAAGAGATAGCGCAGAGCATTGATGTAGCGGCGGACGGATGGGTTGCGGACTGTGCAGATCCGGTCTGCTGGGAGAACGGAATGAAATGGCTGTCAAAGGCCATTGTTTCTGATAATGACCCTTTCGATAAAAAAGAGCTCAAGATCCAGCTCGAGCGTCATATCTCGATCGCACTGTGTTCTCCAAAAAAAGAAATACGTCAGACCGGGTTCTTTTATGTCCTTGCATGGAAACGTCTCGATCTGATTGCTGGATACGGGCAGGGTGATGGCCAGGCCCTTTTGCGGTCGGCTCTCGAGAGACTCTATGAAAAACATGATTTCCACTATTTTTCACTCAAACTCCTGGTGAGGAATGACTGGGCCGGGAGTCTTGCATCGGTTGCGGCCCTGCTGCAAAAAAAAATCGGCGAGCACGAAAAGAAGGCCTATGCCGCGGGGCTTCAGTCGGGAGACGAAATCCTGGTTGCGCGAACCCTTCGGACCATCGACGAATGCGTCCATGTTCTCGGAATCCCTGTCGTTGAATTTGAAACCCTGCTGGTTGATTTTTGGAGAAAGCGGCAGGTGGTGACGGGTGACCTGATAGCAATTGGAGACATCAGGAGAAGCCGGCAGTATTTTGCGATGGTTGAGCCGGTGCGAGAGTTGTTGCAGGCCGTTGGTGCCGACCATAGCCGAATTCTTTCCAGCTACCTTGACCTGGCAAAAGGAGAGGATTTTTTTGCGGGACTCCGTTGGTGTTTGCGCTGGGGGTGCCGCGACGGAATGGCGAAGGCATTGGACAAGATCTGGCCCGAGCACTTGGGTCTCGTGGCACGATTGGTCCGAGTTCATATCGAGAGTCCCGCACTTGACCAGAAGAGATGTGAAGCCCTGGTCAACCTTGCCGGGAGAAACCGGGAGGGTGTCAGGGAATTATTGGAACTGTGCATGGATCCTTCTGCATTGGCGCCAAATCTGGCAAGCGCGATTGAAGAGGGCTTGTGTGTATCCGAACGGCGAATTGATGTCTTTGTGCTGACCGGTGCGATGGTCGAAGGGATGCGGGTCAAAAGCCCGGAGATTATTTCCGTCCGGGCAAGATTTCTGTCAAAGATATGGGATATGGTCGAAGGATCGGAGGATGTGGACCTCTGGGATGGTGCGCTCCAGATCCTCTATGAGCTGGTGGATGCATCCAGGGATACGCTGATCGATGGCGAGTTTTTTTTGCCACTCTTACGGGAAGCGCTCTTTTCCGAGAGCCTGACGATCAGCAGAATGGCGAACGGATATCTCAAAAAAAGACCGGATCTGAAGAAAGTCGTCTTGAGCTGGTTGAGCGAACCGCAGTTGCAAACGGAATTGGCTAGCGGCCTTTCATCACTGAGACTGCAGGATCAGGTGAAGACACTGAACAGGCTGGTGACATTATATTGTCGCTATCCCGTGCCATCCGCGTATCTTTCAAAACGGGTCGCCAGGTATGTCGAGCACCTCGAAAAGACCCGTATCGAAGGTGGTCTTAAAGAAAAGATGCGACACGCGGCCGAACGGATTGGAATGTGTGTCGCAGCCAATGGGCAACAAGGCAGAGACAGAGGGTAGCGATGGGGCTGGCGGATATTTTTAGCGAAGTCATCGAAAAGATGCTCGCGCAGTCACAGGTGCAGCAGGACCGGGTATTGACCCCCGACAACGTGTTTCAGGAAAAGCACGATGTAAACCGGACGGTGATGTACCCGATTGTGCAAAAGCTGCTTCTTGAGGGGAGCGGTATCGAGGGCCTGGAGAACCTTGCCAAGCTGGGTGAGATTGCCGGACAGGGCGGATCCTGTCTGATCCTTGCGGAGCACTTGTCCAATTTTGACGTCCCGGTTTTTTGGACGCTGATGCATGCGCTTGGAGAAGAGAGTGAAGCGCTTTTTGACAGGATTGTATTCATCGCTGGGCGAAAACTCAACGAAGAGAGTGCTGTCGTCAAGCTCTTTACCGAGATGTTTACACGGATTGTGATCTCCCCAAAGACTTTTGAGGATGATTTGCCCGATGGAGCAGAGGGAGAGCAGCTCAAGGCCGAAGCTCAGGCCATCAATATGGCAGCGTACAGAAAAATCAGGGAGCTCAAAAAAGCAGGCCGGATTTTTCTGGTATACCCGACCGGGACAAGATTTCGGCCATGGGAGCCAGCGACCGGACGAGGCTTGCGAGAAGTCGAAGGGTATTTGCGAAGCTTTGACAATATTTGCTTCATGGCCTGCATCGGAAACCTCATGCCCCCCGAGCAAGGGAAGGAAATGGCCGCCGAGACACCACGCAGGGATCGTGTGGTTATGCGCTTCGGTCCGGTGCGATCTTCCGAAAGTTTCAGGAGCGACGCACTCAGGGAGTATGGTCTGCGGAGCACTTCGGGGGAAGATCTTCCCGATGAGAAGCAATTTGTCATGGATTGCGTGATGCGGGAAATCGCCGCGCTCCATGGTGCAGAACGCGTATAGGAAGGTCATGCAGGCACCCATGGTGCAGTGAAATTCCCGAAAACCGCTCAGTATGGGTGGTTTTTTCTTTTTGATGAACACCCTCAGGCGAGCTGGGGCCGTCAGGTCGCGGAATGGATGCACCATGGCGGGTGTCATGGTACCGAATTTCGTCTCGC
>Ga0116172_10003449_pt1 | contig 13210 bp, 8 predicted proteins | sample AD_UKC083_MetaG_FD_89799 | JGI IMG/M metagenome (GOLD analysis project Ga0116172, IMG submission 89799) | Active sludge microbial communities of municipal wastewater-treating anaerobic digesters from USA - AD_UKC083_MetaG | ecosystem: Engineered > Bioreactor > Anaerobic > Digestate | place: USA...
CAAATCACTGCTTGCCTTCACCTGAAAACCATCCGCCGAGACGATTTGAGATTGCCCTGTCACGGTTCCAAAATATGATATTGAATCCGAAACCGCCAGCAGGCTGTTCAGGGAATGCAGTTCCCCAAAGAGGTCCGGAGCGGGATAATCCGCCGCGTTGCTAAGCTCCAGATTGAGGGAACACTCCTCTCCGGGATCGAGGACCCCATTGCCTGGTTCGTTCACGGTCCAGCCGCTGATACTCAGCCGCGAGTTGACGGCCCGCAGATAGAATACCGACTGGAATATATTCGCGTCGCCGTCCGTGACGTTGACGAGGCAGCGGACCGTCTCCAGGGGCGAAATTGATGAATTGATACAAAGGATGAAGGGCTGGGTTCCCTGGCTCGTCATTCCGGGCCCCAAAACAGGATAAGATGCCGTCCCCTGAGTTATCTGGATGCCGGGATGATCAATGCTGAGGATGGCATTCAGGCCGCTCAGCTCAGACGCGGTGGAGTTCTTTATTTGTACGTTCAGGGCTATGGTCTCAGAGGCGTTGGCTGTCCCGTCCGCGTTTCCGGAAGAGCCCATGCTACCGTCGTCGATCACCTGGTGGGCAGCATAGACCAAAGATCCGGTGCTTTCGACGCTGAGGGTTTGCTGACAGGGCTTAAAGTTGTGTTTCGCGGCTGTGATCAGAAGTTCAGGGCCTGGAGACGCTGGCAGTTCCAATACGGCAATGCCGTTGGCCATGGTGAAAGCTGAAGCTACCACGGCATTCTGGGAAGGGCTCCAGGCCGTCACGCTGACTCCCTCCACGGGAAGCTGCAGACTGTCTCTGACTACTACTTCCAGGATGCTCAATCCCTCTGGAAGCGGGGCCTGGACCTCGATGTTGAGCTCTCCTGCCACGCCTACCCAGGTCTCCAGAGTGGGATCTCCCATCAGATTGCACCAATGGGCCAGTGATCTGACAAAAGCTGGCTGGGTGGCCCCATAAATCTCATGTAGATAAAGCCTTCCATTGAGCAGCGCCTCTCCCATCGTGCGCATGCCATGGCAAAAAACACCGCTCATAATCCCGGAGATAAGGGCATTGTTAAAGGATGTATGGGTCCCGGGGGAAGCCATAGCGATACATGTTGCCGCCCCGGCGGGGACAGATTCCGTTCCCATCCTGATAATCTGCTCCGATAAAGAAGTTCCCGCGAAACTGCCCGTCTGGCAAGTAAGGATAACCGCGTGGGGAAGCTTGAAACCGTTGACGACCGAGGTTGAGGGCGACCAACCGCTTACCCCGGCGTAGCCTCTGTAGGCAAAAAATCCCACTCCCTGATTTAGACCGCTGTTGATGGTGCTGACAAAACCACTTGTGTAGTTTTCCACAAAGCTATAATCAGGATTGGCTCGTTGGGCGATCTCTTTGATGAAACGAGCGGTATAAGCGCAGGATATTCCTGAAGTAGTGGGATCTCCGATCACCAGCATCCGATTCATCCAGTCTGAGGCGGGAGGGTTTATATTGACGGTCTTTTCATAGGTATATACCTTATTATATAGGGTCAGCAACTGGGAGACGTCTTCCGCGGACAATCTACCAATAAAGGCGTCACCCAGCATATCGTCGCCGCTCAGATAAGTGTAGGGATAATCCCCTTCAGCGTTGAATTCTGATTCCGTTTCAAAGAAAGTGGGCACCGCGCAGCTGCCTGCCACATCCCCGATCAGGATAATGAAATCGGGACGCGTCCCCGGATCGTCATACTGGGCTTGGATATAGCTCTTGATGGCCGAATTGGTGGTGCCGGCCACCTGTGTGCTGGCTACGCTCACAATAAAGCCCTTCTGACGCTTCCAGGTTACGAACTCGTCCAGCTTGGAGATGAAGACCGGATCGGTGTTGTGGCCGTGAATGATCAGCACGCGAGCGTTCTGAGGTCCGGACTCCAGATCGCGATAAGCGCTGAAGTTCTGGATTCTGGCCTCATAGAGATTCTTGAAGGCATAGCTGTAACCGGTGTAGGGTATGGAGCCCGAATCCCCTTTTGGATAGCTTAGGTCGATGTTGATCCTGATGTGACCGTAACGGGTGAGGGTGTTTGTAGAGGGCTCCCAGGAAAATGGGCAGGTTTGCAGTGGAAGCACTCTGAAATCTCTCAGATACACCGCTTCACCTGCTATAACCTGTCTGGAGGGATAAGGGGCAGATTCATAATAGTCTGGAGATAGCATGAGAGACCTGGATGCATCCCGCACCGGAAGGGGTTTTACATCCTCAAATATCTGGGGTTCAGATAGTTCATAGCTGATACTATAAACTGAGTTTGGCGGGATCGCTACCATGCTCCCAAATTGTGGAAGATCGGGTCTTCCCTCTTCCGCGGATAATTCGGCCCCCTGCAGACTCACGCTGTCATAGCGCTCGCCGTTCACAGTTACGCTCTCCAGCCGGGCCTGGGGACAAATGAATTCCATGACTATTCTTTCGGGACCGCATTCCGCGATCCTGACAGGATGGGCCTCGTCAGATAGCGAGGCACCCAAGCCTCCTAATGTTAATAGCATCAACATGCTAACAATAATCCTGTCACCTTTCATCTGCTGTACCTCTTGATAAAATCTCAGGTCCATTCTCCTGATCAAATCCCCGGGTTGGGGTCACATCTTGGTTCACGGTCTTGATGAGCATCCGGAGTTTGATTGAGTCCTAGCCTGACAAATACTCACCATTCCTGTCCAGCGCACAATAAATGAAACCAAGACCTTGTGTCAAGCAAAATCTTCAGCTCTGGCGATACTGACAATAAAGTATTCAAATTAAACAGGATCATTTACATAACTCCTTGCTGAGAGTTAATTCAACTAGTCCGGCACTTTTTTTCAACTCCGTTCCTGCAGACTCAGAATCAAGCCGCATCAAGGTTTTCGGCCACATCCAGTAAGCTGTTGCTCAGATTCACCAGAAAAAAATCAAAAAAAGGTCATTTTGTTCTTGACAAGTATCACCTCCTGTCATAAAAGCACCACAGGATGTCACAAAAAGTCAGAAAATGTCAAACCGGGAGTACAGGAATGCCAGTTAAATTCATGCTAATTAACAATATATACAGGTCCAGCACTAAAGCTTAGGAAAAGGTCGTCAGCATGTCCGGACAATTTATCGGTTACTTCGAAAACGCTGTTCACAAGCAGCGGGTGATCATTCCGGCCGCATTCAAGAAGAAATTCTCAGAAGAAGCGCGGCGTACGGTGGTCGTCACCCTCGGCCCCCTGAACACGATTGCCATCTTTCCCCTGGATTGTTGGAACAGCTTTCTGGACAAGCTGGCCGGCGGCGACGATGACGACCAGGAACTCCGCACCCAGCTCATCGACTTCGCGGTAACGGAGCAGGAGCTCGAAGGTCCTGGCCGCATCCGCATTCCAGAGCAACTGCTGGCAGAGGCCAATATCGGGGACAGCGTCATCATAAAAGGCGAGCTGCACTATATATCTCTGTGGGACCCCGCGGAATTTCACGCCCACCGTCGGGCCAAAAAAGACGCCCACCGCCAAAAATTCACCACCAGGCATTATCAGAAATCATGAGCGTCTATCACACTCCCGTCATGGCCACGGAATGCGTGGAGTTACTCCAGCTCCGGCCGGGCGGAGTGTATATAGACGCCACTTTGGGCGCGGGAGGACACGCTCTGGCCATCCTGAAGGCAGTCTCTGGCACCAGGCTGTTTGGCTTTGACCGGGATGACGAGGCCATCGCGGCGGCGCGGCAAAACTTCGCGGCTTACGCGCTCGCCGCCTCTGACAAGCGGGAGGCGGACTTCCGGGATAGGATAGAGTATATTCACGCGCCGTTTTCCAGCTTGCGCGCCCAATTGGCCCTCCGCAAAGTGAGTGGTATCGATGGCATCCTCTTTGATCTGGGAGTATCGTCTCATCAGATCGACTCCGCCAGCCGCGGTTTCAGTTTTGACAAAGACGCCAGCCTGGACATGCGGATGGACGCCCGTCAAGCTCTCACCGCCGCCAAAATCGTGAACGGCAGCACCGTGAAGGAACTGGCCACCATCTTCAAGCTCTATGGAGAGGAACAACAGGCCGGCAGAATCGCCAGGGCGATTGACCAGGCCAGGTCCTCCCAGCCGCTGGCCCGCACTTCCCAACTGGCCAGAGTGATTGAAAGCGTGGCAGGTACTGGAACCAGAGATGCACTCAAGACCAAGATGCGGGTGTTTCAAGCCCTGCGGATCGCGGTAAACAGCGAACTGAGGGAGCTGGAAACCGCTCTCAAAGACGCGATCATGCTGCTGAAGCCCGGGGCCCGGGTGGTGGTGCTGAGTTATCACTCCCTGGAAGACAGAATTGTAAAGACTTTATTTAGAGAAGCCGCCAAGGGCTGTTTGTGCCCTCCCCGGCAGATAGTGTGCAGTTGCGGTCTCAAGCCGCGCCTGAAGGTCCTCACGGGGCGCCCGCTGAGCGCTTCGGAGGCTGAGATTTTTGCCAATCCGCGCGCGCGCAGCGCTAAACTAAGGGCCGCGGAGAAATTGAGAATGGAGAGTTGAGAATGGAGAAAGGGACGCGCGTGAAGGTCCACGTTTGCTATGAAACGGCACTCGCCAGCTGGATTCCCAACTCCGCGGGAATGAAAGAGAACGTGGGAATGACAGACGATACAGCCCACGGAAACGAGGACGTTTCCGGCTCCACTACCGGGAACATTCTCAATTCTCAATCATCAATTATCAATCATCCACAGGGGGAACAATCATGAGAGGAAGACTGATCATCTTTCTATTGGTGGCTGCTACAGCCGTATTCTTCAACTTTTGGAATGCCAGAAAAGTGCTCAACTACACCCGCTCCATGGACCATATCGAGAAGACTGTGGCCGCCGTGAAAAATATCAATACCGAGCTCGAAATCGAGTATGACGACCTCTGCAGCGGCCAAAACATCTCCAGCCTGGTGAGCGTGGAGCTCAGCAATTTTATCCCGGAACAACAGCAAGGCCGGATCATCTATGTGCACGAGCCCAGATCTGCCGAAACCAGGGAATCATATTGCATTGTAGATCTGATCGCCACCAAGGCCCAGGCCAAAGATATCCAGATTATTCCGGATTGACCGATGCCCTCTCGCTATAAGTTTCTGGTGCTGGTCTTTGCCCTGGTGGCCACCCTCTGGTGCGTGTATCTCTTTGGCCTGCAAGTGCTGAATCCCTTTGATTTTTCCGCCCGCATCACAGGCCGTTACATCCCCAAAAAAGAGATCCTGATCCCCAACCGCGGACCAATCTACGACGCTCACGGCAGTCTGTTGGTGAGCAGCGTGCGTTATTATCAGGTGGATATCGACCGCGCCGCCGTGGACCGCTGGGCCCGCTATGGCCAGTTCAGCCTGGATGAGGGGTTTGCCAGAATCGCCAAAGCCATCGCGGAGCACAGCTTCATGAAGGCTGAGGATGTGATGAAACGCCTCAAACTGGGATCCAGGCTCACATCCATCCAGATCGGCAACAAATTCCGCTCCAGCGAGTTGGACAGGATCATCAAAGCCTTCGACACTCAAGGACTGCCCGGCCTCTCTCACAGCTTTGCCTCCATGAAACGGATATATTCCAAAGACATCGTCGCCGCCAGGCTGATGGGCTCCGTCACGGCTGAATCTGACGGCTTTGATCCCCTCACTCTGAGCAAATCCCTTTATAAACTGGCCGGCATCTGCGGGGTGGAAGCCTCCCACGATCATCTGCTGGCCGGTGAATATGGCTGGCGAGAATATGTGGAGGACGCCAACCACCAGCGCGTCCCCTATCCCAATCTGCATGAAAAACGGCCCGTCAACGGGCTCGGAATCCGCCTCACGATCGATTCCAACGTCCAGGAAGTGGTGGAAAACGCCCTTCGGGAAGGCTTGGAAAAATACAGCGCTCAAAATGCCGGCGCCGTGGTGATGGACCCCAAAACCGGCAAAATCCTGGCTATGGCAGGCGTCTCAATCGACGACAGAGCTGTGGACCCCAACCTGGTGAGAGTGAGGGCAAACATCCCCTCCACCTTTATGTATGAGCCCGGCTCCACCATGAAACCCCTCACCATGCTGGCGGCCTTGGATTACAAGCTGGTGCGCCCCGATGAACGCATCCCCTGCGGAGTATATCAGGTGGGCAGACGCACCATCAGCGATACCCATTTCTATGGGCCCCTGCAGCCCATCGACATCATCAGCAAATCCAGCAACGTGGGCGTGGCCAGGATCGCCGAACGCATCGGGCCATCCAGGCTCTATGAAAAATTCATCTCCTACGGCTTTGGCCAGAAGACGCCCCTCAACCTCTATGGCGAGACCAGCGGTCAATTTGCCAAACTGGCGAACTGGGACGGATATACCCTGCACTCCATCTCCTTTGGCCAGGGGCTTTCCGTCACAGCCCTGCAACAAGCCATCGCCCTCAGCGCCATCGCTAACGGCGGAAAAATGATGAAACCCATGCTGGTGGACGCCTACCTGGACGAACGCGGCAGAGTGCTGGAGCAATTTGAGCCTGCCGTGCTGCGCCAGGTGTCCAGCCAGGCCTCCGCCGACACCATGCTCACCTATCTGCAAGCCGTGGTGGATAGAGGCACCGGCCGTCACATAAAAATGGACTATATTTCCCTGGGCGGGAAAACTGGCACCGCCCAGAAAAACGTGGAAGGCACCCGGGGATATTCCAGCGGCAAATATACTTCCGTGTTCACAGGCGTCTTCCCTATCGAAGATCCCCGCATGGTGATCGTGGTGTTTTATGATGAACCCGCTCCCGGATTTCACTATGGCAGCACCAGCGCGGCGCCAACCTTCCGCAAGATCGTGGAAGACATCCTCTTTATGCCCAATTGCGACATCCTGGCCTTCAACGAAAGGCTGATGCAGGCGTCACTTACGATGCCAGACCTCAAGGGCAAGCATCTCCGCGAAGCAGAGGCGATCCTCAATCGTTATGGCTTCCTCTATAAAATAGAAGGGGCCGATTCCTCAGCGGTGGTGGTGGACCAATTTCCCAAAGCCAATGTGGCGGTGGAACGCGGCCACCCTATCACCATAAAAGTGGGAAAAAGTGCCAGTACCCCAGGTACGGCGGTCCCAGTGGGCCAAATGCCAGACCTGAAGGGTATGACGCTGCGGAAGGCTTTGCTCACCGCTTCGGCGCATAGGGTCAGGCTCAATATCCGCGGATCCGGGATTGTGCAGTCTCAGAGCGTGCTGCCTGGGTCAAAGCTATACCCAGGGGCCACTTGCATCGTGGAGGCCTCGCTGTGAGGCTGGCGGAAATCCTTTCTCTCTTTCAAGCCCACGGCTTGAGGCCCCAGGCCAGCCTTTCCGGGGATTCCGATCCGGCCAATCACCTGGATCTCGATTTCAACGGAACCCCCCACACGGATAACCGCCTCCTGAACAGCGGGGATATCTTTATCTGTATCAAAGGATTCAGCACCGATGGGCATCAGTTTATCCCCGATGCCATCGCCCGAGGGGCCAGCCTTATCGTCTGCGAACAGGAATGCCAGCCCGGGCTGCCGTCCATCCGGGTCACCGATACCCGCAAAGCCGCCGCCCTGCTGGCAAGGCTCTATTTCAATTGCCCCAGTTCCTCCTTCCGCCTCGTCGGCGTAACCGGCACGAATGGCAAGACATCCACCTCCCTGATCATCTTTGAGGCCTTGAGACGGCTGGGCTATAAAGCCGGCTGGATCGGAACCCTGGGCTATATGATCAACGACGGGCACTTTCCGACAGGTCACACTACACCGGATATTATGGAACTGAACCGCATCTTTGCCTCTATGCGGGATGCGGAAGTAAGCTACGTGATCATGGAAGTTTCATCCCACGCCATCGCCCTGGACAGGATCTATGGCATCGATTTCGACCTTTGTCTGTTCACCAATCTCAGCCGTGATCACCTGGATTTTCACGGCAGTATGGAAGAGTATGGCAGGGTGAAAGCCAGCTTCTTTGAGGCTGTAAGAGGCGGTAAATCTGTGGCCGTGATCAACATCGAAGACGCTTTCGGGGCCCAGCTTGCGGAAAGCCTGAAAGGCGGGCTGGGAGCTGTCTTCACGGTGGGAGCCGGAGCAGCCGCTTACCAGATTCAAGACCTGGTGTGTGACCGCCATGGGATCCTTTGCAAGCTGCAGACCAGGGCCGAGAGGCTTGAGATCAGTTCGGCCCTGATAGGCGATTTCAATGCCAGGAATCTGGCCCTGGCAGCCGCGGCGCTTCATCTGCTGAGCTTCGACTCCCGCGATATCAGCTCTGCCCTGGCAACGGTGAACGCCGTTCCGGGCAGGATGCAAAGCGTTCCAAATCAACGTGGGATCGGGGTCTTTGTGGATTACGCCCACACCCCGGACGCCATCGAGACCGTCTTGAAGACCTGTCGCAAACTGCCCCATAACCGAGTGTTGTGCCTGATGGGAGCAGGCGGTGACCGGGATCAGGGCAAACGTCCTCTTATGCTTGGCGCCGCCTTGCGTTATGCCGACGCGGTTATCGTCACGGACGACAACCCCCGCACCGAGAATCCCGATAAGATTATCCTGGATATCATCAGCGGTTCCCATCCTGACCTGCCCTGGTGGATCATACGGGACCGGGCCCTGGCCATTCACAGCATTCTGACACTCGCTCAGCCTGATGATCTGGTGGTCATCTGCGGCAAAGGCCACGAGACCTATCAGGAGATCGCGGGCGTAAAACACCCCTTTAACGATGTGGAAGTGGCTTCCGCCTGGTTGAACAGCGCTGCGTTTACCGATCAGGAAGCCCTCACGCTGCCCATCGACGAGCTGCTGCTGAGAGTCCTCAATCAAGACCTGACTGCCTTAAAAGACCGCGGCTACAATCCCCCCCGCTCTTATACATATATCTCCACCGATACCCGGTCTATCCAGACGGGCTCTGTGTTCTATGCTCTCAAGGGAGAGCGCTTTGACGCCCACGCGTTTTTGGGAAAGGCTTTGGATGAACCCGCCAACTTTGCTATAGGTGAGCTTGCCCTTCCAGAGCACGACCGCTATCTGCAGGTGGAATCATCGCTTGGCAGCATGGCGCGCCTGCTGGCCAAGTATCTGGCCATGTTCGATATCTACAAGCTTGCCCTCACAGGCAGCACCGGTAAGACCAGCACCAAAGAGTTCCTGGCCAATATCTGCGCTTCCAGTGGCCCCACCCTCAAGACCCTGGCCAATGAAAACAATCTGATCGGCCTCTGTCAGACCATCCGTCGCGTCAGGCCAGATCACCGCTTTGGCGTCTTTGAACTTGGCACAAACCACTTTGGCGAAATTGCCACTATGTCTGACATCCTCAATCCGGACGCGGCCCTGGTGATCAATATCGGTCCCTCTCACCTGGAAGCGTTTGGCGACGAGGAAGGCGTATATAAGGAAAAGAGCGTGCTGCTCAGACAACCCCTCCAGATCAGGCTTTTCGATGGAGACGATCCCCGCTTCGCCGAGTTTTATGACAGCGGCAAAGGGGTGGGCTTCAGCGAAGCCTGTCAATACCGGATCAGCGATCTGAAGACCCAAGGCGATAGTATGGCTTTTAAGCTCGGCGGCCAGGAATACCGGATTCCTTCTACGGTTCCCCACATGGCTTTCAATGCAGCCTTCGGGATCGCCTTCGGGCTGGAGAAAGGCTTTACCCGGCAGCAAATCCAGTCATCCGTGTTGCGCCCTCTATCCCTGGCTCACAGGCTCGAGACCGAAATCGCCGGCGACAAGCTTCTGATCGTAGACTGCTACAATGCCAACCCCGTTTCCATGCAACGCGCTCTGGAGTATTGGATCGCGCTCGAAGCGCCGCGCCCCCACGTCGCCATATTGGGAGACATGCTCGAACTGGGGGATATGGCAGCCGGTTATCATCAGATGGTGGGGGCCATAATGGCAGAAATGAACTATGCAATGCTGATCACGGTCGGCAAGCTGAGCATCCACTATCAGCCTGTAGAGATGGCTGTCAAAACCCACCATTTTCCGGACGTGGAGGCTGCCATTGCAGGCTTGGGCCAGTTTAGCCTGCCAAAGGGGGCGGTAATCCTGATCAAGGCCTCGCACGGCATTCACCTGGAAAAGCTTCTGCCCATGCTCAGAAAGGGAGTCTGAATGCTTTATCATCTGCTCTTCCCCCTGGCAAAGTACAGCATCGTGTTCAACGTCTTCCGCTATGTGACCTTTCGCTCCATCGGCGCGTTCATAACCTCGCTGATCCTCTCGCTTCTGGTGGGACCGGCCTTTATCCGCATGCTCAAACGCATGGCCGCGGTGGAGACCATCGATGATGACGTTCCCGAAAAGCATCGTATCAAAGCTGGAACCCCCACTATGGGTGGCTTGATCATCCTCACCGCTTTGATGATCTCATCCCTGCTCTGGAACAACCTCACCAATTCCTCCATCCTGATGATGTACCTTACCACCGTGTGGCTGGGAGTGCTGGGCTTCCTGGACGACTATCTCAAAAACTTTGTGAAGGCCAAGAAAGGCCTGGTGCCCAAGTATAAGCTGTGGGGACAGATCAGCGTGGCCTTGCTGCTCACCCTGGCCATCTACTACAGCCGCGAGCTGGGCTCCAACGTCTCGGCCATCCAGATCCCGTTTATCAAAAACATGTATCTGGAGCTGGGCATCTTTTTCATTCCCTTCATCGTTTTCTTCATCGTCGGGATCTCCAATGCCGTCAATCTGACCGATGGCCTCGACGGTCTGGCAGCCGGAGTGATGATCTTCGCCGCGCTGGGTTTGGGAGTGATGGCATATCTGAAGGGCAATTTCGTGGCGGCCGGCTATCTGAACCTGGAGTTTTTATCCTCTGCTGGTGAGCTCACCGTCTTCATAGCTGCCATGATCGGCACCCTGATCGGCTTTTTATGGTTCAATTCCTATCCCGCCCAGGTTTTCATGGGAGATACGGGATCCCTTACTTTGGGAGGCATCCTGGCAGTGATCTCCATTCTGCTGAAAGAGCAGATCTTTTTCGTGATAATAGGCCTGATTTTTGTATCAGAGACCTGCTCTGTGATCATCCAGCGTTCCTGGTTTAAATACACCAAGAAACGCTATGGTTCCGGGAGGCGCGTCTTCCTCTGCGCCCCTGTTCATCACCACTTTGAGCTGAAAGGCTTGCATGAGACCAAGATCGTCATCCGCTTTTGGATAGTCGCCATCCTGTTGGTCGCCATTGGCCTCAGCACCATCAAACTTCGCTAACAAGGAAAATCATCCAATGTTTGATCCCTCAATCCACTACGGCATATTGGGCATGGCCCGCAGCGGCATCGCGGCGGCTTATAAGATCCGTGAACTGGGAGGTACCGCCTTCCTGAGTGAGAAGCTGGAACGCGCCATGATCCCAGCCGCCGAAGATCTCGAAGCTGACTTCGAATGTGAATATGGTGGCCACAGCGAGCGGCTCCTGGACTGCCCGGTCTGGATTGTGAGCCCCGGCATACCGCTCACTGTCCCGATCATCCAGAAAGGCCGTGCCGCCGGAGTCAGGATGATCAGTGAGATCGAGTTTGGCTGGCAGATCAAACATCCAGACAGCAAGATCATCGCCGTTACCGGTTCCAACGGCAAGAGCACCACTGCCAGCCTCATCCACCATATCCTCCAGGGCATGGGCTTGAAATCTATCCTGGGAGGCAATATCGGAGCAGCTTTTTGCAGCTATCCCATCACCAAAGCGGGGCTGGATTACATCGTCCTGGAGATCTCATCATTTCAATTGGACACGATCGACAGCTTCCGTCCCGACGTAGCGGTACTGCTCAACATCACTCCCGATCATCTCAACCGCTATGAAAGCTTCGATCATTACGCCGCCTCCAAGTTTCGTGTTTTTGAGAACCAGAAGCCCACGGACACTGCCGTGATCTGTGTGGATTCCGCTCCCATCGTTCAACGCAGAGATCAGATCGTCGCCAGGCAGCTCAGCTATTCTATGATCAACACCCACCCGGACGTGGAGGCCTGGATGAATGGAGTTTTCATCCAGTTGGGCCCCAAACACCGCATTTCTATCCACGATCTGGGCATCAAGGGCCCTCACAATCACGCCAATGCTATGGCTGCCCTGCTGAGCGTGGACGCTCTCACCCATGACATGGACGCCGCCACAGAAGCGGCCAGGGGATTCGCACCCCTTTCTCACCGCCTCGAGTTTGTAGCCACGATCGGAGGGGTGAGCTTTTACAACGATTCCAAAGCCACCAATACCGATTCCGTGATCAGCGCCCTGGTTTCTTTTGACAAGCCCATCAGGGTCATCATGGGAGGCAGCGACAAAGGTGAAGACTTTGGTGTGATGACGGATATGCTGCGTAAATGGACCCAGAAAGTCTATATCACCGGTGAGACGGAAGCCAAAATGCGGCAAGCCTGGCTGGGGAAATTACCCCTGGTCTGTATCCCGGATTTTGAGCAATGCGTTCGCGCCGCTTTTGCTGAATCTCTGGCAGGAGATATTATTGTGCTGTCACCCGCATGCGCCAGTTTTGACAAATTCCAAAACTTCGAGCATCGCGGCAACGTCTTCAAGGAAATCATCCAAAGCATTGCCCTGGAAAATGAAAAGAAGTAGAAGCCAGCACTACATCATCACTTACGACAAGGTTGTGGTGACCTGCTATCTGCTATTGTGTCTGGCTGGTCTGTTGATCATGCTGGACCTCACTTCCATCCAGGACGCCATGGGCTTTTTCTACCGGCACGCCATTTTCCTGGCGGTCTCCCTGGTAACGGCTATTTTTATCCTTTATTTCTTTAACATGGAAAAGCTGCGCGGCTTGAACGGAGCGTTTATCGCGATTGTGATCGGACTTCTGATCGCGGTGCTGATCGTGGGCCGCACCGTTAAAGGCGGCACCCGTGCTATCAACTTGGGCTTCATCAGCATCCAGCCCAGCTTTTTGGCTCGCGTGGCCCTGATCTTTTATTATGCCCACCACCTGGACAAGAAGCACGATGAACTCATCAAAGCCCTTCCCAGGGATCTTTGGACCCATTTTTATCCTCTTATCGTGGCCACCGGACTGGTCTATGGACTGATCATCCTGGAACGCCATCTCAGCACTCTGGTGATCAGCGGTATGACTCTTTTGGGCCTGTTGACCTATGCCGGCATCCGCAAGCGCTTTATATTGGCGGTTTCGGCTATTGGAGTGCTCGCCGTGATCGGG
>Ga0116172_10003451_pt1 | contig 13207 bp, 13 predicted proteins | sample AD_UKC083_MetaG_FD_89799 | JGI IMG/M metagenome (GOLD analysis project Ga0116172, IMG submission 89799) | Active sludge microbial communities of municipal wastewater-treating anaerobic digesters from USA - AD_UKC083_MetaG | ecosystem: Engineered > Bioreactor > Anaerobic > Digestate | place: USA...
AATCATCCCGGACCCTGTTTGATATCTGTGAAACGCATCCCGAGGTGGTCAGTGTTTTTGTCTCCAACGGATTTCCGCAGATGAGTGACCCCGAGAAGCGGAAGGCATTCGGCAAGCAGATTACCCTTGGACAGGCCCTGGCCCTGAAGGGGCTGGACCCGGCCGTGTTTGCGGGACTGTTGGAAGCGGCCCTGGCCCGGGCAGCCGGTCTCTGCGAGTCCGGCCTCAAGCACGAGGCGGCCGCCGAAATCGAAGTCACAGGGCTCTTGCCCTGTCCCGTGCGGGTACCTTTGTTGGAAGAGTTTGAGGGTTTTGTGGCGACCCTGGCCAGCGAGCAGGGGACACGCGTCAACTACGAACTCAAGGCGGCTTCGCAGGGGCTGGACTGGATGGGCCATCGTCTCGAGGGCCCGGCGGACGATCTGCCGGATGTCTTTTTGTCGGCCGGGTTTGACATGTTTTTTGACCGCCAGCGCTTTGGCCGTTTTCGGGATGCAGGTGTTTTTGAGGACCTTGTTTCGTACCAGGGTGTCAATCCCCTGTTTGCGGATGTCGGCCTGCGTGATCCGCGCAAGACCTACTCGGTCATTGCCGCTGTCCCGGCCGTCTTTCTGGTCAATCTGGACGAACTCGGTAAGCGTCCCCTGCCACGCCGCTGGTCAGATGTTTTGTCACCAGAATTTGAACAGCGGGTATCATTGCCGGTCGGTGACTTTGACCTCTTTAACGCCATCCTTGTCAACATTTTCAAGGCTTACGGGGATGAGGGCGTGCGCCGGCTCGGTCGCAGCCTGCTTGAGTCCATGCATCCCTCCCAGATGGTCAGGAGCGGCAAGAAGGAGGGGGCACGACCGATCGTCACCATCATGCCGAACTTCTTTACAAAAATGGTGCGCGAGGGGAGTGGCATGCAGGCCGTCTGGCCCGAGGACGGGGCGATCACCAGCCCGGTCTTTATGCTCACCAAAAAAAGCAAGGCGGGGGAGTTGCAGCCCCTGGTGGACTTTTTTGCCGGCAAGGCTGCCGGGGAAATCATGGCCCACAAGGGACTCTTCCCCAGCCTGCACCCCGAGGTTGACAACCGGATGGGTTCAGGCTTGCCCTTCCTCTGGCCCGGCTGGGACTGGCTGGACAGCCAGGATATCGGCGGCCTGATCCGCCACGGGATGCAGGTGTTTGAACAGGCGCTCCTGGAGGTGTCGGCATGAACTTGGTGACCATCTCCGGGCCCCCTTCGTCGGGCAAGACCTCCGTCATCCTCAAGACCGCAGCCGCCCTGATGTCCCGCGGCCTGGCCGTGGGCGTTGTCAAATTCGACTGCCTGTATACCGATGATGACGAGCTCTACCGCAAGGCGGGGATCCCGGTCAAAAAGGGTCTCTCCGGCCAGCTCTGTCCGGATCACTACTTTGTCAGCAATATCGAGGCCGTGGCCGACTGGGGGAAGAAGAGCGGACTGGATCTGTTGATCAGCGAATCTGCCGGCCTCTGCAACCGCTGCTCGCCCTATATCAGCGGGATCAAGGCGGTCTGCGTGATCGACAATCTCTCCGGGATCAACACACCAAAAAAGATCGGACCGATGCTCAAGATGGCGGACATCGTGGTGATCACCAAGGGTGATATCGTCAGCCAGGCCGAGCGCGAGGTCTTTGCCTCACGGGTCAACGCCGTCAATCCGGGCGCCGTCATCATGCACATTAACGGCTTGACCGGGCAGGGCAGCTATGAACTCTCGACCCTGCTCTATTCGGTCGAGGCCGGGTTTGCCACCCTAAAGGGCATGAAGCTGCGTTTTTCGATGCCATCGGCACTTTGCTCGTACTGCCTGGGTGAGACCAGGATCGGTGAAGAGCACCAGTTGGGTAATGTGCGCAAGATCGATCTTCACGAGGAGGAACCGCATGCTGCACAGTGACGACATTGCCGGTCTTGCAGTGGCAGACCTGCTGGCCCGGTTTCCGTTTATGGAAGCGTTTTTCCGCGACAATGGTATTGTGACGGCTGGACGCGAGCGCATCAGGTTGGCGGATCTGATCGGGGAGAGAGAAGCTGAGGACCGGGGAACCGACGGAAACAGGCTGGCAGCGCAGGCTGCCGAATACATCAACCGGATGCTGGCATTTTTGGGCGAGGGCGAACAGGTCACCAGGATCACGATCCTGCCCGGACGCGACAAGTCGGGTCAGCCCGAGGGGTTTGAAACGCTCGAGATCCGGACCAGCGAGATCATCTCGATTGTCGGTCCGACCGGAAGCGGAAAGAGTCGGCTGTTGGCGGATATCGAGTGGGTGGCCCAGGCGGATACCCCAACCGGGCGCAGGGTGCTGATCAACGGGGCACCTCCCGATCCCAAATGGCGCTTTTCGTCGGCCGACAAGCTGGTGGCCCAGTTGTCGCAAAACATGAATTTTGTCATGGATCTTTCGGTGCGCGAATTTGTCGCCCTGCATGCCGAAAGCCGCATGATCAGGGATGCAGACTCGGTGGTTGAACGCATCATTGCCCAGGCCAACGAGCTGGCGGGCGAGCCCTTTACCCCGGAAACCGCCATCACGGCCCTCTCGGGCGGGCAGTCCCGGGCCCTGATGATTGCCGATACCGCCATCCTGAGCAAGTCCCCCATCATCCTGATCGACGAGATCGAAAATGCGGGGATCGACCGGCAGCGTGCGCTGGCACTCCTGCTTTCGGAGGAAAAGATCGTCCTGATGGCCACGCACGATCCGGTCCTGGCCCTGATGGCCGACAGGCGCCTGGTCATCAAAAACGGGGGGATTGCCTCGGTTGTGGAGACAACGGAACAGGAGCGTTCGATCCTGAGCGAACTCAGGGCCCTGGATGCACAGGTGTTGGAATACCGGGCCAGACTGCGCCGCGGGGAGCGGCTGGATACAGCGAAAGAAGGGAAGGAGGCCGTGCATGCATGATGGCTGTAGTGGAAGTTTTGGTGATGGCAAGGCGGTGGTGGACAAGATCAGGGCGATGGGGTTTGCGCCCCAGTTCATGCCGATCCCCCTGCAGATCCTCTGCGGAGGGTGCGGCAAGCCATTTGATATGGTACACTTTGAAGAGGCCTGCCCGGACTGCGGGATGGTGCACGGCGTGACGCCCTGCCATTCGTATGACCCTCAGGCGGTGCAGGCCGCCGGGATAGGGTATTGATCGGGGTTTTTGCAGGGACAGGCTGCGACCAGGAGCTTTTATATGGAAAGAACAGGTCGCAACCCATCCATAACAATACGGCGCAGTACGGTATGGGCGGGTCTGTGACCCGTCCGGTAGAAAGGAGAATCAATCATGGGAATGTTTTGCTATCAGTGTCAGGAGGCCCTCAAAAATACGGGGTGCACAGTCAACGGTGTCTGCGGGAAAAAGGGAGATACCGCCAACCTGCAGGATCTCCTGGTCTACACGGCCAAGGGTGTGGCCCTGGCGGCGCTTGCTTCGGGCAAGGTCTCTGAGGAGGCCGGGCACTACCTGGTCAAGGCCCTGTTTACAACCGTGACCAATGTCAGCTTTGACAATGCCCAGTTGATCGGGTTTGTCCGCGAAGGGCTGCGCCTGAGGGACAGTCTCAAGAGCGCACAGTCCGGGCACGATGCCCTGGTCTGGGTGCCGGGTGATGACGCGGCGCTGCTGGCCAAGGCCGAAACAATCGGGGTCCTGGCAACCGAAAATCCCGATGCCCGTTCGTTGCGCGAGCTGCTTGTCTATGGCATGAAGGGGATTGCGGCCTATGCCGATCATGCCCTTGTGTTAGGCTACGAAGATCCGGCCATCGCCCAGTTTCTTGCTGAAGGTCTGGCCTCAACGACACAGGACCTCTCGCTGGACGCGATGATCGGGCTGGTGATGAAGGCCGGTGAGGTGGCCGTGACAACTATGGCCCTGCTGGACAAGGCGAATACCGAAACCTACGGAAATCCCGAGCTGACCCAGGTCGATATCGGGGTCGGAAACAATCCGGGGATCCTGATTTCGGGACACGACCTCAAGGATATGGAAGAACTCCTCAAGCAGACGGAAGGGACGGGCGTCGACGTCTACACCCACGGCGAGATGCTTCCGGCCAATTACTATCCGGCTTTCAAAAAGTATTCCCATTTTCACGGGAATTACGGGAGTTCATGGTGGCTGCAGGACAAGGAGTTCGAATCCTTCAACGGCCCGATTTTGATGACGACCAATTGTCTGGTCCCCCCCAAGGACTCGTACAAACAGCGGGTCTTTACCACCGGAAACGTGGCCTTCCCCGGAGTGCAGCACATCGCTGACCGGCCCGCGGGCGGCGTCAAGGACTTTTCAGCCCTGATCACGCTGGCCAAGACCTGCAAGGCGCCGCTCGAACTCGAAAAGGGAACGATCACCGGAGGATTTGCCCACGCCCAGGTGATGGCCCTGGCTGACAAGGTCGTTGCGGCCGTCAAGTCGGGCGCCATCCGCAAATTTGTGGTCATGGGTGGCTGCGACGGGCGCCAAAACGGGAGAAACTACTACACCGAATTTGCCGAGAAGCTGCCCAAGGACACCGTCATCCTGACCGCGGGCTGCGCCAAGTACCGCTACAACAAGCTGCCCCTCGGGGACATCGGCGGGATTCCGCGCGTGCTCGACGCCGGGCAGTGCAATGACAGCTACAGTCTGGCCGTGATCGCCCTCAAGCTCAAGGAAGTCTTCGGCCTGGCCGACATCAACGAGCTCCCGATCGTCTACAACATTGCCTGGTACGAGCAGAAGGCCGTCACTGTCCTTCTCGCGCTCCTCTCGCTCGGTGTCAAAAACATCCACCTGGGGCCAACCCTGCCGGCCTTCCTCTCTCCGGCGGTGGTGGATGTGCTGGTCAGGACGTTCGGGATCAGCCCGGTTGGTTCGGTGGACGACGATCTGGCCAAACTGGTCGGGTGATGCTGCAGGGACTGTCCCAAGAGGTCAAAAAATCATGCTCCGCCGCACGCTGAGGCCCTTGGCGTGCTGGCGAGGTGCCCGGTTGCGAATCATGCTTTTTCGCACAATGCCTTTTGGGACAGATTCTTGCGTACAACATGGACAGATGCAGTGACCGGCCGGTTCCGCAAGGGGCCGGCTTTTTTTTGGGGGGGGGCGCGCCTCCCGGCCTGCTGGCGATTGTACATGCGGGTTTCAAACCCGCACCTGCCCGCTCCGAATGGCGCACCTGTGGGCCGCCATTTCCGCTTCCGATCCCTGGCGCGGATGCCGGCCGCTGGGATGCCATGCACAAGGGAAAAATATTGCGGTCACTGCCCACGGCGGGTATACTGGACAAGGCGTTGGAGAGATGCTTCCGATTGGGACCTGAAAAAGATCTTTTTCATGAAGCACGGGGATGACCGGGGGTGGGTTCATCTCGCCTATAGCAAAACCTGTCCAATGATGATGGGCGAATTCAAGGCGGGTTGGCGAGTCATCAATTGTGACAGCAAAGAGCGTGTCGGGGAGAATGGTGTCGACGGGAATGTCATTGACGGAGACGGGGATACCTGTTGGCATACGCAGTGGACGGGCAAAGCACCCATGCATCCGCACTGGATCATGATCGACCTGGGTCAGGGGTATCGGGTATCTGCCGCGTCAAAACCGTTATGCGAATGGCGAGTACTGCTACAATGGGGATATCGGCAGGTACGAGATTCTGGCCAGTCAGGACGGCAAGCTGTTTCACGGGTTGCGTTCGGGACGTTCCGAAGGATCAAGCAGCAACAGATAGTGCACTTGAGCTCACCGCTCCTGCGAGGTATGTCAAACTGGTTGCGTTGTCGGAAATTGACGGCAAACCCTATACGGCTGTCGCGGAAATTAATTTGCTTGCGGATTGATGTCTGAGGTGGAAGTTGCCGGCTATCTGAAGGAGCTGGAATTATGATTGAAAAGATACATGCGTTGAAGAAACAGCTCGACGCCTTGCGTCCGCTGTTACCGGAGAAGGTGCAGGCTCTGGCCTCGGTGTTCCAGGCTGAGGAGACGGAGTATATCTTCGAGTCGAACGCCATTGAGGGCAACACGCTGACCCTGGCGGAGACCGAGCTGGTCCTCAGCAAAGGGATTACCGTCTCCGGCAAGCCCCTCAAGGATCACCTGGAAGCCACCAGCCACCAGAAGGCGCTGGCGCGGCTCAAGGAACTGGTCGGCGAGCGGGTGCCGATGGACGAACGTACCCTCCTTGATCTGCACGACCTTGTGCTGCGCGGCATCAATGACACCTATGCCGGACGCTACCGCGATGTTCCGGTGCGTATTTCCGGATCACGGCATATTCCGCCCAATCCCTTGAAGGTGCCCGTACTGATGGAGGGGCTCTTCGCGTGGTTTGCCGGATACGCGGAGTCCGCACACCCCGTTCATGCCGCTGCCGATCTCCATCTGCGCTTGAGCCAGATCCACCCGTTTGTGGACGGCAATGGCCGCACCTGCCGGCTCATGATGAACCTGCATCTCCTGAAGCACGGGTATCCGCTTACCATCATCCGCAGCGAGAACAACCGGCGTGTCGAGTACTACAACGCGCTCGCCGAGAGTGACCGAACGGAGACGCCCGACGCCTTCCGGGGATTTGTCGAGCAGCGGGTGCTCGAGGCTTTGGAAAGGTATCTGGCGGTGATGGAAGAGGTGGCGGAATTCGAGTAATTGGAAAAACTCGAAAAGTCGTTTCCTGCGTTGTATACCCGCTGGCTTTTGTGTATCATCCGGCCATTCTTGCCACGCAACTGATTATTGCGTTTGCCGTTTCAGTGTGATGATACCTTGACAGATACCCTGCAAAGTATTACTCTTACTTGTAGGAGGTGTACCATGAGAATCACAACCAAGGGGCAGGTGACCATTCCGATTGACATCCGTGAGCGGATGGGGCTGCATCCTGACAGCGAGGTTGTTTTTGAAGTCCGCGAAAACCAGGTCATCCTGCGCAAGAGTGAGCAGGGTGAGGGGCGTCTGGATGCCTATCTCGAAAGGGTTCGGGGACGGGCTTCCAGCCGGCTCTCCACCGACGAGATCATGGCCCTGACCCGTGGCAGCGAGCCATGATTCTTGTGGACAGCAATGTCCTGCTTGACCTCTTTACCAACGATCCCGCCTGGTATGACTGGTCGGCCAGGGCACTCAGTCAGTGCGCTGAAACGGATACCCTGGCGGTCAATCCGGTCATCTACAGCGAGGTCTCCGTCGGCTTTGAGCGGATCGAGGAACTGGACCTTTGCCTCCCCGAGACCTTGTTCAAGCGCCTGCCCCTTCCCTGGGAGGCCGGCTTTTTGGCAGGCAAGGTCTTTGTCCGCTACCGGCGGGCGGGGGGCCTGCGGCATTCTCCCTTGCCGGATTTTTTCATCGGTGCCCATGCGGCCGTTTCGGGTCTGCGCCTCATCACCCGCGATCCCAAGCCATATCGTACATATTTTCCCACACTGGAACTGATTGCTCCGTAAAAAAGACAGATCCTCCGGTGGTCGGCCTTGCTCCGGGGAAAGACTTCCTCCCCATGCCAATCCGCATCTCTCTTGCCTGAGATTGTTCGCCATGATAGACTGATACGTATGGAAGAGATTCACGAGAACAAGGCGGCACTCGTTCGATTGCGCGGGCTGGAGGTTTCGTTTTCCCTCGGGCGTGCGTCGTGGTTTACCGCGGTTGACCGGATTGACCTGGATATCGGGCAGGGCGAGGCGGTCGGACTGGTTGGCGAATCCGGTTGCGGCAAGACGGTGACGGCGCTTGCCCTGATGGGGCTTTTGCCCGAAGTCGCCTGCCGGGCAGGTGCGGATCTCGCCGAGTTCGACGGGGCTCCGTTTTCGATCAAGCCCGGTTATGGACCGAATGGCCTGGCCCGCGGGCGGGATGTCTCGATGGTCTTTCAGGATGCGCTCGCGGCACTGGACCCCGTCTTCACCATTGGCGCCCAATTGGTCGAAGCCATCCGGGTGTATGCGGAGTGCACAAAAGAGGAGGCCCGGGAACGGGCGGTGACGGCTCTTGCCCATGTCGGGATCCCCGATTCCGAAAGCCGGATGCGGGCCTATCCTCACCAACTCTCGGGCGGCATGCGCCAACGGGTCATGATCGCCATGGCGTTGTTGCACCGGCCACGGCTTTTAATCGCCGATGAACCGACAACCGCCCTCGATGTGACCATCCAGGCACAGGTCCTCTCCCTGGTGGACAGGCTGCGGCGTGAAGGTTCCATGTCGATCCTCTTTATTACCCATGATCTGGGAATCGTTGGCCAGTTGACCGATCGTGTCGTTGTCATGTATGCCGGTCGGGTGGCGGAGTCCGGCCCATCGGAGAGGGTTTTGACAAGGCCGCTCCATCCCTATACAGCCGGACTCCTGGCGTCGATGCCCGGGATGCATCGCCAGGGCGGCCGCTTGGCCGCCATTCCCGGTCGTGTTCCCTCTCCGGTCGAGTTTCCGGGGATGACGGGCTGCCGTTTTGCCCCCCGCTGTCCCCTGGCCGATGAACGCTGCAGGCTCGAAGTCCCGGTCCTTGCCGACAGGGACGGGGTCGAAGTGGCCTGCCACCATGCGGGGAGGGCGGCTGATGCTTGAAGTTGTCCAGCTTGAAAAGCGTTTCCCGGTGCGCAACGGGTTCTTGCGCAAGCCCTCGGCCTGGGTCCATGCCGTCAGTGAAGTGAGTTTCTCTCTCGGACCAAGGGAGTCCCTCGGTCTGGTTGGCGAATCCGGCTCGGGGAAAACGACCATCGGCCGCTGTCTCGTACGGATGGAGGACCCGACGGCAGGGAAGATCCTCCTGGACGGGGTGGATCTGGCCGCTCTTGACCAGAATACACTCAAACCCTGGAGGCGGAAAGTCCAGTATGTCTTCCAGGATCCCTACAGTGCCTTGAATCCCCGGATGAAGGTCGGTGCGAGTGTCGCCGAGGGGCTGCATGTCCACACCTCCTTGAAAAAAGGGGAGATCCAGCACCGGGTCGAGGAATTGCTGCAGAATGTGGGTCTTTCCGCTGACGCCATGTCGAAATACCCCCACGAATTTTCAGGAGGGCAGCGGCAGCGGATTGCCATTGCCAGGGCCCTGATCCTCGATCCCGAACTCCTTGTGCTCGATGAACCTGTTTCGGCACTGGATGTCTCGGTTCAGGCGCAGATTCTCAACCTGTTGGAGGATATCCGGGACCAGCGCAGTCTGGCGACGGTTCTCATCTCGCACAATCTCGCGGTTGTCCGTCAGGTCACGGACCGGACGGCCGTCCTCTATCTCGGCAGGATCGTCGAAAGCGGCCCGACCGGGCAGGTTCTCGAGAAGCCGCGACATCCCTATACAGCCTCATTGATCCAGTCCATTCCGGAAGCGGGAAAACCGATTGTCCCCTCAATCGAAGGGGAGGTTCCGTCCAATATCACGCTGCCCTCCGGGTGTCCCTTCCATCCCCGTTGCCCACAGGCCAGAACGGGCGTCTGTGACCGGGAACTCCCGCAACTCTCCGGTGATGCCGGACACTGGGCTGTCTGCCATTTTCCGATTGGATGAACGAGCCGGAAACGGTCATATTTCGAGAAAAAAATGAATATTGTGATATGATTTCACCGTGACGGTTGGCCGTTCGTACCGGATCCAGAAGAAGGAGAGGCGTCAAGATATGGGAATGCGCTGTATGGCAATGGTCTTGGTTGGTGTATGGATGTTTGTTTTTGGGCTGGCGGGGACCGGCTGCGGGGATGATGAGGCCACTCCGCTGTCTTCATCCAGTCAGTCCAGTCTGCTCTCCTCCTCTGGAAGCTCGACCTCGTCGGTGTCCGGAATCTCAAGTTCTTCTCTTGATGCGCTCTCCAGTTCATCATCCAACACTCTCTCGTCCTCGGCTGCGGCATCTTCTTTATCCGTGACTGCATCGTCCGTCCAGTCGTCGTCCCTCGCTGTGGCATCCTCGACTTCCTCGCTGGCCAGTACCCCGGTCTTTACCGTTTCCCGGGGAATCTAAAATGCGTCACTGGTTTGCAGGGACGGAAAGGCCTGGGTGGCCTGGCACTCCACCAATGACAGCGGGTTCTACCTTTCGCAGTATGATCCTGCCGGATCAGGTTGGGTCGATGCCGGGGGGAAGATTGCCAATGGTGACCCGTCGGGCTGGGTCGCACCGGCAATCCTTGCCGATGCTGCGGGGAATGTCATTATTGGTACCCCGGTCTATATCGATGGTGGTACCATCAACAATGCCGTCTAGTCCTGGGATGGATCATCGTTGACCCAGCTTGGAGGGAATCTCAACACCGGTGTGAGCCGGGATATCCAGCTCGGGATCTGCACAAACAGGATTTTTGCCCTGTGGAGCGAGATCCCCGGCGGGATGAAGGCCAGTCTTTCCCTCTACAATCCCGGAACCTCCTCATGGCAGGCGGTCGGTGTACCTCTTTTCAGTGCTGGCGGGGCCTATACTCCGTCGCTCGCCTTTGATGCCAGTTTCAGGCCCTGGGTTGCGTTCCAAGATTACACCCAAACTCCGTCCTATGATGCAACCGTCATGGTGTTTGATGGAGGCTGGGGAATTGTGGGTGGTGCGGCAGTGAACGGAGGAACTGTCCAAGCCAATGATACGTCACTGGCTTTTGATGGCGCAGGTGTGCCGTATCTGGCCTATAAAAACTGGACAACATTCCAGCCTGAAATCAAAAAACGGGTTGGGGAAACTTGGACCGGTGTGACCATCCCGGATGGTGCGTCCGATAGTCCACAGATCAAATCCTTTGGCGGGACGATCTATCTCCTGGCGGGCCATTTCGACGGGATCTCGGTCTGGCGGCGAGACGGATCGGCCTGGGTCAGGGTCGCTCTTACGCATACCTATGCCGTGCGCTACACTTTCAGTGTGGATCCGGAAGGTTCAGTCTGGCTGCTCTATTCCGATTCATCCGGAGTATGGTATATACGGAAGTCGTGAGGATGATTGTCAAGGTACGATAAGCGGGGCGGATTTCCAATACTACAAGGTCAGGCACCCAATATATGGAAGAGGCAGCAAAGAGGATGATTTTGCTTGTCGAGGATGACCCCCTCATATCGACGCTGACGTCGCTGTTGTTGGGTGATTTCGGCTATGGCGTTGTCACGGCCGGCAACGGGGAAGACGCTGTCCGCAAAGCGATTACCGACGAGAGAGTGTCGTTGGTCCTGATGGATATCGATCTCGGGCCCGGGATTGACGGGACAAGAGCGGCCCAGGAGATACTCGCCAAACGAACCCTTCCGATAGTTTTTCTCACCTCCCATGCCGAGGAGGAGATGGTCCGCAGAGTCCGGGGGATTACCCGATACGGCTATGTGATCAAAAACTCGGGTGATTTTGTGCTGCAGAGCTCGATCGAAATGGCGTATGAGCTTTTTGATGCACACCGGCGGATCGAGTTGCAGCTCGAACACCTTGAAAGCAGTCGGGAGCGGCTTGATTTCACACTGGCGGCTGTCAGTGACGCCATCTGGGATTATTATCCCGAAGATGGGAGGCTCTACTGGAGTCCCCGGTACCTCAAGATGCTCGGATATGGCGATGGAGAGTTGACACCCTCGGTCGAAACCTGGGAGAGACTCGTGCATCCCCAAGATATCGGGACAGCCGGATTGCTCTTCAGGCAATGTGTCGAGGGCGAGATCGATGAATATGACAAGGAATGCCGGTTCTTGACCGCCAGCGGGGAGTGGCGCTGGGTACAGATCCGGGGCCGTGTCTTGTCAAGGAATCCGGACGGTCGGGCGGTGCGGATGGCAGGGATCCATACCGATATCCATGAGCGGAAAGAGGCCGAGGAACAGCGGGCCGTTTCGGCCAGGACGTTGGAAGACATCATTGCAGCAATCCCTTCCGGGCTCTTCATCTACCAGTACGACAAGGACAGAGGGAGCCTGTGCCTCATCAAGGCGAACAAAGCGGCTGTGGCCATGACCGGGATTGATGAGGAGGGATGGCTGGGCAGGGAAATGGATGAGATCTGGCCAAACCAGTCCAGGTACGGGTTGCGTGAAAAATATCTGCAGGTGATGGTATCGGGGATTCCTCTCAGGATGGACAACCAGGAGTACTCGGATCAAAGGATCTCCGGAGTCTACAGGATCCATGCCTTTCCCGTCCCGGGTCAGAAACTCGGCATTGCGTTTGAGGATGTTACCGTTTTCAGGCGGACCGAGGATACCCTGCGTGAGACCGAGACCATTTTTTCGGAGTTTCTCGAGCACAGCCCGGTCTATGTTTTTTTCAAGGACCACGAGATCCGTTCCCTCAGATTGAGCCGAAATTACGAAAAGATGCTCGGTCGTCCGATCGGGGAACTCCTTGGAAAGACAATGGATGATCTTTTTCCGTCGTTTCTCGCAAAATCCATGATTGCGGATGACAAACGCATCCTCTCCGAAGGCCGCGAGATTGTGGTTGACGAGGAGTTGGGCGGCCGATATTATACGACTATCAAATTTCCGATTTGTTTGGACGGCTCGCCCCGCTATCTGGCCGGCTTTACAATCGACATCACGGACCGGAAACTGGCCCTCGACGAGAGTCGTGCGAGTGCCGGGAGGATACAAAAACTCCTTGACGAGAAGGAACTCCTTTTGCGGGAGGTGCACCACCGGATCAAGAACAACATGAGTACAATCTCGAATCTCCTCAATCTTCAGGCCGACCATTGCCGGACCAGCGAAGCGCGGAATGCCCTGACGGATGCCGTCGGGCGCATCAATACGATGTGGGCAGTGTATGACACGCTCTTTTTGGGGAAGGATTTCCGGTTCATCGAAGTGCGGTATTATCTTGAGAAACTCCTCGAAGCCGCCCGGGATTCCATGGGTGGCCAAAGAGCCATCGAAATTTCAACAAGTCTTGATGATGACCAGCTTGATTCCCGGGAAGTTTTTCCGTTGGGAATGATTGTCAACGAGCTGGTGACAAACAGTTACAAGTATGCCTTTGTCCAAGGAGGCGGACGGATCCACCTCGAGTACCGACGGTATGATGACGGCGGGCGAGGGATTTTTTATCGTGACGACGGCCAGGGTCTGCCGGAGGCCGTTCTCGAGGGAACATCCGGAGGCTTCGGGATGCGGCTGGTTCGGCTCCTGGTCCGGCAGCTTGAGGCGACAATGGAAATAAAAAACGTAGCCGGATTTACTTGCACGATCCGGTTTTCGGCGAGGCCGCCTTTACCGGTTTGAGGTTGTTTTATAGAGCCCGGCCACCCGGCTTGGTTCG
>Ga0116172_10003453_pt1 | contig 13195 bp, 8 predicted proteins | sample AD_UKC083_MetaG_FD_89799 | JGI IMG/M metagenome (GOLD analysis project Ga0116172, IMG submission 89799) | Active sludge microbial communities of municipal wastewater-treating anaerobic digesters from USA - AD_UKC083_MetaG | ecosystem: Engineered > Bioreactor > Anaerobic > Digestate | place: USA...
CAGCGCAAATAGAAGAGAACATTCCTTTTTGGTAATCCTTATTGAATATAGGCCGTATTCCGTGCAAACTAGCGAGTTTCCCCACATTATCCGAGTCAAAACCTGTCACTACAATTATTTCCTCAATCCCTGCTTCCTGAAAGCAACGAGCGGCATGCAAAAGCAAGGGAACTCCCTCGATTTCCACAAGAGGTTTGGTTGCTCCCATACGAGAAGAGCATCCCGCTGCCAGAATGATAGCAATAGGTTCGTTTGTCCTAAAGTCAGGCATACAGATAAAATCCTCTAGTACCGAGCGAATACCCAAGGGTTAGTATTTGAGCTTGGGCAGCACACCTGATCGATCCGCAATTACTTCCGCTATGATGCTTATTGCAATTTCTTCCGGCGTCTGAGCTCCTATTTCAAGTCCGATTGGAGAATGGACTCTCGAAAGATCAGTCTCTGAGAAGCCTTCATCTCGAAGCGCAGCAAATATGCCATCTCGCTTGGTTTTGGAACCAATAAGGCCAATGTAGCCTGCTCTTGTTCGCAAAAGACATGATAACATCTTTTCATCGATATCGGGTTTTCGAGTGAGTATCATTGCGCAATCCTGAGGACCAATTTCGATAGCCGGCGCACCTTTAGATGCTGTAAAGGGGTCTGCAAAATCATCTATTATCCTGAGCATATTAGCTTTTGGAAATCGTTCTCTTGTGAGGAGTTCCGGTCTATCATCGCTTACAATTACTCGGAAACCAACCAGGCTTGCAACCTCGCTCGTTGCCTTGCCAACATGGCCGGCGCCGAAGATATGGACGACCGGATCTGGTCTAAACCCAAGTAGGAAGACCTGAAAGATATTAGATATGCCTTTTTCAGGCAATTCTAATTCGAAACAAGAGGCTCCTGAGAGAGTGCGGGCGCCGTCCAAGCAAGTCTGTATTTTTTTACTGCTCTCAATGATACTCTTGGCTATCAGCTCTTCGCATGAGTTTTGTTGATGCGGATATAAGACATTTCCTCTCTCATCTATTGCAGAGACATATTTTTCTCCAGGAGTCCTCGCAACAAAAAAAGCGCATGGATTGCCAGATTCCACTTGCTCAAGGCATGATTTAAGGGCACTCCTTGCCTTACTCTGTTGATCGATTCTTTCGAGATGCAGAGAAACTTTGCCTCCGCAGGTGATCTGATTTTGTTGCGCCTCAGGCGAGAGATCAAAAAAGAGATCTCTGTGATCATAGCCAGCTTCTAGCATGTTTCGTATCGCAATAATCGCTTGGTTTTCTATATATCCTCCGCCGACCGTACCCTCCATTTTGCCATTCATATCCACTGCCATAAGAGCATCAGTACCCCTCGCCGTCGAGCCGCTTGCGTGAGTAATCGCCGAAATAACGACTGTCTGATCGCTATTCAATCGTTCCGCAATCCAGGATCTTAGTTCGCGCATTGTTTTAATTGGCACCTTCAGCTTTTGCTCTATCGATTGCCATCAGCACGCGCTCAGGGGTAAAGGGGTATTCTGTCAAGCGAACACCGATTGCATTTCGTATAGCATTGCCGATGGCAGCAGGAGGAGCATCTATTCCTATTTCTCCAGCGGATTTTGCGCCGAAAGGCCCCGATGGCTCGTAGCTGTCGACCAGTTCGACTGTAATTTTTCCTATATCTTCCCTGGAAGGAATTGCATAAGTCAAAAGGTTATGGCTAAGCATGTGGCCTCTCTCCGAATAGCGCACATCTTCATAAAGGGCAAGACCGATGCCCTGAAGTGCCGCACCTTCTATTTGGATGGTAGCAAGCCTGGGATTGATTGGAGTTCCGACATCGGCTACAGATACGTAGTGTACGACCTCGACTTTGCCTGTTTCCTTGTCCAGCTCTATCTCGACAAAACCTGCCAGGTAGGGAGGAGGGGATTTTGCACCTGTAAAGGATTCGGTTGCCTCTAGGGTTTTCATTCTTTCTCCATCGTGATAGAGGGTATCGAAGCTAAAATCGTAGAGCGAGAGCGATTTGCCACCATTGAGAGTCTTAAATGTCTTGTTATCGAATAGGACGAACGCAGGATCTACTTCGAATTTCTGAGCAACCGCTTCTATGAGTTTTTTCTTGAGGCTACGAGCAGCTTTGATTACGGCTGAACCTGAGACATAGGTTGTACTAGATGCATAAGCACCTACATCAAAGGGTGTATTATCGGTGTCGGAAGAGTAAACGATTATGTTTTCTACGTCGACTCCAAGTTCTTCAGCTGCGATCTGAGCAAGAATCGTATCAGATCCGGTACCAAGATCGGTAGCGCCTATGTGGAGCTTAAAGAATCCTCCATCCTGGAATTCGATTCTCGCTGAGCCCATATCGATGAGTGGCAAGCCTGAACCCTGCATGGCTATTGCCATGCCCATCGCTCGCACTTTTCCTGGAGCAACATCCCAGACCAAACGATTCGGATCCCAGCCTATGAGTTCCTTTCCGCGAGCAATGCATTCCTCGAGCTTGCAGGATTCGATCGTCATGGCGACTCCTTCGGTTCCTTCCCCCATGATGCGAAATACATCGCTGGTTTCGCCTTCGTGAATCATGTTTTTGCGGCGAAGTTCCAGAGGGTCGATGCCTATCTTATGTGCGAGCTCATCCATGGCGGACTCGAGACCGGTGAGCCCTTGAATTGCTCCATAGCCTCTAAATGCGCCTGCGGACACCTTGTTTGTATATACGACATGGCCACCAAAGCGAACGGCATTTACTTTGTTGTAAAGCGGCAAGGTCTTTGAGCCGGCAACCATGAAGACTGTCAGCGCATGCTCGCCATAGGCACCGGTATTAGAGAGCACTTGCATGTCGATAGCATTGAGCTTTCCATCGGAATTGGCGCCGAGCCGCACTTTGACACGCATCTCGTGGCGGGTGAAGGTTGCTTCAAAGACTTCGCGGCGCGTGAGGGCAAGGCGAGCGGATCTACCGGTCTTCATAGTGACCATTGCGACATAAGGTTCGATATGAATGTGCTGTTTTCCGCCAAATCCTCCGCCTATCCTGGGTTTTATAATACGGATCTGCCTTATTGGCATCTGGAGGGCTAGTGCGAGCAACCTGCGCGTATGCCAGGGGTTTTGAGTAGAGGTGACGATTACGAGCCTGCCATGGATATCGATGTAACTAAAGGCCGTATGAGATTCAAGTGCTACATGTTGTTGAGCTTGAGTATGTACTGTGGTCTCGACGTAGACAGGTGAGTTGGCCAATTCCTGCTCTACATTTCCTATCTCCATGTTATATGCGGCAGCGATATTCCTCTTGGGTTCGAATCCTATCGGAAACATCTCATGAATTTCGGGTTCAGGATGTATGATGATCGGATTATCCAGAGCTTTTTCGAAATCCAGGATAGGTTGTAGAACTTCGTATTGCACTTTGACTAGCATTGCGGCTTTTTCTGCCGTAACTTCGTCCTCTGCCGCAACCACGGCAACCTCATCTCCCACATAGCGCACATATTCATCGAGAATGAATCGATCATGAGGGCTGGGCTCTGGGTTGCCCTGTCCAGCTCTTGTGATAGGTACCCGAGGGCAATCTTTCCATGTTAATACACAGGCAACGCCAGGCAATGCAAGCGCTTCCGATGGGTCTATAGAAGTGATTCTGGCAAAAGCATGAGGGCTTCTGACAAGCTTGACATAGAGGGCATTGGCTGGAGCAAGATCATCTGCAAAGGCAGGTCGACCAAGCACCAAGCCTTCCCCATCAATCTTTGCTATATCGTGAGCAACAACATTGAATTTTTGAGTTGCTTTTAGTGTTTCACTATCCATAGGCTTAATCGGATCATTATTATCAATCATGGACTGCCTCCAGATATTTCTTTATCGCACGAATCTGTCCTTCGTAGCCTGAACAGCGGCATAGATTACCCGATAGGTAATGACGGATTTCTGCTTCACTTGGATTTCTGAGCTCTCTCTTCATTGATAATACGGTAAGAGCGAAACCAGGTGCGCAGAATCCACATTGATCTGCCCCCTCCGCAGTTAAAAATCGAGCGAATTCCTTTGCTTCTTCGGCAACGCCCTGTATTGTGGTTATCCGCTTGCCATCAGCGCGCACGGCTAGATAGGAGCAAGATAGTATAGGCTTGTCCTCGATCAGAACAGTGCAAGCGCCACAATTTGCCGTATCACAGCCTTTCTTTACTTCTACATATCCTGCCTTACGGAGTACTTCCGTCAGCATGTCGCCAGGCTGGCAGTCCAGGATCTTCTCATTGCCATTTATGTATAGGGTTATGGTCATCCTCGCACCTCCAAAAGCGCACGTTTGACGAGCACAGGAAGGATTTTTTGTCGATAGTTAGCGCTGGCTCTGATATCGCTGCCGAACTGTGTCTCTTTACTCGTCTCCGCGGCAGCTGCTTCTATCTGTTCGTCAGAGGGATTTGCGGAATCTCCCAATATTTTCATTGCATTTCTGCAAATGCGAGTAGCTGCTGGTCGAGAACCGACTGCAATGCGCCATACTGTTCCTGTCCAAGCAACGGCGGTATTGATTATAGGAAAATCACTCTCGGATATCCTCATCTGTTGATAGGCGGCTCTTGCGGAAGATGGCAGAATTATCTTTTCTATCAAGAAGGGGCTGGCATACCCTTTCTCGATGAAGCTAGAAAGATCCTTTTCTACATTTGGGTAAAAGACAACACGAGCTCCAATTGCGCATAGTGTGGTGTTGAGATCGGAGAACCCATAGCGCCCAGCCACTGTTCCTCCGACCGTTATAATGTTTCGTAACTGAACGCCTACAATATGGCTTACGGTCGTTCTAAAGATCTTTCCAAATCTCGAATCAAGCAAGGGGCTTGTTTCTAATTCCCTATAGGTTGTCATTGCGCCAATTTCGATGTGGTCTTGGAATTCGCGGATATATTCCAGGCCTAGATCGCATAGATCGACACCGAGCATGACAGTCTTTGTACTGGTTCGAAGCCACGCGGAACCCCCAATCGCAGTACCATGTTCTTCGCAAATGAGATGCATGGCTTGATCCATGCTCTTGGGGCGAGCATATTCTCGTATTTCCATCTGAAGCTCCTTGATAAAAAGGATGGTTCAACTATCTCCTAATTTTTTTATAATAGCATAGGTTTAGAGAATCAGCAAATTGGGAGTATTTATCAACAACCTAAGCTTGGCTATACTAAAAACATGGCAGAATTTGTACACTTACACAATCACAGCGATTATTCCCTTCTCGATGGTGCTGCTTCAATCCAGAAACTCATAAGGAAAGCTAAGGCTCTTGGAATGCCAGGTATTGCCATAACCGATCATGGCAACATGTTTGGCGCAATGTCCTTTGAAAAGGAATGCAGAGATTTTGGCCTAAATCCTATCATCGGCTGCGAATTCTATGTAGCAAGTGGTTCTAGACTCGAAAAGACGGGCACGGAGAATGGTAATAGGTATTGGCATCTCATCTTGATAGCAGAAAACAGTACCGGATACAGAAATCTTCTAAAATTGACTTCGGCTTCTTACACCGAAGGCTTCTATTATAAACCGCGGATAGATGATGAACTAATAGCTGCCAATTCAGATGGACTCATTGCTTCGACCGCGTGTCTTGCAGGCGAGATTCCGTCGCTTATTCTTTCGGGAAAGCTCGATCAGGCTATAAAAAGAATTGGCTTCTATAAAGAATTATTTGGGAAAGATCATTTCTACCTCGAGCTCCAGGATCATGGTCTTGAAGAGCAAAAGATAGTCAACAGAGAGCTGATAGGGCTTTCGAAGAAACTCAGCCTGCCTCTGCTTGCTACCAATGATATCCATTATGTTGATGGAGAGGATGCTATAGCTCATGATATTCTTCTTTGTATTGGTACAAATCGAAAACGCGACGATCCATCTAGAATGCATTTTCCAAACGATCAGTTTTATTTAAAAAGTGCGGAGGAAATGGCATCGATTTTTGCCGAGGTTCCCGAAGCCATTGCCAATACGCTTGTAATAAACGAGATGGCAAAGCTCAAGATGGAGTTTCCAGGGCCTCTTTTGCCTAATTATCAAGTGCCCGAAGAATTCTCATCTCCAGAAGAATATCTGCGCCATATAGCTCGACAAGGCTTTCAGAGTCGTTATCCCAATCCAAATGCCGAGGCCATTCATAGGCTCGAATATGAACTAGACATAATTATCAAAATGGGGTTTACGGGATATTTCCTGATAGTATGGGATTTTATCAGTTGGGCTAAAGAGCATGGTATTCCGGTAGGCCCAGGTCGCGGTTCAGGAGCTGGATCTATCGTAGCTTATGCCATGCGTATCACCGATATCGATCCATTAAAGTATGATCTGCTTTTTGAGCGTTTCCTCAATCCTGAGAGAGTATCCATGCCCGATTTTGACGTGGATTTTGACTTCGAACGGCGCGGCGAGGTGATTGACTATGTTACTCATAAATATGGCAGCGATAGAGTCGCTCAGATCATTACATTCGGTACACTCAAAGCCAAGGCTGTAATCAAGGATGTAGCCCGTGCCCTGGATATTCCCTTTGACGAGGCGAATCAGATAGCTAAGCTTGTGCCCGAAGATCCCAAGATGAATTTACAGAAGGCTATTAAGAAGGAGCCGAAGCTTGCCACTCTTGCACAAAATCCTTCTTACTTCGAGCTCTTCTCGATAGCCGCAAAGCTAGAAAACCTTCATAGGCATAGCTCGATCCATGCAGCGGGTATCGTGATCGGCAAGACAGATTTGATCGACTATGTGCCTCTATATAAGGATCCAAAGACTGGGCTCATTGCGACCCAATATACTATGGAATACCTGGAAGCTTGCGGTCTTGTAAAGATGGACTTTCTTGGCCTTAAGACTCTGACCTTGATTCGCAATACCATGGAACTATTGAGAAAGAGAGGTATATACCTCAAAGAGGAAGATATACCAGAAGATGATCCCAGGACCTTCAAGATGCTTGGCGAAGGCAAAAGCACTTCGATTTTTCAATTTGAATCACAGGGAATGCAGTCTATTCTCAAGCGAGCCAAGCCTTCGAGTATTGAAGATCTCATAGCTCTCAACGCACTCTATAGACCGGGTCCTATGGAATTTATAGATCAGTATATAGATTCAAAGAATGGTAAAATTGCTATTAGTTATCCCCATCCTTCGCTTGAAAAATACCTTAAAGGCACATATGGAGTAATCGTATATCAAGAGCAGGTGATGCAAGTTGCACGAGAAGTGGCGGGATATTCGTTGGGACGCGCAGACCTTCTTAGAAGAGCCATGGGCAAGAAAAAGCCCGACATACTGCAAAGAGAAGAAGCTCCATTCATCGAAGGTGCTCTTACTCGCGGCTATTCAAGAGAAGAAGCAAAGCGGATTTTCGATATTCTAACGCCTTTTGCTGGCTATGGTTTCAATAAATCGCATGCTGCTGCTTACTCAGTAATTGCATATCGTACGGCCTACCTAAAAGCAAATTATTCTGTTGAGTTTATGGCCGCGAACTTGACAAACGAGATCAGTAACACCGACAAGTTGACCGTGTACATAAGTGAAGCTCGACAGATGGGTTTGTCTGTGCTGCCCCCTGATATCAATCGTTCAGAAGCCAAGTTTACGGTCGATAATGGACAGATCATATATGGATTTCTTGGTATCAAGGGCGTTGGCGAGGGGATCGCAATGGAGATTCAAAAAGAAAGAGAGTCTCATGGCAGATTTATAGATTTTCTTGATTTTCTTACGCGGATGAATAATGCGGGCATAAATCGCAAAACGATGGAGTCGCTCATTATGGCAGGCTGCTTCGATTCCTTGAAGAAAGGCCGCCATGAGCTTATGGGCAACTTTGAGCGTGCTATGGAATATGTGCATGAGAAATCGAGTTTTGAAGCTTCGCGTTCAGGGATGCTGTTCCAGGAGGATGATCTGGGAATTTATCCGGATTTTGTTTTTCAACCTTTTGAAGAATTCTCGAATCAAGAAATGTTGCAGGCAGAAAAGGAGTTGTTGGGTTTTTTCTTTTCTGCGCACCCAATGGATGAGTACCGGATGATTTGGGAGAGATCCTCGACACTTGATCTTGGGCATCTGGATCAGGCAAGCACAAACCGTGAATATATAGTGGTCGCGCTTCTCAAGGAATTTCGCATTTATACAACCCAGAATGGACGGCGAATGGCTTTTGGCAAGCTTGAGGATTACAATGGTTCCATAGAAATGGTCGTGTTTCCAGATCTGTTTGAGAAAAATGAAGCGTCTTTTGTGAAGGATCGTGTCCTTTTCCTTAAAGGAGTACTGGATGACTCTCGAAGGGATTTTTCGTTAAAGGTGCAAGCTATCCTGGATGCGGCTTCTCTTAAGAATAATTCCTGGAGAGAATTACACATCAGGTTTAAGCGAGCAGCCATCGAAGAAGCAGATCTCTATCCGCTAAGAGATGCGCTATATTCTATCCATGGGCAGTGTCGGGTCATTTTTCATGTGCCCATGAAAGGAGGAGCAGAGACTCTGATCGAAGCTGGAGCTCATACAAAGTGCTCCGCGAGAGATGAGGATATGGCGTTTATAGAAAGACAGGCTGCAGTGGCGGAGGTATGGCGCAAATGAAGATTAAGATACTTGGCAATGGCGGCTTCTATAATGAAGGATTGGCCTATAATGCGCTCGCTATAGATGGCCATGTGCTCGTGGAAACTCCGCCAGACATTCTCCAATCCCTTCATAGTCAGGGAATGAAGCCTTCTCAGATAGATACGGTCTATATAAGCCATAATCACGGAGACCACTGTTTCGGCTTTCCGTTCTTCTTTTTTAATTGGCTATATGCAGGAGGTTCGGATTCTCATTATGAAAAACAGACAGAGCTAGTTATAATCGGACCCGAAGGACTAAAAGAGCATCTCAAAGCTCTCATGCGTCTAGCTATTCTGCCCGAGCATCAATATCTATTCGATTTTGACCAAAGGGTCAAGTTTGTCGAGATAGACGAAAGATCGATTGTATCCACTAGCGGTGGGCTATGGTTTGGCTTTTTGCACACAAAGCATTTTGTGCCCACATTTTCGCTTGTGGTTGGTAAAACTGGACCGGATAAAGGGATTCCTTCTTGTAACGACTATCTCGAGAATGCAATATTTATATATAGCTCAGATACTTCCATGTTCGATGGCATATATAAGTTATTGAGCTCAAGCGCAAGGCTCATCCTTTGTGATACGAATGGCGAAGAAGATAATGGCGTCCATATGAGCCCAAGAGAACTTATGGCAGCCGAGAATCAAGTTAGGACAAGGAGCTCTGAGCGTGCAGACCTTTCAGAGTATAGGCTAAGCGGGGAAAACGACAAGGATCGCGTATTGGGAATTCATCTAAGCAAGAAGATGGATAGGGCGCAAGGACTCAAGTTCGCCCAGCCTGGCGAAGAATACTGCATCGAGTAGATGCTTTTATAAAGAAGCTTCAAGGATTTAATCAATATGCTTAACCACCCACTCCGTCAGCTCTTCCCAATTCGAAAAGGAAAGATCTGCATCTGAGTTTTGTCTTCCACGCAAGGCTGCTCGCATTCCAGCTTTTTTAGCGCCTAGGATATCGTACTCGACATTATTCCCAACATAGAGGATCTCGGAAGGCTGGATGCGTATAGTCTGGATTATACCGTCGAATGCACGCTGATGGGGTTTTAGAACACCCCAATCTTCTGTGCAGAGCTTAAAATCGAATAAATCATCAAGGCCGAGGGATTTCAATTTATTTTGTGGAGGCATATCGGAAAGGGCAGTGATTGTTATTCCTCTCTGTCGAATCGCTTCGATCGCTTGCCTTGTCCCCTTATAAGGACGGATCAATGAGAAACGCTCAGGCACAAGATGATAGAAGATTCTTTCTATGGATTGACCAATTTGAAGCTCGTCTTTTCTGAGACGCTCCGCAACAAGCGATATCTGAAAACTGTGAAGCTCTTCCATGTTTCGAGGAATATAGTTGGGTTGTGCTTGAAGAAATCTGATTTCTTTTCTCACCTCTGAGAATGCCATGAATATGCGGGGATGGCTAAGAAACAGGTCGATGCATCTCAGCGCGATTGAATATTCGGGATAAAGAGTACCATCGACATCAAATGCCACTGCGCGTAGGCGATACCGTCCTTCCATAAGCAACTTTATATATGAAGCAGAGGAGGGCTGTCTATTACCTATAAAGCCAATAGATCTTCGCAGTGGCGGCGGCCCCGAATATGAAATAAAAGAATGCCTTGAAAATCTTAGAATACCCTCGCCTTATAGCTGGTATGCAATAGTTCATGGGACAGGTGGCCAAGCGGCTTGCCTAAAAATTCCTTATATAGTGTGACTATTGCGGGATTTTCGTGAGATTTTCTAATTGGAAGTCTGCGATCCTCTTCGTAGAGCGATAGGCTACGGGCTCTTTTCTTTTCTATATCTGCAAGTACAGGCTGTCCGCCTCCGCCAACGCAGCCTCCGGGGCATGACATGATTTCAATGAAATGATAGGGGCTCTTTCCTGCTCGGATCTCGTCCAGCAAAATGCGGGCATTTGAAAGGCCATGGGCAACAGCTACGCGAACAGGAGAGCCTCCAAGCACAACTTCGGCACTTTTTATCGAATCGAAGCCACGCACTTGGACAAAATCCATGTTCTGCAAAGGTTTCTTTTCGACAATCTCATATACAGTGCGCAAGGCAGCTTCCATTACACCGCCAGTAGTTCCAAAAATGGTAGCCGCACCGGTCGATTTGCCCAGAGGATCATCGAAATCCTCTTGTGGCAAGGCTGTGATGTCTATACCCGCAAGCCTTATCATACGGGCAAGCTCTCTAGTGGTGAGAGCCCAATCGACATCGAAGAATGGGCGCAATCCGGTGGTTTCCGGGTCTTTTTCCTTCCACCAGTCCCATGCGGAGTCCATTTCCTTGCGTCTAGCTTCATATTTCTTGGCTGTACAGGGCATTATAGAGATTACCCTCATATTTTTGGGTGCTATATTGGCATTCTGTGCATAATATGTCTTAGCGACTGCGCCAAACATTTGCTGAGGGCTTTTGCAGGTAGAGACATGATTGAGCAGATCAGGATAGAAGCCTTCGATAAAATTTATCCATCCTGGTGAGCAGGAAGTGATCATGGGCAGGGTTCCGCCATGAGAAAGCCGCTCAAGCAACTCGTTTCCTTCTTCGATTATGGTGAGATCAGCCGCAAACTGTGTATCGAAGACTCTTGAGAATCCAAGTCTACGAAGAGCCGCAACCATCTGGCCGGTTACAAGGCTTCCAGCGGGAAGGCCAAGAGCTTCACCAAGCGATGCGCGAATTGCCGGGGCGGTTTGGACTACCACTGAAAGCCTCGAATCTCCAAGCGCGCCATAGACATCCTGCGATTCGTCCTTCTCGGTTATGGCGCCGGTCGGGCATACCAAGGAGCATTGGCCACATTGGACACAGGCACTTTGAGCTAATCCTCTATCCATAAAAGTTGCGACTCTGGTTCGAGTACCGCGCCCCGTAAAGGCAATCGCGCTTACGCCCTGGGTATCCTCACAGACCGAGACACATCGTCCACAGAGGATGCATTTTCTATCGTCGCGTACGATGCCTTCGGAAGAATTATCGGGAGGCGGGTATTTTTTGTAGCCAGGAAACCTATCTGCATGGACTCCGAGTAAATTGGCCATGGTGTGAAGCTCGCAAGTGTCGGCCCTTAAACAGGAAAGGCATTCATCTGGGTGGTTTGCAAGCAGTAGTTCGACCGCTGCTTTTCGTGCTTGAATAACTCGAGGGCTAGATGTCCGAATCTTCATTCCGGGAGTAGGTTTCTGTACGCAAGAGCGCAAAAGGGATTTTGCTCCTTCTACTTCGACAACGCATACACCGCAAGAGGCGTTTTCCGAAATATCCTTGAGAAAGCAGAGAGTCGGGATCTTGACGCCGGCTCGAGCACAGGCTTCTACGATATTCTCGTTTGAATCGACCTTTATGGTCTGTCCATCGATCGTTATATCTATCAGATTTTCCATTGGTGTACCTCCTTTAGTCGCCAACCAGGCTGCCGCGAGGTTCACGTCTATGCTCCCTCACATCGCAGCGAAGACAGCGATCAGCCTCGATTCGCGCTTGCTCGCCGGTATAGCCAAGATTAATCTCCATAAAATTGCCCTTGCGTGCATTGATTGGGAGCATTGTAGGTCGAGTCATCTTCTGCTTGCTAGTATTAGCCGGAATCTCCATTCTGTAATCAAAGCATCGAAATAGGCTGTCGAAGCGCTTTTTCCCGCTTAATGCTTGGTCAATTATCTCAGCAACGACTTTTGCCTGTCCCATTGCCTCTGCTGCCGTTGCAGGACCGAGCATTGCATCTCCAATGGCATATACTTTTGGGTTGGATGTTATATGAGAGAAGGGGTCAGCCTTGATGCGCCCATTCTTGAGACGTTCTACGCCCAAAACTTCTATGCCGGGTATCTCTACTTTTTCACCTATGGCCATAATAACCATAGAGCAAGGAATGTCCTCGATTTTATCTGTAGGAATAGGCGTTGGACGTCCTGAAGAATCGATAGGCCCTGCCTTCATACGCTGAATTCGGACGGCTTTTGCAACATGTTTCCCTTGCTTTTCCTGTGTCATGATTTCCAGCGGCGAAGCCATACAGATTAGCTCTATACCCTCTTCAAGGGCACCCTTGAGTTCATCCAGGTTAGCTGGCATATCTGCCTTCGATCTTCGATAGACGATTCTAACCGTTGCCCCGAGGCGTAGAGCAGAGCGAGCAGCATCTATTGCCGAATTTCCTCCGCCTATTACAACTACATCGCCTCCCGTATGAACCTTTTCTTTTTTCGCAAGCGCATTGAGAAAATCACAGGCTTTGTAGACACCGATAGCGTCTTCTCCCGGTATATTCATGGTAAGTTCGGATGAAGCGCCAGCAGCTACTATTATGGCATCGTTCTCTTCATAGAGTTTCTTCCACTGTTCCGGCTCGGTTATGCGTGTATTGAATACAAAGCGAGTTCCCAATTTTTCTATGAGATTGATCTCTTTTTTTAGTATATCCTTTGGCAATCTATACGATGGAATACCCCAGCGAAGCACGCCTCCTGCCTCTTGTCTAGATTCATAGATGGTCACTTCATGACCAAGGCGAACCAAGTAGAAAGCGGCCGTCAAGCCAGC
>Ga0116172_10003460_pt1 | contig 13186 bp, 9 predicted proteins | sample AD_UKC083_MetaG_FD_89799 | JGI IMG/M metagenome (GOLD analysis project Ga0116172, IMG submission 89799) | Active sludge microbial communities of municipal wastewater-treating anaerobic digesters from USA - AD_UKC083_MetaG | ecosystem: Engineered > Bioreactor > Anaerobic > Digestate | place: USA...
CACGACGAAGAAGTACTTCTTTTAATAAGAAGGAGTGTTGTTACCATGTTTACTTGGCTTGTAGGCGGAACGATTTACTTCGCTGCTCCTTTTGTAATAATCCCTATAATAAAAAGGGCTGCTTACGACGGGAATGCTTTATTTGACAACTTCTTCATCTTGAGTTTAATCTTTTTTTGGTACATGTCGTTATTCGGATATTTATTAAGGGAGTTTTTGGACTGGTATTTTGAGGTTTTTCTTGTAACAACTAAAAAAATTATAGACATAGACAGGGGAGCTACCAACATATCGGAGACATTGTTAACAAATGTCCAGGATGTAACATCTGAAACTCCTTCAATATTTGCCCAAATTTTTAATATTGGTAATGTAAAAATTCAAACCGCCGCCGAAACAAAAGAATTTGAATTTGGAATGGTAGACGATCCTTCCAAAGTAAGAGATTTCATTTCCGACATGGTTGCAAGAAAGGATTCAGGATCACATGGAATTAAATAGCCTTTTTAGTGAGTCAATGATGGTACAAACAGGTATTACAATAATGAAGGGTTTCATGCTACTTATATCTCTGATTTATTTAACATACGCTGTTGTTTTTTCCAGAAGAATAAAAATTATGAACCAGAACCTTAAAACCGGATATGAAAAGGGTTTTAACAGATTGTCAAAATTCCATATTTTTCTATCCTTAGTGTCAACTATCCTTTTTATACTTTCAATTATTTATTGAGTCGAATGACAAAAAAACTATCTGCAAAAAAGCAGGAATTAAATCCGGAATTAAGTCAATTCAGCAATTCTTTTTCAAAATGTATTGATATAGAACCGGAAAACCAAGAAACACTATTAAAAAAGGGTACAGTAAACTCAGTGTTTGAGATATCAGGGAATTCAAACTTCGACACTGATTTTGTAGTAAAAGTAATAACAGATATTTTACACAATTCTTATTACAGCTCGGACAACATTTCTCCTGTTCAAACAATGGAGAAAACTATATCGGAAATTAAGGAAAAAGTACTTCAATTATCAAGCGATACCCTAATAGCCTCTCCGAATGAAATTTCATTTAATTTTGTATCCTCGATATTGTGGGGAAACGTTCTTTATATAGTCAAGGTAGGTGAGATAGAGATTTACACAATGAAAGGTGGGGAGGTTATACCTCTGGAAATGATATCTGAAGGAAATTTTTCTTCTTTTTCAAAAATTGTAGATGAGGATGATATTTTTATATTTTGCACAAAACCTTTCGCACAAGAGTACCCTCCTGAAAAATTACTTCAAACAAGCATTCCTGAAGGCACTCTAAAAGAAAATCAATCCTGTCTACTGTATAAACTTCTTTTAGATACAAAGACACCGCAAGATGTAGAGATTGACACCGGTTTAGGAGAAGCTGTTCAGAAGAGTAAACAAAGAGAATTTAACGATAATATAGCAACCTTCTTAAATAAAGTATTAGGGTTGGTATCACCTATATTAAATAAGGTAGGTTTAATAACTAAACCACTGTTAGAAAAAATTTCCTCGTTAATATCAAAACTAATTCCCAAAAGAAAAATGGTTTTGTTCACCAGAAAAATAGAACAAACAACAAGAGGAAAAAATAAAAAAGTACGCGCGTGGATATTGTTGGGATTAATTTCATTCATTGCAGCTTTCTTAGTATTTAATATTTTCAAATCTTTTGTTTTTAAAGAAAAACCTAAACCGGAAGAGCCTGTGGAAGAAGAGCATCAAACAGAAATAAAAGAGGAGGTCGTTGTTGAGGACAGATCAAAAGACGAAGAGTACAAAATATTAAGGGTAAAACCTGAGGTTTTTTACGATATTAAAATTGCAGATTCAGAAGCGGAGCCTACGGAAATACAGATTATTAATGAAAAAATAGTAGTTGTTGACAAAAATACCGGAAAAATATTCACATCAGAGGTATCTCTGCCAAACTTTTCTGTAGAACCAAATACATATATAGGTATTAGATCCTTAGGGGAGGAAGGTGGTTTAGTCACTTTTCTTGATGATGAAGGATATAAAACTTACGATATTGCTAATTCGCAGTTAAAAGACACCTACGACCTATCTTCCGCAAAAATTGTTTATCCTTATTCGGGATATATTTACTCTATATCTGATGATGTTTTAAACAGAGGCTCTGTGCAAAATAATGAGTTGACACAGGTAGTTTGGGGGCAGAATCAAAACTTTAAAGATGCTGTTTCAATATCAATTGCTTACAGTGTGTATGTTCTGACAAGTCAAGGCGAGCTGGTGAACTATTCGGGCGGGGTTAAGACTGATTTCACAGTTTCAGGCTTAGATAAAACATTCCTAAACCCTGTTAAGGTAGTTGCGGATTTAGATTTTCAAAATATTTATATAGCTGATAGAGGCAATAATAGTGTAATCGTACTAAACGAAGATGGAGAATTATTAAAACAATATAAAAACGACGATGATTCTTTATGGCACGATATCAGAAGCATTTCGATATCCTCTGACGAGAAATATTTGTTTGTTTTAGACACAAGCAAACTGTATAAAGTAGGTCTTGAGTAATTCCTTAACTTATTAGTTTTTTCTGTTAAAATATCAGGATGTTGACCTAAGGGCTTTTTGTAAGTAGAATACCAATGCCCTAAACGAATATATGCAAATACAAGCAAAAAAGAGAGAAATTCTCGGAAAGAAAAATAAATACATACGAAGAGACGGAGAAATCCCTGCTGTTGTTTTTGGTAAGGGAATGGAATCAGTAAATATTACGGTGGATTATAATACTTTTGAAAAAACCTTTAAACAGGCAGGTAAAACAGACCTTTTAGACGTAGTAACAGAAAAAGAAAAATACAAGGTTCTTATAAAAGATGTTCAATACGACCCCGTTAGTAACAGAATATCACACGCTTCTTTATATAAACCGGACCTTACGGTTAAAACAGAAGCTCAAGTCCCTGTGGAAATTGTGGGCGAAGATACAAACGAGCTTATTAAATCGGGAGCGGCTTTGGCGTTACTGTTATTACAGGAAATTACAGTAGAAGCACTGCCTGAGGATATCCCCCACCATTTTGTTATTGACGTCTCAGCAATAAACGAAATAGGGCAAGGAGTGACTGTCTCTCAGTTGGAATATGATAAAGATAAAGTTTCAATACCAAACATTGACCCGGAAGAAATGATTGTAAGAATTGACGAAATTGTAGTACAGGAAGAAGAGCCCGAAGTTACAGTAACAGAAGAAGAAGCTATAGCAGGTCTTGAAGCCACTGCAGAAAAACCTGCAGATGAGGAAGAGGAAAAAGCAGAAGAAAAAGAGTAAAGAACGGGCGTCAAAAATTTATCCAAATATTTCACTACTAAATGAACTGCGATGTTCTTGATGAATCACTTCCCTCTATTTTTAAGATCTTAAGCACCACTTACTTTTCCGGCCACAAAGAAGCTATCAAAAGTTCTTCCTCACCTTCAAATTTTGGTATGTTTTCCCAGATAGATTCAGTAACAAAAGGCATAAAAGGATGTAAAAGTTTTAGACAGGTCACATAGACATGTCTTAAAACGGACAGTGAAGTAATTTTCTCCTCTCCCGACAGACTCTTAACGTGCTCGATATAATTATCAGCTATCTCGTGCCACATAAACTGATAAATTAAATCGGAAGCGTCTGAAAATCTAAATCTTTCCAGGTTAGCGTTGACATTACTAATAAGTTTTCTCAAACCCTCCAGCAACTCGTTATCTACGTCGCTTAGATCTTTTTTATTCTTATCAAAATAATTGAAGGAAACACTCTCTTCAAAATCCCCCATCATCATAAGCATAAATCTTGCCATATTCCAAAGTTTATTGGCAAAGTTTCTGTAAGCTATGACTTTATCTTTTGGAAATGCAAAATCTTTTCCATTTGCGGTCCCGCTTATCAAACCCATTCTCAGGGCATCTGCACCATATTCTCCAATATAGTCTAAGGGATCGATAACATTTCCTAAGGATTTGCTCATTTTCTTACCATCCAAAGCCCTAACTAAACCGTGCAGGTAAACATCTTTAAAAGGAGGCTTGCCGGTTAGATAAATTCCAAACATAATCATTCTGGAAACCCAAAATCTGATAATTTCCCAGCCGGTCTCCATAACTGAAGTTGGATAAAAATATTTAAAATCCTCGGAGTCCGGGTACCTTAAAGTAGCTAGGGGCCAGTGACCGGAAGAAAACCAAGTATCAAAAGTGTCGGTTTCCTGAAGAAGCCTGGGTTCTTCTGGGCTGAGCCCGCCTGCGGGCTCAGCCCTGTATTTTGCATCTTTTGGCGCAATTAAATTCTGCAAACCGTTTTTAATCTCTTCAAAAGAGTATTTATTAAGTAAATCCTTTATCTTACCTGTGATTCTCTCGCCGTGTGAATCAATAAATGTAACTTGAATTTCGGGGTTTTCGTTAACATCATACCAAATAGGAATTCTTATCCCCCATACTATTTGCCTTGAAATAGGCCAATCTCTCATTTCTTCCATCCACCTTGTGTAAGTAATCTGCCTCCACTTTGGATATATTTTTACATCTCCTTTTAACACTGCGTCTAAAGCAGGCTTCTTTAACGAGTCCACTTTTATAAACCAGTTAGGAAGAACCATCGGCTCTATTTCGTGGCCTCCTTTATAACAAACAGTTATCGAGTTGGCATAATTGTTATCAATTTTTTCAATCATTCCCATTTCCTGAAGGTCCTTAACGACTTCTTCCCGAGCGACAAGAACTTCCATACCGGCGTACTTTCCGGCATTTTCATTCATCTTGCCATCAAAACCAATCACACTAACTATCGGAAGTTTATGTTTTAACCCAATCTCGTAATCATTCTTATCATGTGCAGGTGTTATTTTTAAAACTCCTGTACCAAAACTCATATCAACATACTTGTCTCCAATAACCGGAATTGAAAATTTACCCAAAGGATCTTCGTATTCAATCTCTTTTCCAATGTATTGCTTGTATCTTTCGTCATCAGGGTTTACTGCTAAAGCTACATCGCCGAACTTTGTTTCAGGCCTCGTGGTTGCCACGACTAACGGGCCGTATTTAATATAGTAAAGATTACTAATCTTATCTTTGTGCTTAATTTCAAGGTCGGCAAAAGTAGTTCCGCATTTAGGACAATAATTAACGATATAATCATCTCGGTAAATTAAACCTTCGGACAACATTTTTTGAAAAGTGGAAGTTACTGTTTTCACAACAGATTCGTCTAAAGTGTAAGTGTAGCGAGACCAATCCAATCCCGGCCCCATTCTTTTCATTTGATTTTCAATAACTCCTTTATTCTCCTCAACAAAATTCCAAATCTCTTTAAATAAAGAATCCCTATCGTAATCAAATCTTGACTTTCCTTTTTCTTTTAGAGATTTTTCAAAAACTACCTGTGTTTCAAAACCCGCGTGATCAGTTCCTGGAAGCCATAAAGTAGAGTAGCCTGACATTTTTTTCCATCTAATTAAGATGTCTTCTATTGCTAACATTAAAACGTGGCCAGTATGTAATTTCCCGTTCGCATTAGGCGGTGGAAGAACAATTGTAAAAGGTTTCTTTTCAGGCTCTACCTTACCTTTAAACACCCCGGAATCTTCCCATTTTTTTTGAGTAACCGGCTCCTGAATTTTATGATCATACTTTTTTTCCACGAACATAAGATATCAAAAATACACTGCCATTACAATAAAAAAATGACTCTGTTTTGGTTGTGATAAAATCAATGCACATGAGATACTCACAAATAATAGGAAAAACAAAAAAAGATGCTCCAAAAGATGAAGAGAGCATAAGCGCCCAACTTCTATTAAGAGGAGGGTTTATCCATAAGGAAATAGCCGGTGTTTACACGTACTTGCCTCTTGGTTTAAAGGTGCTAAACAAAATTGTTCAAGTAATCAGAGAAGAGATGGAAGCAATTGACGGACAAGAAATGTCCCTAACAGCACTTCAAAATCCCGAAACATGGAAAAAGACCGGAAGATATGACGACGACGTAGTAGACATATGGTTCAAAACAAAATTTAAAAATGGAACAGAAACATGCCTTGCAATCACCCACGAGGAGCCTCTCACGAATCTTATGGTTCAACAAATAGACTCGTACAAAGATTTGCCTTTGTATGCCTTTCAGTTTCAAACAAAATTCAGAAACGAAATAAGGGCAAAGGGCGGGCTATTAAGAGTTCGTGAATTTTTAATGAAAGACCTCTACTCTTTTGATAAAACAAAAGAAGATCATGAAAAATATTACGAAAGAGCAAAACAGGCGTATATAAAAATCTGGGAAAGACTCGGAATAGGCGACGATACCTATGTAACTTTTGCAAGCGGTGGAAGCTTTAGTAAATTCAGTCACGAATTCCAAACAGTTTGTGAAACGGGCGAAGACACCGTTTATTTAGACAGGAAGAAAAAAATAGCCATAAATAAAGAAGTACTTAACGACGAGGTTCTAAATGAACTTGGAGTTAATAAAAATGATTTGGAAGAAGTAAGAGCAATAGAAGTAGGAAATATATTTCCTTTGGGAACAAAATTTTCAGATGCTTTGGGTCTTTATTACACAGATGAAAAAGGAGAGAAAAAACCGGTTATTATGGGAAGCTATGGAATCGGGCCGGGAAGAGTAATGGCAACAATAGTAGAGCTTAAACACGATGATAAAGGAATTATTTGGCCGGAAAATATAGCTCCTTATAAAGTAATGCTTATCGGTCTTAACTTGGAAGACATTGCGTTAAGAAAAAGAGCAGAATCGATTTACGGTCTTCTTAAAGCAAATAAAATTGAGGTGCTTTACGATGATAGAGAAGATGTCACAGCAGGACAAAAATTTGCTGACTGCGATCTTTTGGGAATCCCTTATAGAGTAATAGTTTCTCAAAAGACAGGTTTTAAAATTGAATTAAAAAAGAGGACAGAAAACTCAACTCAAGAAATCTCCGCTGAGGAATTACTATATATCTTGAAATAAACCTTTTACGAGCTAAACCTAATCCATAATTCCCAAAGAAGGATCTGGTTGAATATCAGAGAAATCAATATCTAAATCTAACTCTTCTTGATCATTTCCGTACATAAAATACGCTGCACTTGCAATATAAACAGCATTATCTGAACAAAGTCTATGGGGCGGGGCGTAGAAACTAACATTTATCTTCTTGCACTCACTTTCTAAGGTGTTTCTTAAATGCTGGTTTGCCGACACCCCGCCCCCCATCAACAGTGTTTTAACATTAAATTTTTTCACCGCCTTAATTGTTTTTGTTACCAAAACTTCCACCACAGCGTCTTCAAACTCACGGGCAATAACCTCGACAGGAAGTTTTTCTGTTTCTACTAATCTTCTTGTAGCAGTTTTTAAACCTGAAAATGAAAAATCAAAATTATTCTGGTCAATCATTGGTCTGGGTAATTTTCCTTTTATTGTATTTACTTTGCACTCCTGAGCTTTTTTAGAAAGAAGAGCGCCTCCCAAGTACTGCGATAGTCCCAGCAATCTGGCAACTTTATCGTAAGCTTCTCCGACCGCATCATCTAAAGTACCCCCGATGTATTCGAAATCACTATGATCTTTCATTAAAACCAAGTCTGTGTGACCACCGCTAACAAGAAGGGCTACAGCAGGAAATAAAATACTTTTCTTCTTGCCTTCTTCTTCCAAAAAATTTCCATAAAGATGGCCTATTAAATGATTAACCTGAATTAAAGGTTTATCTAAAAACAAAGCCAAAGACTTAGCTGCTTCAACACCTACTATTAAAGATCCTAAAAGCCCCGGACCAACAGTTACTGCGACAGCATCTATATCTTTATAACAGCTTTCAATGTCAGGGTATTTATTTATCTCTTTGTATTTTTCAAAGCATTCCGCAATTACAGGCGTTATTGCCTCAACCTGTTTCCTAGCCGCAATCTCAGGAACAATACCACCTGTTTTTTCATGAAATTCTTTTGAAGATGAAACAACACTGCAAATTTCTTTTACTCCGTCTTCAACTATAGAAGCTGCTGTTTCGTCACAAGATGTTTCTATACCGAATATAATCACAGTGGAAATATACCAGCAAAAATCAATGGTTCAATAATTTAATAGTTACTGCTGAGTACCTGAAATTTTTGCTTTGCAAGTTTGTAAAGCCTGTTCCGGTGTAATTTCACCCGATAAAACCTCATTTATAGCAGTTCTTAAAGCTTCTACTTCTGTGGCATTTCCCGACCTAGCAGCAAAAACGTTACTTTTTGCGAAAGGAGCAGTGTTTAAAACTGGTTTTATATATTGTGAAGAGGCACTCTGACCTGCCTGAGAAGCTAAACTTACAGATGAAAAAGGTGCTCCATAAGGTCTATATTTTGAAGACTCGTTAAATAAAGCTAACTGTTGATCGTCCTGAGACATGAAATTAATAAATTTCCATGCAGCCTTTGAGTTAGAACTGGACTTTGGAACCGCATACATCCAAAAGCTACCCCACGAAACAGGGTTCTCTGCTATAGCTTGGGGAACAGGGGCGACTCCGATATTCATTCCCGGGTTAGCTCTTACAATATCTAAAAGATTCCAAGTTGGGACAAATATCATAGAAACCTTACCTGCTGAAAAAGCTTTTGAGGCCTCGGGAAAAGACTCGCTCCAAACACCGTCGGATTTTAAAAACAAGGTGTAAAATTTTAGAGCATCCTGAGCAGACTGGCTATCTACACCGGAAGGAACTGAGACACCTGCCTGCGCGAACATTAACCCCACAATATCAGAAAAGAAATCAATGTTGTTGGCCGCTCCTATTGCGGCACCTGCTCTTTCTATACCCCCTCCTTCATTTCTAATAGTTAAAGCTAATGCCACTCTTCTAAATTCTTCCCAAGCGGTAGGTGGGGAAATCTGATCTATTTCATCAAAATGATCTTTGTTGTATACCAAAACTAAACCATCGTAATGAGCCGGAACTGCATAAACCTTATCTCCGGAAACAGAAGCTTCTACTGCAACAGGGTAGAACCTTTGTGAGTAATCTGCAGTGGATATAACATCCGAAGGAGCAGGTTCCAAATAATCTTTAATAAAAGGTACCCAACTATTGTGAACCATTATGATATCAGGTAAATCTCCTTGTTTAATTCTTGTAAAAACACTTTCTTTGTAACCGATGGGGTTGTTTATAGATCTGTCTTCATAATTTACTGTGACAAGATTTTCTTGAGTTTGATAATTTTTAATTATTACATCCATTATGTCAGGTGTTTCCCACAAACCCCACATATTTAAACTTACAGGAACTCCCGGTTTTGGGGCATTTCCGGAGCCCCCACCAAAGTATTTACCAATAACAGGAATGTCTGAAAGTGTGCAGGCTGTGAGAAATAGAGGAATCAGTAATAATAATATGGCAGTGATAATTTTATTTTTCATCTTTATAATTATATATACCCTAAATAAAAAATCCAATACTATTGTAAACCTAAACCAAAAACTATCCAAAATAGTAAAAGGGTCTGATGCATCGTAAAAAGATAATGGTCGAAACTTCCCAGTAAAATTATCTGTAAAACTGATATTAGAAAGACGTGAAAATAACTTGAATTCACAAGTCTTCTTAAAGAAAAACCTATAAAAATTACAAACAAAATAAACCCGAAAACACCTGCTTCTGAAAAGACAAGAAGAAATATGTTATGAACAGGCTGTGAAAATCTAATATCAGGGGAGTCGTAGTTATATTTATCAATAAAAACAGTAAAATTATTTAAACCTACTCCAAACAGAAAGTTATCTTTTATCATTCTGTAAGATGCGGACGTAAAATCTACTCTTCTTGTAATACTTTTATTTCCTCCGATATTTAAATCAAATTTATTTAGTAAAGGAATCGATAACGAAAACAAAAATATTATTAAAACAATAAATACAGCACCTTTTTTATACTTGATGATTTTTGTGGGGTTTTTAGAAAAAACCAAATGAATAACAATAGCCAATATTAGTGCAAGCCAAGAAATATAACTAAATGTAAACAAAATAGAAACCAAACCTAATACAAATGTAGTTAAATAAAATTTTCTTTTCTTGATGAAACAGAATAACCAAGCTAACGTGATGGAAAGGTAACCTCCAAAAGCGTTAGGGTGTCTGAAAAGACCGTAAGCAGGTATTATTGATCTGCCAAAGATATTTTCCTTAGCAATACCAAAAACTCCTGCTGAATAAGGCTGCTCCCCTAATATTAAATAGTTATTGAATACAGAACCCTGATTTATAAACTGAGCTATTCCCAACAAAGATAGTAAAAAAACTGAAAATGAAACAACATCTAATATTTTGAAATAATTATCCTCGACATTTATTTCCAGTAGAGTATAGATAAACAAACAAAAATACAGAAATATCCTTAACCAAGCATAGATAGATGGTATAAACCTCGCTGATACAAATACAGAAATAAACAATGAAAATAAAAATAAAAATGAGATCTGAACCTCTCTTTTTCCAAACAACTCTATTTTAGCAGTAAAAAGTCTTCTTAAACCCCCGCTTAATACCCAGAGAAATATAATCAAAAACACAATTATGTCCTGTATGAATATTGTAGGAACAAGGTAATCAATAAGAACTCCTCCTACATATGAAGAGTAAATCTCATAATGTTTTCCCAAATTAATCGAAATTAGAAAAATTAAAATAATGAAAATATTTTTAGATAGCCCTAATAATTTTTCTTTTTTTAACATTAGAAAGATAATGGGCAGATTGATGTCTAATTACTAAGTTTATTATATATGAATTTTTATTAATCGTTAGATGTTATCCACAAGTTACATCAATATAATATTTGTATATAAAATAAGACGTAGTTATAGTAGGGGTTGTGGATATGTTGAAAAACGTATATATGCTTCAGTAAGAAGTAAATTTCGTGTCCGAAGTTGTGGATATCTGTTTTTATTTTTAAACTGGGGTTTGAGGTTGTTGAACTCTGTATTTGTTTCATTTGCTGGTTTGTTGTTTGTTGAAAACTCCGGAAAAAATGTGGATTAAATTGTGGATAAAGTATATTAGTTTTCCACATTAATATGTTACCGTTTTCTTTTCCACAGATATTTAATCGTTAAAAATTATTTGTTTAACATTAACAACATCCTGCGTGACCTTGCCTGTTTCTGCGATTTCTTCCTGTATTTTATTCACACCGTGCATTACAGTTGTATGGTCTCTACCGCCTAAAAGATCACCAATAGACATAAAAGGCATATCAGTTATTTCTTTCATTAAATACATTGCCACCTGTCTGGGTAATACCAGTTCTTTATGTCTTCTTTTTCCCTTAACATCTTGAATTTTTACCGAGTAGTATAAACAAACCGCTTTCAGTATTTCGTTCACATTTACGTTTTTTACGACCTTTTCTTTTACAGTAGCTCCAAGTGCTCTTGCCGCCATATCTACCGTTAAAATGTCTCCTGTGGCTTTTGCGTATGTTATAACCTGAACGTATGCGCCTTCCAGTTCTCTGATATTTGAGTCCACCTTTTCAGCAATAAAATTTAAAACTTCGTTCGGAATACTTTCTTTATCGGCATCTCTTCTTGATCTTAATATTGCTACCCTTGTCTCGACATCAGGATTTTGAATATCAGCCACAATCCCGCTGCTGAATCTTGATGTTATTCTTTCTTCAAGGCTATTAAAATCCTTTGGAGGTCGGTCTGAGGTTATTAAAATTTGCTTACCACTCATATACAAGGCGTTAAAAGTGTGAAAGAACTCTTCTTGTGTTGACTCTCTTCCGATAATAAACTGCACGTCGTCTATGAGAAGAACATCTGCTTTTCTGAATTTTTCTCTGAATTGATTTGCCGTGTACTTGCCTCTTCCTTTTCCGCTTTGAATTGTCTCAATAAGCTCGTTTGTAAAAGCTTCTCCGGTGGTATAAACAACCCTCATTCCCGGTTTTGTTTCTATAATCTTGTTTCCGACAGCTTGTATTAGGTGGGTTTTCCCCAACCCTACTTTAGAATAAATAAAGACCGGGTTGTATAATTCTCCCGGTTTCTCAGAAATAGCGGTTGCGATAGCGTAAGCAAGATTATTATTTTTTCCTAAAATAAAACTATCAAATGAAAATTTTGGGTTCAGGTTGGACCTGATTCTTTTTTCTTCATTTATTTTTTCAGCAGTCTTTTGTTGAGAGAAAAGAGGCCCCAGCTCATCTTTGTTTTCTTTTGATTCCTTTTGTTTTGATACTGAGTATTTGATTTTAATATCTTTTCCCCCGATGTTTTTTACCGAATTATCTACTACACTGGAGAATTTAGTTTCAAGATTTTTCTTTACAAAGTTGTCTTCGCAGAAAACTTCTAAAGTGTCGTTTTCAAAAGACACGCCCTTCGTTCTTGAAACCATCGTTTTGTAAACCATAGGAGATATTTCAAGCTGTATCTGTCCGAGAACAGCTTTCCAAAACTCTTTTGGGTTGTTGTTTAATGCCTCTTTCATATAGATAAACACCCGTTTTTTGATGGGGGACAGTCACTGCAGCTTCACTTATAGCAGTAGGGTACAAGTTACACAAGTTATCCACAATTATCAAGCAATGTGGATTATAAAGAATGGGGGTTTAGATTTCTGCCCGTTGCTTTTTATCCTCTAAACCACCTTTAACGGATTCAGCTAAGTATTCCTCATATGTTCTGTTTATGTTTCCCGGATATGAAGTATAGTCCAGAGAAAATTCTTTAACTTTGTCGCCGAAAAAAGACTTTCTTGTTTTCATATCCCATAATACAAAAACGTCTACCTTTGATTTATTCGCGGCACTGACGCCGGGGACGGATCCTTCAAAAGATATTGTGTTTTTTGCTCGTGTCTTTAATTTTTTCAACGCTTTTTTGTATATTTTAGGCAGTTCTTCTTTCATTTTTTCATTTGATAAAACTACATCAAAAATTCCCGCTACCTCTAGTTTATCTGATAATTTTTCTACAACGGGTTTAGGTAGATTTGAGATTAGCGCTGTTTTGTAATTATAATCTTCCGTCAATTCCGCAAAAAATTCCCAAAAACCTTCCATAGGTTCAATTGCGAATTCATTATCATTTAAAATTTCCACATATGTGTTTGTTGTTTTTTCTACGAGATTTTTAACATTAAATTTAC
>Ga0116172_10003466_pt1 | contig 13165 bp, 17 predicted proteins | sample AD_UKC083_MetaG_FD_89799 | JGI IMG/M metagenome (GOLD analysis project Ga0116172, IMG submission 89799) | Active sludge microbial communities of municipal wastewater-treating anaerobic digesters from USA - AD_UKC083_MetaG | ecosystem: Engineered > Bioreactor > Anaerobic > Digestate | place: USA...
CGGAGCTCATGCATCTGAAGGGCTACAATGACACGGGCGTTCAGGAGATTCTCGGTAAGGCCGGGCTTCCCAAAGGTTCTTTCTATAATTATTTTAAGAGCAAGGAGGACTTCGGTCTGCTGGTTGTTGATTACTATATGGCATTCTATGATAAAATCTTTGCCAAATTTATGGACGATAAATCCGTTCCGCCTCTGGAAAGAATCCGACGCCTGTATAAATCGTTCAATAAATCATTTCGGGCTAATCAATATACTCTGGGATGTCCGATCGGCAACTTCGCTCAGGAGCTTGGAGACACAAGTCCTGTATTTCAGGCCAGGCTTAAAAAGTCCGCTGATACCATCGTCAGGTATTTTTCCGATGTGCTGCGCGAGGCTCAGGCATCGGGGCATCTCTCACGGTCTCTTGATGCGGATAAAACCGCGCACTACATTTTCAACAGCTGGGAAGGCGCTATTATGAGCATGAAAGTGGAGAAAAGCCTCAAACCGCTGGAAATCAACGAGCAGTTTCTTTTTGATTACATTCTCAAACCGTGAGATACTGGAACGGTATATCGAAAAAGTCGTCGATTAAGATAAATCGTTCAGAATCATTGAATCAAAAAGAATTTTATCTGTTTTTCCCCGGAGCGCAGGCCGGCATCTCTTTCAGAGTGATTTCCGGGTGACGGTAGCGTTTTCTTCTGACGGTACCCTTGCCGTATTGGATCGCTTCTTCCGGGCACCATTGCAGACAGGCAAAGCACTGTTCGCAACGGTGCTGCCATGCCGGTTTCCCGCGAACAAGTTGTATGTTTTGCGCCGGACAAATTTTCTCGCAGATTCCGCAACTCGTGCATTTTGCATCCGCATAGAAGGGTTTGTCCATTCGGGGAACGCGTTCAAACGTCATGCGGTAGATGGCGGAAAAAAGAATATTCTGCCAGAGGGGACCTCTTTCCGGCGGCTTTTCTTCTTGGGTCCGGACCGATGAGGCGATGCGGTTGATTTTATCCAGCGTAGCACTGAATTTCTTTTGCTGCTTTGCCGAAGTTTCAGCGCCTTCCCAGGGGATGTAGTTGCTGGGCAGGCAAACCGAGAATCCTAAAGATAGTTTGACATGTTTCTGTTGCAGCAACTTTTCCAACTGGATCAGCGTTGCGGCAACCTGGCCGGCGTTGACCGCCACGGCAAAATAAAATTTTTCCGGATTCATTTCCAGACGATTTAGAAAATCAATCACCGGCGACGGAAGTCCCCAGATGTGAACCGGAAAAACGAAACCGATTTTTTCCGCATCGGTAACAATACGGTCACCGTGGCAGAGCGCGATGGGAACAGATTCAGCGTCATGAAGTAATGCGGAAAGCTTTTTTGCCGTCCAGAAAGAATTTCCCGTTCCGGTATAGAAAAAAATTGCTGTTTCCATTGAATTAAATCAAGGTTGCTTTTGCAGGACCTTGTTATAAACAGTCTCCGAAAATCCATAGACCTGATTTCTGTTAATAATGGCGAAGGGCACTTCATCGCCCTGGTCCACTTCTTTTCTTTTCGCGACGGCATTTTCATCGGTGTCCATGTTATATTCAACGAAGGGAACCTGCTTGGAATTTAAAAAATCCCTGGCCTTATCGCAGTCTTTACAGTCGTTTCTGGTATAAAGCACAACATCCGGCTTCTTCTGGCTCTTGGCTTTCGCCGCGTCATTCTCAGTTTCAGCGTTCGGTGGATTTCCGGATCCGATTTCATGAATTTCGATGTTTTTTGCAGCCTTATCTTCAGGCGGGGGATAATCAGTGATTTGCATTTCTCCTTTTTCATCGATCCATTTATAGAAATCAGCCGTGGCCGTTTGACAAAGAAAGACGGAGAACAAAATCGATAATACTATATATTTTTTCATAGCCTGACCTCACGATGAAACTGTTTTATGAAATATTTATAACAAATCCGGTTTGCATCAGGCAGCACGAGCAAACCTGTTACAATGTGATTAAAAGTAACTTAAATCATCAGGGGTTGTCAAATTCTTTCTCGATACGTCTAATCCGGCTTTATGAAATCATCATTGATGTTTTGTTGTTAAAATGATTGATTTTCATCTCTCTTCTTCGATATGATATTAAACAGATCATATGAGGAGAATTTATGTTCGGAAAACCGGTAAGTCTTTTTTCAGTGTTTGGATTTGAAATCAAAGTCGATATGAGCTGGCTTATTTTGGCGGCTTTAATCACCTGGTCGCTGGCCAGCGGTCTTTTCCCGGAATATTATAAGGACCTTCCCCAATCCGCCTACTGGTGGATGGGAGTCGCCGGCGCCGTCGGGCTTTTTTTATCCATTATTATTCACGAACTGACACACTCTCTCGTCGCCCGTCACTATGGCTTATCCATGAAGGAGATAACGCTGTTCATTTTCGGCGGTGTCGCTCATATGGAAGAAGATCCGGACAGCCCCAGGGCTGAATTCATGATTTCCGCGGTCGGTCCGGTTTCCAGTTTCCTGCTGGCGGCCTTTTTCTTTTTGCTTTACAAAATGGGATTGAACATCGGCTGGCCGGTGACCATCACCGGCGTTTTAAATTATTTGTCCTGGCTTAACCTCATTCTGGCCGTTTTCAATCTGATTCCCGCTTTTCCCCTGGACGGCGGAAGAATATTGCGTTCCGCTCTCTGGAAGTGGAAAAAAGATCTGCGCTGGTCAACGAACATCGCGTCCCGGATCGGTTCCGGTTTCGGCCTGATGCTGATCATCATGGGGATTATTTACATTGTTAAGGGAAATTTTGTCGGCGGTTTGTGGTGGTTTCTGATCGGCCTGTTTGTCCGGGCCGCAGCGCAGAGCTCTTACCGCCAGATTCTTGCGCGCAACCTGTTTCATGCCAAAAAGGTAAAAGATCTGATGGTTGCCAATCCCGTCACGGTGCCGCGATCCATATCGCTGGAGGATTTCATCCGGGATTATGTCTATAAATATCATTTTCAGGCGTATCCGGTTGTTTCGTTCGGACGGTTGACCGGCTGTATCTTTTTGAAACAAGTCGCCTCCATTCCGCGTGATCAATGGTCTCAGCATACGGTGGGCTCGATCGCTCTGCCCTGCAGCGCGGAGATCACGATTGATCCGGAAGAAGACGCCAATAAAGCCCTGGATTTGATGAATCGCACGGGCAACAGTCGCCTCCTGGTCGTTCAGGGGGACGAACTGGCCGGCATCATATCGCTGAAAGATATGCTCGCGCTGCTGTCTTTGAAAATGGAATTGAATGATATGGAAAAAAGTAAATGACCGATGTGGTCTTGAATGAAGGAAAACCACGTAAAATATTCTCGGCAATCTCCTGAAATAATCATTTTCCCCACGGGATAGTCACTGGCCGGTCGAGATGGACTCATGCATCAAAGAGTATCTTAAAATGAGTGTAAGGCCTTTTCAGCTTGACTGTTAAAATAAGTTTTTTTATAAAGTAAAAATCATTTTATACATTGATGCTGAAATCGAAAGGGACTTTTTATGCCTAAAGAAGAATTACTTGAACCGCGAAAAATTCCTTCTCAGGAGCGCTCGCGCAAGACCGTGACGGCTATCTATGAGGCGGCAACCGATGTGTTTGTTACAACAGGATACACGGAAGCGACCACGGATCAAATCGCTGAAAAAGCCGGTGTTTCGATAGGGACGCTTTATAATTATTTCCCCGGCAAAGAGGCCATATTATACGGTTTGTGGGAAAAATACGAGAAGGAGATCAAAGCCATAACAGACCAGGTGGATCAGGATATTCGCAAGCAGGGTTCTTTTGATCGCAGTATTATTCCGGTTCTGCTTAACCTTGCTCTGGAACTGGTGAGTTATGAAAAGGTGAAGAATCGACTGTTTATCAGCCAGATCGGTTTACCCGAGACCATTATCCAGAAACGCCGGGAACTCGGTCTGTATATGGAGTCCGTCATGGAAGCTGTATTCCGTGATTTCGCCAGTGTGCGAGTTCGGAATCCGAAAATCGGCGTACACATTATCTGGGCAACCGTGCAGGCCGTGTTTCACGATTATATCATCTCGGTTTCCAATGAAATAAAACCTGAAGATTTTATTAATGAACTGGGCGATATGATGGGCCGTTATATTTTTACCGATGAAATACAAGAATAAGTTCACCGCGGATCAGGATAAAACCGTCCAGGCCTTACCCCGGACATTTCTCTCGTGTTGACCGATTCGCGACGATTGTTTTCCGGAAAACGTTTCACTTGCCATGGAATAAATTCCCCGGTCGAAACCGCTTGAAAACAGCTAAAAAATGTTTCCATAAACCTTGACAATTAGGATGCAATCAATTAGCGTAACACTTCATATTTGAAGGCAATGCAAGAGCGTCATGATTGCTTTAATGCGTTGAAAAGGGGGGTTAATAATGTTTGGCACACTTATTACCACGCACGGCAATTTGGGGGATGAACTGATAAAATCGGCCGAACTGATCAAGGGTCAGCTCGATAATATAATGCATATCTGCATCGATCAGACAAAAGATGTCGAAGACCTGAAAAAAGAAATCAGCAATGCCATCAAAAAGCTGGATAAGGGCAGGGGCGTATTGATCCTGACCGATCTTTTCGGAGGCACTCCGTCCAATATTTCACTGTCTTTTATGAAGGAGGGCAAAGTTGAGGTGCTGACCGGCGTTAATTTGCCCATGATGCTCAAATTGTCCGACGCTAAAGACGATATGACTTTGCGCGATTTTGCCTGCCTGGTGAAGAGTTACGGCGAAAAAAATATTATGCTGGCCAGTGAAATTCTGAGCAAAAAAGCGAACAGGTAATTGAAACAGCGGCCTGCTGACCGCAAAAGGCCGCCGGCGTGAAGGGAGCTGCCGGTTCCCGTGATAGGTGGTTGCTTGGCAAATGATCTGAATATAGTTCTGGTGCGTGTCGACAGCAGACTGGTTCACGGCCAGATATTGGAGGCCTGGGTGCCTTTTGTTAACGCAAAGTGTATCATTGTCGTTAACGATAAAGTGGCCGCTGACCCTTTTCTCGATACCGTGATCAGAATGGCGGTGCCCAGCGATATCGAAGTGGTTATTACTTCCCTGGATGATTTTGTTCAGAACTATACTTTCTCTCACGGAAGAGGAAAGAAAACGATAGTTTTATTCAGCAATATTGCGGACGCATGCAGGGCTTTTGATCTTGGTTTTCGATTCGACCGGTTGAACATCGGCAATGTTTATAACAATGAATACAAGGTTTGTTGTTCGTCATCGGTTTTCCTGTGCGATGAGGAAATTACCGGTCTGGAAAATCTGCTGAAGGAGACGGGTGTTTTCGTCGAACTGCAGAGGGTGCCGAAGGGAAGGGCTGTCAATATTAAAGAGGCCCTGAAGGATTTCTGGCGTTCGAAATAATCATATTGCGTATGACCGTGAAAAATTCACATGCATCCTTCGCGCGGCGTTTCAGTCCGGAAATCGTTTGCGGCGGTTTTCTTCGCAGCGCCGCTTTAAAATCGGCAGTTCTGCGACAAAATCAAGACGGGTGCTCATTTGTTTTCTGAGATTATTTTAATTGCATTTTGCGGAAGTCTGCTGTGCCTGGATCGTGTTTTCATTCAGGCCATGATTTCCCGTCCGGTGGTGATTGCTCCGCTGATGGGACTGTTTCTGGGCAACCTTTACGCCGGTCTGGTCATTGGCGCGCTGATTGAGCTGATCTGGATCGATCGTCTGCCGATCGGAACCTATATTCCTCCCAACGATTCCATGACCGCCGTCGTTGCCACCTCCATCGCGTTAATCGCCGGTTCGGCGACAGGAGATGTTTCCCCGCAAATCATCGCGCTCGCCGTCATTCTGTCCATTCCCTGCGGCAGTCTGGCTAAACAGATCGATGTGATGATCATCAAATCCAACAACACCCTTTCGGACCGGGCTCTGCAGGATGCGCAGGGAAACAACATCCGGGCTCTGGAACGAAAAAGTTATCTCGGCCTGATCAAGGTATTTTTATCTTATGCGATTTTTCTTCTTGTCGCGCAGTCGATTTTAATTCCCCTCGTGATCTGGGCATATCCTCAATTCCATGAGATCATCATGAACGCTCTGTCCTTCACATACTATTTTCTGCCTCTGCTGGGAATTGCCGTGGCCTTTAACATGCTGAAACTGCGCAATACCGTTCCGATTGTTTGCGCCGTGTTTTTGGTTGTGTCACTGCTTTGGGAACTTTTCCATGTCTTGTAAAGAGGATGCCTTGCGGCTGACCATCGATCGGATGAAAAAAACCGACCTGCCGGAGATCATGGCCATCGAGCGGGAATCTTTTCTTTCGCCCTGGACGGCGAATATGTTTAAAAGGGAACTGAGTTTAGAACAATCCCGCTGCCTTTGCGCGAGAGTCCAGTCCGATGGTAAAACCCTTGTTGTCGGCTATATCGTTTTCTGGTTGATTATCGATGAAGCGCATTTGCACAATCTGGCGGTCAGGAAGGAATACCGGGAACAGGGAATCGCCTCCCGTCTGATGGAAGCGATGAATAATATTGCCGGTGAAAATGAAATGATATTTCAGACGCTGGAAGTCAGAGCGTCGAATGTCGAAGCAATAAAGCTTTACCGGAAGTGCGGTTTTGTAGTAAAAGGAGTCCGACCGCTTTATTATTCGGACACCCATGAAGACGCTCTGATCATGTGGGCGGATATTAATCCTGTCAACGAATAAGGGGATTGCGCTGAAGATGGCCGGAAATATTTATATCGGAGAAATCATCGCGAACGACGAGATTCAGGAAGACTGCTTTCTCATGAAGGTGCGGACATCACCGTTATTTGAAAATCCGCTGCCGGGTCAGTTTGTAATGGTGCGGATCGCCGGATTGAATGATCCTTTTCTGTCCCGTCCCATCAGTGTTTATGCTTTTACACGCGAGACAAATCACTGCACTCTTGAACTGCTCTATCGGGTCGTGGGCAAGGGAACGCAGGTGATGGCGGGCCTGATTGAAGGCTCTTACCTGGAAATCAACGGGCCGCTGGGCAACGGATTTGATACGGCAAACGTCAACGAGCACATCGTTTTGATATCCGGAGGAATCGGCATTGCGCCGCTATCGATGCTGATGGAAAGTTTACGGCAGACGGCCCGTCATGCTTCAGCGGTAACGATGATGTATACGGGATTTCAGAATAAAGACGCCGTTGTCGGCCTGGATAAAGTGCGCGGAATATGCCGCGATGTCAGCGTCTGCACCGACGACGGAACGCTGGGCAATAAAGGTTTTGTCACGCAGCATTTTCAAAAAGACTTGAAGAAATTTATACCGGAAAAGACGTCCTTTTATGCCTGTGGTCCCCGGGAAATGCTCAAAGCGCTGGCAACGATATTGCACAAGAGTAAATTCGATTGTCAGGTGTCACTGGAAGAACGGATGGCCTGCGGGACCGGAGCCTGCATGGGCTGCGCGGTGGCGATAAAGGATCAGGCGGGTGCAATGACTTACAAGCGGGTATGTGCCGACGGGCCGGTTTTTCATTTATCCGATATTATCTGGGATGAAATGTGATGACGAACAAAAACACAACACCATCTCCGAAAATAGCCGTCAGCCTCGGACGACTGAAACTGAACAATCCCGTAATGACGGCTTCGGGTACCTTCGGGTATGGGGAAGAATATGCCGGTTATGTTGATTTGAACAAGCTGGGCGCCATTGTTGTCAAGGGACTATCCTTTAAACCCCGGCTGGGAAATCCGCCGCCGCGCATCATGGAAACCACCGGCGGGATGCTCAATGCCGTGGGGTTGCAGAACATCGGCGTCGACGCTTTCATTGAAGAGAAAATGCCTTTCCTGCGACAATACGATACGAAGGTCATCGCCAATATCTACGGCGAAACGTACGATGATTATAAAAAGGTTGCCCGCAAACTCAGTTCGGTCAAGGGCGTTCATGCGCTGGAAGTCAATATTTCCTGCCCCAATGTGAAAAACGGCGGATTAAGTTTCGGTTCTGATCCGAAAATCGCCGCCCGGGTGACGCGCGCGGTCAGGGAGGAAACGTCTCTGCCCGTGATTGTGAAACTTACGCCCAATGTGACGGATATAGCGGCCATCGCCGAAGCGGTGGAAAAAGCGGGCGCGGATGCCGTATCGCTGATCAACACGCTGACGGGAATGTCCGTCGATTTGAAAACCCGGAAACCGCATCTGAAAAACATCACCGGCGGCTTGTCCGGACCGGCCATCAAGCCGGTGGCGTTGCGGATGGTCTGGCAGGTTGTACAGAGAGTTTCCATTCCTGTGATCGGCATTGGCGGCATCATGACGGCGGAGGATGCTCTCGAGTTTCTGGTTCTGGGCGCCAAAGCAGTCCAGATCGGCACGGCCAACTTCGTCAATCCCCTTGTTACGATGGAGGTTATCGAAGGGATGAAAAATTATCTGGCAGAGAATAAGATAAAAGATATCAACAATATCATCGGTACATTCCAGCCATAAACAGTCCATGAGAAAAAATTCGGAAGAAATCATCCAAGACGTTTATTTAATCGGTGGCGCAGGAATGACATCCGCCGATGATGCGGCGATTTATCTGATCGATTTTAGCGGTGACCTGGTCCTGATCGATTCGGGGGCAGGCAGGAGTTCTTCTCAAATTGTCCGCAACATCGAAATGCTCGGCCTGAATCCTTCCGACATTTCTCATTTGATACTGACGCATTGCCACATTGACCACATCGGGTCGGCGCCTTTTTTTAAAAAGCAATACGGCGCCAAAATTCTGATTCATGAGCTTGATGCCCCGGCCGTGGAAAAAGGCGATTCCCGCAAAACAGCAGCCAACTGGTACGGCACGACTTTTCCGCCGACGTCCGTTGACCGGAAGCTCAAAGGGGATCACGAAATATTAACTTTCGGCGGTGGAGCATTGCACTGCCTGCATACACCCGGCCATACGCCCGGTTCCATTGCTCTTTATCTGGACAGAGCGGGCAAGAGGGTTCTTTTCGGACAGGATATCCACGGACCGTTTCACAAGGATTTCGACTCCGACATCGATATCTGGAAAAAATCCATGCGGAAATTGCTGGATCTCAACGCGGATATTCTCTGCGAGGGACATTTCGGAATATTTGATTCCAAAGAACGCACCCGCTCCTACATTGAGGGGTATCTGGAAGAATACGAATAGAGAAGTCTTTGAAATAGATTTCCTTTGTCATACCGGTAGAAGGCCGATATCCAGGAAACGGTTGACAAATAAGTCTACTTATAGTACTATTAATAGCACTAAAATAAAGGTTATTGAAAATGGCACAGACAATTACAGCCAATGAACTAAAAACAAAGGGCGTAACCATCCTCAACGATGAAACCGCCGATGGAACGGAAGTCATCATCACCGTTCGCGGGAAAAATAAATTTGTCGTTCTACCTATTGAAAAATATAATTATCTCCGGGAATGTGAGCTGGAAGCGGCGTTGTTGGAATCGAAGAGGGACTTTAAAGCGGGAAAATTCGTCAAAGAGTCAGTGGAAAAACACATCAAGAGAATAACTCGTGGCTGAAATCTTATACACCGACAGTTATCTTAAACGAGCGAAGAAATTCATCAAAAAACATCCCGATTTAATATCTCAGTACGAGAAGACGTTAAAACTGCTGGAAATTAATCCCTACCATCCTTCGTTAAGATTACATCGCTTGCGTGGAAAACTATCTGAGTTGTATTCCGTTTCCATCAATATTTCTTGCCGCATCGAAATATTTTTTATCATTCAGGATGATAAAATCATTCCCATTGATATTGGCAGTCATGACGAGGTTTATTAAATTAGTGTAGGTATTGGCCTGGAATTCTTGTGAAAGCTGTTAAAAACGGGTACAGCATACTAAATATTTTTGCCTAACTTGAAACGACAAAATACTTGAGATTTAATCTCGATTATTTTTTCAAACTTTCTTTCACCTTCACGGCGATTTCTCTCACCTTTTGCATCACGTCTTGTTCATTGATGGTCAGTAGATTTCGGTTTTCCATGACAACCTTGCCGTTGATGATGACGGTGTCTACGTCGGCGCCGCTGGCTGCGTAGACGAGATGTGAATATTCACAATAAAGCGGCGTCAGGTGCGGTTCGTTCAGGCCGATGACAATTATGTCGGCTTTTTTGCCGGGTTCCAGAGATCCGATTTTCTTTTCCATGCCCAAAGCCTTTGCGCCTTCGATGGTGGCCATGCGCACAACCGTTTGCGCGTCCATCACGGTCGGGTCGAGCCTTGCGACTTTGTGGAGTTTGGCGGCCGTTCCCATTTCTTTGATCATGTCCATGTTATTGTTACTGGCACAGCCGTCGGTTCCCAATCCCACCGTCACGCCGGCTTTGAGCATTTCCGGCACCGGAGCCACACCGCTGGCGAGTTTCATGTTGCTGGCCGGATTGTGGGAGATCTTGCAGCCGTGATCGGCGAACATCTTCATATCATCTTCTGAAAAATAAACGCAATGAAACGCAGTGAGCAGCTCATTGAGATAATCGATGTCTTTCAGGAAAGAAACGGCTCCCTTACCGAATTTTTCTTCGAGCTGTTTTTTCTCGGCGGCGTTTTCGAGCAGATGCAGTCCGATGGGCACGTTAAATTCTCTGGATAGTTTTTTGACATCTGTAAGTAATGGTTTGGAGCAGGTGTAAAGCGCATGCGGTTCGATCATGATGTTGACCAGGGGATCATCCTGCCATTTTTCAATCAGCATTTTCGTATAGGCAACGCCTTCGCCGGGTGTCTTGAAGTTGGGAGAAGGAAAATCGAAAAGCACTTCACCAACAAGACAGCGGATACCGGCTTCTTGGGCAGCGCGCGCCGTTTCATCCTCAAAAATATACATATCGCAAAAAGTGGTCGTGCCGGATTTGATCATTTCGGCGGCGCCGAGCAGCGATCCCCAGTACGCCAGTTCCTTGTTCACATTTTTGGCTTCGGCGGGGAAAATATAATTATTGAGCCAGTCCATCAATTCCAGATCGTCGGCAATGCCGCGGAAACAGGTCATGGCCGCGTGCGTATGGCAATTGACGAAACCGGGCATGATCAGAGAATTCCCGGCTTCGACAATTTTTTTCGCTTCGAATTGGTTTAATATTTTTTTCGAGTCATCGACGGCAATAATTTTATCACCGTTGATCGCCAGAGCCGCATTGTTCAGACAGGTGTTCTTTTCATCGAGCAGCAGCGCTTTCGATCCGGTGATAATTAAATCGACATCCTGCATATGGAGTTTCCTTTTTAGGTTTTTGATCCCTTAACACAACTTTTTTAAATTGTCACTTTGTCCGTAATATATGCTCATCACCAAGTTGTATACGGAAATCAGCCCATCTCCAATACTCATTGCGGTATCCCATTTCATTGCCCCGTGTTTTCTTACAAATGTTTTTCAAATTATGTATTTTATGCTAAATAATCATTCATCATAAAGACAATTTGACGAGAAAAGTTTGTTTGATTCAAATCAAGATTAAGAACGAACAGGAAAAGAAATGTTTCAAAATTACTTTCGAAAGTGGCTTGGCATTTTAACGGAAGTTCTGTTGCTGATCTGCTTTACGATGATTGTTTATGCATGTCTTTTGTGTTTTTCAAAGTATTTGTGGATTGTATTTGCCTCCACGGATGTAGGGAAAAAATACGCTGAAATATATATAGAAAATTACAGAGCAACAAACGATGTGTTGAATGGAAATATTATTACACTCGCGATGAAACAGACGCTGATTTCTTTCACAATCTCTCTTGTTGCCGGCATGGCCTTGAGCTTTTTACATATTATCCGATACGTTTATTCGAACAGAGGGTTTTTCGGCAGAATCATTATGACAGGATTGCCCTTAACCTATGTTGTTGCGTTATATACGCACTATAGCGGTAATTTTAGTCACATGGATACGGCTGTTATCGTCGCTCTAGTTCCAACCTTGTGTGTGTTTACCGGTTGTTTTAGGCTCGCTGAGGAATATGTTCCCGGATGGTTGGATATAATTCCCGTCCCGGTCGGGAAGAAGAAAATCAGACTACACGGAGTAGAGATTTTTACTCCGGCCGACAAATCAGTTCATAAAGATGAAAAGCAGAAATATATTAATCCGCAAAACACGTTGCAGGACATAAGAGCTTCGTTTAAAGCTTATATGCTGATTGTTGCGGTCGTCATTGCGGCAACAGGAGTTTTGATTATCGCTCCGAAGATGCAAAAAATCGGCGCAAATGATAATGCTTCCTCAGAGGGAACGTTTAAGGATCAATTCGTCATTTCTCAGTCTGGCGTCTCCGGACGTTATCATCAATCAACCGGTTCCGCGAAAGAATGGTATGATAAAGCAGTGTTGTCCATGGACCAGGCCAATGGGACGGATTCGCTTAAAACGCTTGAGTGTCTGAATGAGGCAATTCGCCTGAAACCGGATTACGTTGATGCCTACAAGCGACGAGGGCGGTTATATGCGAAAATGGAACATTATCAACTTGCCATAGATGACTATGACGAGGTTATTCGTATGACGCCGAATGACGCTTCTGCCTATCATTGGAGAGCTGACGCTTATTTTTCTCAGGGCAGCATTATGATGGGTTGTTCTGATGCAAGAAAAGCCTGCGAATTGGGGCGCTGTGAGGTGTTCAACGAAGCAAAAAATGATGGGGACTGTTTGTGATTGAAGAAGGGTTTTAAAAATCATCCTATACTATTTTTCGACTTTGATGTTTCTCCGTGCCGAAAACAGGAAAATTCCCAGAGATTTCTTAATTGTGAATGCGCAAGTGTTATCCAATAAAAATATCCTGTAATGAACACTCCTGAAAAATATTTTCATGTGTTTCCTTAAAAATCGGGAACTTTATTCCGTTGCCTTTTGTCTAACCTGCAAAAGGCAAGCAAAAGCCGGAAAATTTTTGACAGGAGGAACATATGAAAAAAATAATTTTGATAAGCTTTGTTTTGCTCATCTGGACGAGTGTCGCCGCCGGGACGGTGATCGGCGATGCGGTTGACGTCAGTGTTATTACCGATCGCGGGTCTTTTTTGCCGTTTTATACGGTGAAGAGCCGCCATCATCTGAAGAAGGTTTATGCCGAAGCCGTCGAGGGTGATCATTACCGCATTGTCGTGCGCAACAAACTGA
>Ga0116172_10003485_pt1 | contig 13123 bp, 9 predicted proteins | sample AD_UKC083_MetaG_FD_89799 | JGI IMG/M metagenome (GOLD analysis project Ga0116172, IMG submission 89799) | Active sludge microbial communities of municipal wastewater-treating anaerobic digesters from USA - AD_UKC083_MetaG | ecosystem: Engineered > Bioreactor > Anaerobic > Digestate | place: USA...
CTTTTAGTCTGTGTTGTATTCTGCCAGCTACGTGTTCGATAAGGTTTGATGGTTTGTCCATTTCTTCTTTTATTATCGAATACACTTCTTGGTAGTTAATCGTGTCGTGTAAGTTGTCTGATGCCATTGCTTGTTGGATATCTACCGCTAACGATACACTTATTACGTATTTTGTACCCACCACACGTTCTTCCTGAAAGCATCCATGATAGGCATAAAACTCCATATTTTCTAAGTTGATAATTGCCATATTTATTTTTTTACAAAGTTAAATAAATTTTTCTATTTTTGTAAAAAAATAATTGAATGCAACATGCAACATTCTTCCCTGTAGTTACAGACTCATTGTTACCCTACATTGATAGTTTTTCGTATGTTTCTTTTGATTCAAACGACTCCCTCTTAGTTCCACCCTTAGGCTTTCCTGTTATTTTATTTTGTTTTTCGCCTCATAATTCTTTTTATACGCACAACGAGTTTAAAAATGAGTCGGTGGTAGTAGGGCAAATGACCCGTTATATTAAGATTAATCCAAGCCCTAACACCAAATTGTTTGGCATCAATTTTAAGCCGTATGGTTTTTATAATTTATTTCAAGTTTCATTAGCTGCCTATCAAGATGGGGGGTTGGGGCTTAATCAACTTTTTTCGGAACAAGATATTGTAACGATATATGATCAATTAGCCAATGATGCTCCTATCAATGATATTATAGCAAGTGTGGAGCAGATCATTCTAAAATACCAACATCCAGTTAGCACGCCCTCTTTCTTTGATCCTTTGGTTGATAGAATGGTTAAGAGCAACGGCATTATTCATCCATACCATCTTTTGCCGTGTAGCTCTTTAACCAAAAGTTTTCAGCGTTATTTTACCAAAACTATAGGCATTTCACCTAAAAAATTCTGCTCTATCTACCGACACAAATTTATATTGAAGTTAAAATATGATACGGTAAATCTTTCGTGGAATGATATTGTGTTTGACGGATCTTATTATGATTATTCACACTTTTATAGGGACTTTAAAAAGTTTACAACCCAACATCCATTTAGCTTTCCTTTTGATAATCAAGACTTTGTAAGAAAGTTGATTTAATTGGCAACGTTTTGTCGCTTTTTTACCAAAAAATTTTATTAAAATTAACTTAATTTGCTAATTAAATAGTACATTTACACATTCTAAAATTATTCGTATGAAAAAAGCTCTACTACTTTCTTTTTCATTCCTTTGTGTGCTGATAATGCATGCATCTATTATTCATGTTCCTTCTGATTATTCTTCTATTCAAGAAGCATTTTCGGTTGCAACAAATGGCGATACCATTGTATTGGCAAACGGTACGTATACCGAAAATCTGACAGTATCCAACAAGAGTGTGGTAATCACTTCGCAGTTTATGTTTTCAAAAAACGAAAGTGATATTGACCAAACTATTTGGCTGAGTGCTGCTGAGGCAAATTCTCCAGATTATACCATTGAAGCATCTGGTCCAAGAACAAATCAGTTGACGTTGCTTGGTATTACTTTTAAAAACAATCCAACTACGGCATTGTATTTTTCAGGGTATACTTTTATAGCATCTCATCTTAAATTATTGAACAATATGGGAGGTGCTTTAAGTATTTGGGACGGTGATGCTATTATCAAACATTCTCTATTTGAGGGGAATGCTAGAAGTGATAATGGAGGTGCTGTGGATATACAACTATCCAATGAAGATAGGACAGTAGTGATTGATAGTTGCCAGTTCAAGAGCAATACATCTGTAAGTTATGGAGGAGGGTTAAAAGGGAGTGTGTATAAAAGTAGTTTAACTGTTAGCAATAGTATTTTTACTTCAAATACAGCGTATAAAGGCGGTGCTATAGCAATTTCTCCTGGTACGAATGCGTATGTTACGATTAAAAATAACCTAATCGTAGAGAATAGTGCTCAACAAGAAGGTGGTGGTATTCATATGTCAGGTAGAAGTTCTCGGATTACAAATAATACGATTGTAAATAATCAGCTCACGCAGCATGGAGTAAGCCATAAAGGAGCTGGCATATTTTTAACAGGAAGTAATACTTTTACATATACTTATTTAACGAATAATATTATCAAATTTAATGCTACTGAAAGTACAGATAAGGAAGTGTATGCGAATTATCAATCGGGGGCTTTGTATGGTAAGGTGTATATAGCGTATTGTAATGTAAGCGGTAATACAGAAGACTATTATACAGAAAACTCTGTAGTTGAATTTGAATATAAAGATGGAAATATTACTGACGATCCTTTGTTTGTAAATAGTCAAAATGGTGATTATAGTTTGCAATCTTCTTCTCCTTGTATAGATGCAGGAGATCCCGATACTAATGCCAATTCTGAGGATTATCGGTATGACTTGGAAGATAGAGATCCTGATGGTACACGCAGGGATATGGGGGCAATCTCTTTTCATCAACAAATTCAACCACAGATACTTCCCGAATTTGGATATCAATCTGTTGGGTATTTTTCTCCTTTGGTAGTTGAATTTTCTGACTCTACAGATTGGGTTGCTACCAATCCTCCAACTATATGGCAGTGGGATTTTAATAACGATGGAATAATTGATTCTTCTGAAAAAAATCCTTCTTTTGTATACGATACCCCAGGTGTCTATACGGTAGCCTTAACGGTGGGTAATGGCGTAGTTGAGAATACATTAACCAAGCAACAAATAATTACAGTTGTTGATCCACAAAAAGCAGTAGAAAATATTGATATTCGTTTTGCTGGGGAAAATTATGGAATGGGTAGTTCTTCGTGGGAAGATCAGGGTGTTTCCATCACAGTGCGTTCTGATTATGAAACCTCCTCAGGTATTTACGAAGATGGATTGTGGTTGCATCCTGCTACTGCCACGTTCGATTTTACAGCTTTACAAGGTCAGATATATAATGTGACTATAAAAACAGCAGATTGGTGCCCTCCATCAGGGTGTACTACGGTTCAATTTTATTATAACAATCAAGTTGTAGAAACGTTTATGACAACCCAAAGTTCAGGAGTTATGCATCTATTTAACTATGGATCTAGTCAAGGAGTGTTAGTTGATTCAATGGTTGTTCGTTCGTTTGAAGGTGTAATTAAGTATGTAAAAATTCAAAAAGAAGAAATAGAACAAACATGCACATTGCAAGCACAGATAAATCTAGAACCAATTGATTGTACTACGTTTGGGATAAGTACTAGCATACAAAATAATCAAAAATCATATATTGAAGAATGGTTTTTAAATGATATACCCCAAACACCTCAAGAATATCTAGAATTTGAACTAAATGAACCAGGGGTATATACATTAAAATTAGTAGTTACAGACCAAGAAGATGCTTCTTGCACAGTAACTGAAGAAAAAGAGATAGTGATTGCTACACCTCCTACTATCACAATTACTCCTACTCTAAATAAGATAACGAAAGAAGTAAGCTTGAAAGGAGAAGTAGATGGCATAGAGGGCTATACTTTTGCATGGAATTTTGGAGATGCCACTCCTCTGAATACAACTGATTTATCGTATGTGCAACACACGTATGCCGACTTTGGAGAGTATACGATAACCTTGTCTATAATGCCCACGAACAATGCACAATGTGTTTATCAACAAGAAGTATCCATTGTTTTAGATGATTGTTTCTTGGAAGGAGATATTAATGTGTACCAAATTGCGTGCAATCAATTTGCCATAAATTCCTTTATTCAAAATAATGATAAAGAATATTCATTGCAATGGTATGTAGATAATGTGCCATACGATGCCAATGATATTTCTCCATTAACCCTTCCAGCGGGACAACATGACATTAGGTTAGAGGTAGTGGATAATGCAGAGCCGACTTGTACACTTACACTTACCAAGGAGATATCAGTATATGAACCTACCATCAATATTCATACTGTAGTCAATCCTCAAACACTGGAAATGACTTTTAACGCAGTGGTACAGGGGATAGATGAGTTCGATTTTTATTGGTACTTTGGAGATAGTGGCAACGGAAGTGGAGATGATACTGTATTAAGTGGTACGTATACCTATCCATCAGCGGGAACATATGATATTGCGTTCTCATTACAGCCAAAAGGGAGTATGGGTGGATGTAGTTATCATAAAAACATACAAGTGGTGATACCTGAGGTGCAACAAAACGACCCATGTGATAAAGCCTCAATAAAAGGTAAATTGCATGCAGATATTGCTATGTTGATAGCCAATGCAGTACAAGTAGATGCGTATAAGAAAAACAGCAATGATAAATATGAGCTACTTAAAAGTGCATCTATTAGTCAGTCGGGCGATTTTGAGTTTGCTGATTTGTTAGAAGGTGATTATTTGTTAGTAGGTAGAATTATTAACCCCGAACAATATCCATTAGTAATAGCAAGCTATTTCAATCAGATGATGGAACAAGTGTTTTCTTGGCAAGAAGCATCTCCTATACAATTAGTATGTAACGCTACCGCTCACGTGGAGTTAAGTATGATAACATTAGAAGACTTGTTAACTGGCGGAGCATCCATTTCAGGGTATGTGTATTATGAAGGTGGTACACGAAATTTAATTGTTAGTGCTCTTAAAAGTAAGAGATTTTCCTTGTTTGCTGGTGGCATGAATGTGTATTTGTACAATGCAGACACCAATGTGTTAGTTGCACAAACTGTTACAGATGCAAATGGCTATTATAGCTTCTCGGGCGTCCCAACAGGTAATTATACGGTTATGGTTGATATGCCAGGGGTACCGTTGCAACAAGTGCATTCTGTTGAAGTTGAGCACACCGATGATATTGTAACGAATGTAGATTATGTAATTACCACAGTAGGAATAATGCCTATAGAAACCCAATGGTTAACCATACAAGTTGTTGGAAATGGGTCAGTAAAAGTTGGTGATGTAGCTTATACTACTGCTGTGCCTGTAGCCAAGGATGAGCAAGTAACCATTTCGGCTATTCCTAATAATGGTAATGTGTTTGTGGCATGGAGTGGCGATTTGGTATCAACTACAGCTTCAGAAACTATAACAATGACAACGGATAAAACTATTACAGTTACTTTTGATCAAGTAACCCAGCTAACACAAAACGAGGCTGTATCAGTAGTTTTGTATCCAAGTCCGTTTACAGATCAGCTTCATGTACAGTCGGCTGAAAAATTAGATAAAATATTAGTTACCAATGCTGTAGGGGTTTCGATGTATGATACAACGAATGTTGATAGTGCCATTACCATACCAACATCTCAATGGACAAGTGGTATTTACATTGTACATATGTACAAGGCTAACAAAGTAATAGCCACTAAAAAAGTGGTAAAATTCTAAAAAACATCTATCTGTTTTTTTAGCATAAAGAGGCGAGAGAAATCTTGCCTCTTTGTGTTTTATAACAATACTATGTAGCGTAAAAATTATTGTTTATAGTAATCTGCAACATCACATTTCCCCCTTTTTTATATAAAATGTATAAGATTTCTGATAAAATGCGTACATTTGCATCCGTTAAATCTAATAAAAAACATACATTTATGAGTTTATTAAAAGGAAAAGTAGCCGTAGTAACAGGAGCTGCACGTGGTATTGGTAAAGCTATTGCATTGAAATACGCTTCAGAAGGAGCAGATATAGCCATCACAGATTTAGCTGTAGATGACAATGCCAAAGCCGTAGAAAAAGAATTAGCTGCTTATGGTGTTAAAGCCAAAGCGTATGCGTCTAATGCTGCCAATTTTGACGATACACACAATGTGGTATCTGAAATTGTAAAAGAATTTGGACGTATTGATATTTTAGTAAATAATGCAGGTATCACCCGCGATGGGTTGATGATGCGTATGACTGAGCAACAATGGGATATGGTAATCAATGTAAACTTGAAATCAGCTTTCAACTTTGTACATGCCATCACACCTATTATGATGAAACAAAAAACAGGTTCAATCATCAACATGTCGTCAGTAGTAGGCGTAAGTGGAAATGCTGGACAATGTAACTATTCTGCATCCAAAGCAGGTATGATTGGTTTAACCAAATCGATAGCCAAAGAATTGGGCTCGCGAGGTGTTAGAGCCAATGCCATTGCACCTGGATTTATTATTACCGAAATGACAGCAGCCCTTTCGGATGAGGAAGAGACCAATGGGCTGCACAAATTCCATTGCGTAGAGGCGGTACACCCGAAGATGTGGCGAATGTAGCTACTTTCTTGGCTTCGGATATGTCTAGCTATGTATCTGGGCAAACTATTCACTGCTGTGGTGGTATGAATATGTAGGATTTTTCCAATTTCTTGATAACACCTTATTGCTTCTTTTGATAGAGATATTTTTCGAAATCAGAAGAAGCAATTTTTATTGGATGGATTTGTTTAATAATGGCATAGAGGGATAAAAAAATAGTTATTTTTTTGTTTAAACATAAAATACGTGGTGATAAAATACACAAATTTTATCCGTAAGTAAGCTTGGTTTGTGATAAATTACCGATTACTTTTCCTGTAAGTACTGTTCAAAACCAGGAGAAGCCATTTCGATATGTTTGCCTGTAGCATCCTCAAAAATACAAAAAACAGCAATAGGAGGAACAGCATTGTTTACTACTTTCATTATTTCTTCCCAATTTCCCATTACCATAAAAGCAGTAGCATACGCATCAGCCAGCATGCAAGTAGGAGCAATTACGGTGATGCTCAACAGCGAATGATTGGTAGGGTAGCCAGTACGGGGGTCGATGGTATGGGCAATTTTTTTGTTGTTTTCGTAGTAAAACTGACGATAATTGCCCGAAGTAGCAATGGCTACATCTGTTACCGAAATAATTTGTTGTATTTCTTGGTTTTGTTGCGTAGCATCATCAATTGCCTTGTTGATACCTACTTGCCAATCAGTGTTTCTCTTATTATGTCCTTTTACTACCAATTCGCCACCAATATCCACCAAAAAATTTTCGATACCAGCCTCACGTAATACCTGAGCTACTACATCGCACGCATATCCTTTGGCTATAGCACTGGCGTCAAGTTGCGTTTGTGGGTGTTGTTTCAGGATTTTGCCGTTTTGTAAGGATATTGTGTTGTATCCAACCCATTGTTTGATGCTATCTATTAGGATGGCTGTTCTTTCATGTTGAGGGTCAAAACCAAATCCCCATGCGTTTACCAATGGTGCAACTGTTATGTCAAAAGCACCTCCCGTATGTGTTGAAACCTGTTGAGCCGTCGTAAATACTTCCGTAAAATAAGTGTCAGCCACTACGGTGCTATCATTTCTGTTAATCCGAGAAATTACAGAAAGGCTGTCAAATGTAGATAAAGATGTTCCTACTTTCGCCATAGCTTCTTTTATGTCAACTTCTATATCTTGATAGTGCTCGTAGGTGATGCGGTAATAGGTACCATATACTAAACCTTCGTTTATAAAAAATTGTTTTTGTTGGTTTCTACAACTCATTGTAGAAAGTACAATAAGAACAAAAAGGGAAAAACGTGTTAATCGGAATGCGGTATTCATTAGCAATATGTGTTAATAGACAATAAAATACTCATTTTAAGCGTACAAAGATACGATTTTTTTGATTTTAGCTGAAAGATGTTGTATTTTTGCAAGGTTTATTTACACAATTATTATAGGGTATTCGGTACATGTAATGTTATACCAGTATGAGCAGTATGAAGCAATCAATCTTATTTTTATTCGTGGTGTTTGTTTGTTTATTGTCATCATGCTCTCAAACGGAAGAATATACCATTCAAGGCACAGTGTCGGGAGTTGAAACAGATACTTTATTTTTGGAAAAAGTTGAGTTGGGAAAAATAGAGATAGTCGCTTATCAAGTACTTAAAAAAAATGGCAAGTTTTCTTTTTCCTTTCCTCGTGCAGTTGAACCTCACTATGTGCGTTTGCGTTTGCAACAAGGTGTATTGTATTTAGTAGCCGACTCTACCGAAACGATTTCTGTCTATTCAAACAAACAAACATTTGGTCAAGCAGATAGTATAGTTGGGTCAGCAGCATCTAAACGCATGCAATCCATTGTGCACTATGTTGCACAGACACAACGTAAGATGACAGCTAGTCAAGATAAGTATCAACGTGGCAAAATAGTAGCACAAGATTTTACAGAAGAAACGACGCAGCTTGTTCGTCAACTAAAAGATTTCTTACGCAAAGAGGTATATCAAGATACGCGATCAAGTGTGGCTTATTTCGCTTTGTATCAGCAGATTAATGGGTATTATGTGTTTAATCCTTATGATAAAGAAGATGTAAAAGTGTATGCTGCAGTGGCTACACCCTTGCAAGTGCATTATCCACAAACGGCACGTACAAAGAATATCGAAGACGTGGTGCTAAAAGGTATGCAACGACGAAAAAATGCAGAAGATAAACTAGTTAGAGAAATAGTTGGCAAAGGTTTTATTGATATTTCCTTGTCCACGGTGCAAGGGGTAGAGCGTTCTTTATCAGCATCCTTAGGGCGTGCCACTATAGTGGATTTTTCGTTGTTTCAATCCGAAAATTCATATGCACATACTGTATTGCTACAAGAACTTTACCGTGTATATGCCAGCAAAGGATTACGCATTTATCAGGTTTCGTTTGACGATGATGCTGTATTTTCTGTTGTTGCCAAACAGTTGCCCTATACAGTTGTTCATGATAAGAAAGGATTAGTATCTCCTTTGTTGCAAACGTATAATATATCAACCTTACCCACTGTATTTTTGTTGGATAAGGAAGGAGATATAGTGGCACGCAATGTTTCGTTACCTTTATTGGAACAATCCATTCAACAATTACTGGAAAAATAAAACAGCGAACAGTATCAATTCGTTTTAGATAGTGAGATATGAATACAAAACAGTTAGTATTAGACAAAAGATATATGCAAATGGCTCTTATTTGGGCTGAAAACTCGTATTGCAAACGCCGTCAGGTAGGAGCAATATTAGTAAAAGATAAAATGATTATTTCTGATGGTTACAATGGTACGCCGTGTGGTTTTGAAAATATTTGTGAAGACGAAAGTTTTAAAACAAAACCCTATGTGCTTCATGCAGAGGCAAATGCGATTACAAAAATTGCACGTTCTCACAATAGTAGCGAAGGAGCTACGTTATATGTAACGACATCTCCATGCATAGAATGTGCCAAATTGATTATTCAATCGGGTATTGTGAGGGTTGTGTATGCCAATGAATACCATGTTACTGATGGGGTTGATTTGCTCGTGAGAGCGGGGGTAGAAGTGCTCAAAATTGATTTAGATAATTAACGTATGGAAAAACATAAATTGCTTTATCCAATCATTATTGGTATATCCATTGCGGTTGGAATATTGTTAGCAAATTTGTATTATCAACAGGCAGAACAAACTACAGGTTTTGCTATTCCTAAAAAGGTTCAAGGGAATAAGTTTGATGAAATTATGTATTTGTTAGACAATAATTATGTGGATGTTATAGATAAAAATGCTTTAACAGAAGAGTTTATACCACAGATACTGAAATTTCTCGACCCTCATTCAGCTTATTTAACTCCAGAAGAAGTAGCAGAATCAGCTACTGAGTTACAAGGTAGTTTTAGTGGTATTGGGGTGCAATTTAATATTCAGAATGATACGGTTATGATTGTGAGTGTGATTCCTGGTGGTCCTTCTGAAAAATTGGGAATATTGCCAGGTGATCGTATTATTGCAGTGAATGATAGTAGTTTTGTAGGAGCTGATGTTACCAATGCCACAGTGCTAAAAACATTGAGAGGAGAAAAGGGCAGTATTGTTAAAGTACGGATTAAACGCAACGGAAGCCCCTTGCCTCTTGATTTTGATATTGTGAGAGGAGATGTACCAGTAAAAAGTATAGATGTGGTATACGTAATAGCCGATTCTACTGGATATGTCAAAATTAGTAATTTTGGGGCTAATACATACCGTGAATTTTTAGATGCATTAGTCATATTACGTGAACAAGAATGCAATAATATTATTGTTGATTTACGCAACAATTCAGGGGGGTATTTATCCGCTGTCATTCAGATGACGAATGAATTTTTAAAAAGAGGTCAATTAATTGTATATACAGAGGGAGTTAATCAAGCCAGAGAAGATGCCATTGCAGATGGAAGAGGTAATTTCCGAAAAGAGAATATCTGTGTGTTGATAAACGAATGGTCTGCTTCTGCTAGCGAAATATTTGCTGGAGCCATTCAAGATCATGATAGGGGATGGGTAATTGGCAGACGCTCTTTTGGTAAGGGTTTAGTGCAACAACAAATTCCGTTGTCCGATGGCTCTGAATTAAGGCTTACTGTGGCTCGCTATCACACACCATCAGGTCGTTCTATTCAGAAACCTTACAAGTCAGGCGAGTCGGATGAAAATTATGATGTAGAAATAGAAAAACGAGTATTACATGGTGAAATGTTCCAAAAAGATAGTATTTCTTTTGCTGATAGTTTGAAGTATTATACTGCCAAAGGAAGAACTGTATATGCTAATGGAGGTATTATGCCCGACATTTTTGTCCCTCATGATACTACCTATTATACACCATATTACACAAACGTTTTAAATAATGGCATTGTATATGATTTTTCGTTTGCTTTTGTTGATAAGCATCGAGCTAAATTATCTACTTATGACACGTGGGAAAAATTAGTAGAATACTTAGTAAAGAAAACAACTTATTTTAGCGAATTTATTCGTTATGCAGAACAAAAAGGTGTTTCCCGCAATAGTCAAGAGATTGCGAAATCGAAAGCTCTCTTAGCAAATTTACTACAAGCATATATTGCTCGTAATTTGCTTGGTGATGAAGCATTTTATCCAATACTTAATTTACAAGATAATACTGTGAAAAAAGCCATTGAGATGGTTGGTAAACCAATACAATAATGAATCCGTATGTAATTTTACAAAAATATTATTCTTCAAATGAAGAAGCGTATGACATATTGGTAAATCATAGCGAGAGTGTTGCTAATAAAGCCCTTTCTATTGCTCACAATCATCCTGAATTGAAGATAGATACAGAATTTGTTTTTCAGGCAGCTATGTTGCACGATATTGGGATACATTTAACCAATGCCCCAAGTATTGCTTGTTATGGTTCTTATCCATATGTTTGTCATGGCTATTTAGGGTCTGGCATCTTGATGGAAGAACAATTGCCTCAGCATGCCCTAGTTTGCGAACGCCATACAGGTACAGGTATTAGTTTGGAAGAGATTGTAACTCGCAAGTTGCCTCTCCCATTACGAGACATGAAACCTATATCGTTAGAAGAGCAATTAATTTGTTTTGCCGATTTATTTTTTTCGAAAACACATCTAGAAGAAGAATTATCTATCACAACGATTGAAACGAAATTGCAAAAATTTAGTTCACATTCTGTTGTGCAGTTCCACCAGTGGTGCGATTTATTTTTGTAGTGAAATATCCATGGGTTTGCTTTTTTCGCCCCAGTACAGTGTGGTATGAGGGAAAGGAATTTCAATACCGTTTTTATCAAATGCATATTTTAATCGACGCATATATTCTCTTCTAGTTTGCCATTGCTCTCCTGTTTGGGTTTTGATACGCACTTTGAGTTGAATAGAACTGTTGGCTAATTGTTCTACTCCAAGTATAGAGATAGGCTCTAATATATTTCCTGAAAATCTTGAATCTTTTTCTAAATCTTCACCTACTGATTTCATAATAGCTATTACCGTATCCACATCTTCTTTGTATGCTACACCGATTTCAAATACTAATGCCGACCATTCTTTGGTCATATTAGATAAGGTATTGACTTTTCCATGTTGAAAAATATGAACTACACCAGAATGGTCGCGTAAACAAATTGTACGTAATTCAATTTTTTCCACTACCCCAGTTGTTCCATTAATTACTACGATGTCGTCTGTTCTAATTTGATTGTCAAGTAATACGAAAAAACCTGCTAGAAAATCACGAATTAATTCTTGAGCTCCAAAACCGATAGCAATGCCTGCAATGCCTGCACTAGCGATAATTGGACCTATTTCTATTCCAATACGTTTTAGTAAAATTAATGCAAAAATTGCCCATAAAATGAGGCGCATAATGCCTCTGCCAATGCTCATTAAAGTTTTTACTCTTTTTTGAGCTTCTTTGTCGAGCAAAGCATCCGAACGCTTTAGGATAACTTTTTCTAGATTGCGAGAGATGGCATTGAGTAGCCAAATCAAAACAATGACAACAACTAAACTAATTAGTATATACGTAAAATCGTATAAGAGCCAATTTACAATATCTGTTATAATCTTGTTGAATGCTAATGTTATATTTTCAGTATTCATATTCTTTATTTTGCGGTATTAAAAAAATTCCAAATATACTCCGTGGCATTTAGTTTCTCAGAAGCATTCCCTACTATTGATTTTGGTATTATTTGTCTTGCCCCTGGCCATATATGCCCCAAATCATCAACAATAATATATTCAATAGAGGTATTAGATGAGCAGTCGGTAAATCGCAATCCGCTGACTCCTTGGGCAAGGGTAAATGTTGTTGGTTCCCCAATACAATCAATGAATGTAGCCCATCGTTTACTATTTTCATATATAGGGGGCTTGGGTGTTTTTTCTAACACAATGCCATTTGCCGTTTTTGTAATACCCCCTTCTAGTGGCGTAGCTCTATCTTGTGCTCCGATAATATACAGGAGAGAAATTTTTCTATTGGATGTATTATTTTTGATCCAATTAACTCCAGCTACTGGGGCAATTGCTTTTATACAGTCCAATTCCATTCCCAAGCGGAAAGTCATTGATGCACCATTAGAAAAACCTGTTACAAAAATCTTGTTTTTGTCAATATTATATGTGTTTTTTAATTCGTTGATCATTGTGGTTATAAACTTTACATCATCAATAGAGCGTTCTCCAGAATGAAATCGACCAGAACCATCATTCCATGTTTGACGATTATCTCTCTGATTGCGAGGTTTATTTGGGTTGGGTCGTGAAGCTTCGGGTGCAACTACTAAAAACCCTTCGCTTGAAGCCTTTGTGTGCCATTTGGTTTCTCGAATAAGTGCTTCGGCATTACCTCCATTGCCGTGTAGAGCAATAACTA
>Ga0116172_10003505_pt1 | contig 13061 bp, 9 predicted proteins | sample AD_UKC083_MetaG_FD_89799 | JGI IMG/M metagenome (GOLD analysis project Ga0116172, IMG submission 89799) | Active sludge microbial communities of municipal wastewater-treating anaerobic digesters from USA - AD_UKC083_MetaG | ecosystem: Engineered > Bioreactor > Anaerobic > Digestate | place: USA...
ACAAGCCGTAAGTAGCAGTTTGGCACTATCTACTCTGCTTGATACTATCTCTTTTTGTCGCGATTTACTCCAATGTTTGTCAGCAATACCAGCACCCGCTAAATGGATGATGTGAGATACATTCTCAAGTGCTTTTTCATCAATGAATTGTTGATGGATGTCCCAGCAGTATTCATTCGGTTTTGTTGGTTTGCGAGTTAAGAGGCGAATTGTATATTGACTAGCCAAAGAACTCGCTAATTGCTTAGCAATTAGCCCCTTACTTCCAGTTATTAAAATTACCTCTTTGTTTTCCATGTAACTAATTATTTTTTTCCGTAAAGGCATATACGCGTTTACATACTAATTCTGAACTTATTACAGCCATGGGCAATCCTGCTCCTGGTATGGTTGAAGCACCTACATAAAAGGTATTTTCAAATTTTTCGTCAAAATTGGCAGGTCTAAACCCTCCTATTTGAAACATCGTGTGCGACAATCCCAATCCGCTACCACGATGAAGATTAATCATTGTTTCCCATTCTTTAGGCGTAAAAATAGTTTTAGACACTATATGTGGAGCAATGTTTTTGTCAATACGATTAGAAAAATCTGCAATAATGCTATCGACTATTTTATCACGGTCGTCCCAATTTGGTTTTTGCAATAGGGTAGGTACTGGACATACAAAGAATAAACTTTCGCAACCTGCAGGAGCACATTCTTCGTTGTGCTTGGATAGTACGTTTACATAGTAATAAGGCTTATCTAATGTATCTGGATTTTTCATCACATTGTTGGCATATTCTTCGTAATTAGTGCCGAGGTAATAATTATGATGATTCACCTGAGGAAGCTTGCAATCAATGCCTAAATAAATTGTTAAATAACCCATTGTCCAATTCATTTTATCCAGTTTTTTTGTGCTGAATTTTTTACGTTTCAATACCGTACCTCTAAATACAGCAGCATCTGCATTTATGACAAAAATATCGGCAAGCCATTCTTTGCCATGTTGATCAATTACGCTTTTTACGCGTATTTTTTCTGATTGTATATTCACAACCTCGGTATTGTACACAAACTGTACGTTTTCTTTTTCTAATTCAGCAACAATACCTTCTACAATTTTATACATACCTCCTTTTACGTTGTAATAGCCATCGTGTTTAAATTCAGTATATGATAATAGGGTGTAAATTGCCATGGTATCAAAAGGAGTTCTGCCCAAAAAGAATGCTACAAGCGATACAATGCGTTTAACTTCTTTAGATGAAAAATGTAAGCCTACTTGTTGCCAAAAGTTACGTAGCAATACCGGTAAGTGTACTGGGTTTACACGCATTAAGGTTGCAATATATTCAAATATAGAGTCAAAGTTGTTTTTTACCACCAAGTCGATTGTGTCATGAAACAATGCACCTGATTTTTGCAAATACGTAGCCATTTTAGCTTCAAAATCAGGTTCGATATCTTTAAATTGTTCAGCCAATTTTTTCATATCTTTGTACAAATGATAGCTACGTGGGTCGCCAGCAAAGTGTACGCTATACAAGGGGTCGAGTTCTACAAATTCAAAAGGCATCGTTATATTACATTCTTCAGCTAATTTTTTAAATTCATACGACATACTAAAAAAACTTGGACCTGTGTCGAACGTGAAACCATCTTTTTGGATGCGATTTAATCTTCCACCGGCTTGTGTGTTTTTTTCTAATATGGTTACTTTGTAGCCTTTTTTTACTAAACGTAATGCTGTGGTTAATCCCCCTAATCCAGCACCTACAACGATAACTTCTTTATTTTTCATATACCAATATTCTTTGATTTTTATTTTAATTGCGGATAAATTTCTTGTTTAATCCAAGATGATGTTGGCTCTGCCGTTACTATCTTGTTGTAATACTCTGTTGCTTTATCTTTTTTTCCTAGAGCAATATACGTGTTTGTTAATGTTACTAATACATTGATATAGTTCCAGTTAGTAATACGTTGTTGTGGATGTTTTTCGTACCATTTTTCTACTTTCAAGTAATACTGGCTAGCTGTTTCTTTTGATCCGCCAAATGTTACAGGCATATAATAGTAAATATTTCCATATTGCAATAACGCAAACATATTTTCGGGTTCAATTTCCAATGCCTTTTTTACATGCCAAATGCTTTTTGGTCCTAAATAACTTGCTTTAAAAGGTGTTATTGCAATTTTATATCCATAAAATGCTGCTTTATAAGCATGTAAATCAGCAGGTTTGTATTTTTTATTATCCAATGCGTCAATGTGTTTCTCGGCTCGTCGCAAATATATGGTAGCTTCATCGTGTTTTTTTTGTCCTAAGCACCATGCTATGTACCCATATTGGTAGTTGAGAAGTTCGAGTCGTGTTTGATTGTTCGTCAAAGAGGTTTTCTCCATGGTATCAATTATTTTCTTCCACTCGCTCATAGTGTTGTTAACGTAAGCAAGGTACACTTTTTCTTGGTTGGAATTAGCCAGACAGCTAAGTGTAATAAATAATGAAATTAGGAGTGATATATATTTCTTTCTTTCCATAGTAAATGACGTTTGCGTTTGTTTTTTATGGCACTAAACAATAAAATGCCTAAATAAATATGCTGATAAAGAAGGTATTGTAAGTTTTTAATAACAGACTGATGACTAATAACAGACACGCCAATACGTGTACTAATAACCATCATTAAATAGATTGCCAATAAGATTGGAAACCATAATAGAACAATAAAAGACAAACTTGTAAGAGCCCAAAATAGCAATCCAAGTATAGCCGAACCTCCAAAAAAGCTCAAGCAATTTTTGCTAAAACCAGTTATTGCTTCATCGTTGTTACTATACATTCTACACGAAATATCGTCAACTGAAGCTAAGCATGCTATATGTTGTTTTCGTTTTTTGTATAAACGTGCAATTTCAATATCTTCAACCGCAGTATTTTTGAGTTGTTGGTGTGGTAAAATTGACTGATAACTATTTTGCGAAAAAAACATACATTGCCCATTAGCTGCCGATAATGATGAAAAATAAGGAAACCGAACTAAAATGAGCGGTAGTAAAGTAAGCAGTATGTAATTCATTAAAGGAACAGTTTTCCATTCTCCAGCACTTTTCATCTCTTGTTTCGGAAAAATGGATACTAATTGTTTTTGTTTGTTGATACTAAAATGCAGCAATTTACCAATGAGCCTTGGCTGAATGCGTACATCTGCATCTAAAAAAAGCAGGTATTCTCCTTTTGCTTCTTTTGCCAATTGATGACAAGCATAGTTTTTTCCTAACCAGCCTTTTGGTAGACCTTTCGATGCTAGCAGTTTTACTCGCGAATCGTGCTGTATTTGTTGCTCAATAATTGAGGACGTATTATCAGTCGAATCATCATCAAGTACTATAATCTCTATGTGTTGATAGGTTTGTTTGCGTAAATCGCCTAAAATAGATGCTATGTTCTTTTCCTCGTTTCGTGCAGGAATTAATACAGATACCAATTTGTCATTATGGGTGTATTCTTGTGTCAAACTTTGACGAAATATCCAGTTTACACCGACCACGAGCAGTTGTAACAAAGCAAAACCAAGCACTATGTAGGCAAAATAAATCATTCCGTAGCACGTTTTTGTTGGGTACCTAAACAACTGTTGTAAAAATCTTGAAAGGCTTTCTCAATGTCTTTATGATTTGGTTTATCTGTTTGATAATTAGTTAAATAGATATATAGGGTAGGCTTTTCATCAGAAAAATAATCAATTATATTTACCATAAATACTACCTCAATGGTATCGCTTGCATGCTGTAAAATTCGTTCAATGCCTTTTTCAAAAACCATCGTTTGTTGGTGCATGCTGGTAATTTTTCCTTGCGGAAACATAAGTACCAAATTGTTTTTTGTATGTAATAATTCTTGTGCATACGTAAGTGATGCAATAATCTCTTTTGATTTCTTATTAATAGAAAAACCTCCAGTTAAGTTCAAAAATTGATGTTTTTTCAATTGCTCTTCTAACATCATAAAATGGAACTTCTTTTTCCATAATTTCTGATTGATATATTGCACGATAAATCCATCCCACCAACTTATATGGTTGCCAATGAGTAAGATAGGTTTATCAATAGTGTCCGTTGGTAAAAGCGTATTAATGTGCACATCTTTAAAGTGCCTTTTTATTTTCCAAAAAGAATAGAAAATAAAAAATGGGTAGATAAACCAATGATGCTTTGCTTTTATCATTTTTTTATCCACATTTAAAGTAAAAATAACAATACAACAAAAAATACAAATTGGCACGCTATAATATGGGCAGCCAGCGGATTGCTGAGTTTTACTTTGAAAATTTTAAGCAAACTATGAAAAAAAGCAGCAATCACAAACCATGCTATGTAGTTTTGTATTGGCACCACGTTATTTTGCCACGACCACATATCCATTTTGGGAGCCACTTGTTCTAACACGATATCATACACCAACATTCCAGATGCTGCAACTACTATTTTGAGTACTGCATGCCATTTCGTTTTATCGACCATGCAAGCGGTAGTATACACTAAGAATAACCAATTTATACCAATCAATAGGGGTGTGTCAAAAACCTTCATACCCAAACTATTACCGTATTCGTATCCACCAAAAATTACACCTGTTTTAACGCCAATAATTTCAACAACTAAACCAGCAAGAAAAATAAAGAAGAATAAAATATTGCTCGTAGTATTTTTTTTAGTTGGATGAAAATAAGCCAAATACCCAAAACTTAATACAAGTGCATAGGGAGTTAAAATTTTAAATAAAGGAAGTGTATAGGGGATAGCCATGCCAATTATTCCTACTACATAAAATATAATAAAGAATTTTTTTACTTCACGTTCGTCTGTTATCGAAAATTTCATATATGGTAATGGGTTATATTTTGTGTAAAAGGAAATCAATGTATGCTTTGGCAAATAGTGCGATTTTTTTAGTATCCGAAACTCGGATACGTGCTTCTAAAATGCCATGTACGGGTGTTTTTTTTATTTTTTTCAACAGTTCGTAAAAATATAAATAGGCAATATAAACAGCTAATTTTGTTTTTCCAGGCAATTCGCTTATTCCCTTGCGAGCTTCTATAAAATCGGTTTCCATATCGTTGATAATACTACGTTTTTTAGCCTCATTAAATGTTTCAATGCTAAAGTCTGGAAAATAAGCTCGACCTAAATATTCATAATCTGCTTTTAAGTCGCGTAAAAAGTTAACCTTCTGAAAAGCGGAGCCTAATCTTTTAGCTGGAAGTAATAGATTATCATATTCTTTTTTATCTCCATTTACAAATATGTGCAAGCACATCAATCCAACAACATCTGCCGAACCATAAATATATTCACGAAGTTCAGCTTCTGTTTTATATACTTGCTTGTCAAGGTCAAGTTTCATGCTATGTAAAAACGAATCTACTAAATTAAGTGGTATTGAGTATTTGTTTATAGTAAGAACGAAGGCATGTAAAATGGGGTTCATACTAATACCTGTTTCCAAGGCTTTTTGAAAATCTAATTCAAAATCTTTGATGAGCGACTTTTGTTGTGTTTTATCAAAAGTATCAACTATTTCGTCAGCAAATCGAACAAACCCATAAATAGCATAAATGGCTTTCTTTGTTTCGTATGGCAAGCAACTAATAGCGATAGAGAAAGAGGTGCTATAGGTTTTAGTTACCAATTCACTTGTTTTAAATGCAATGTTTGTGTATAGTTCCATCATACAATTATTCCTGTTGATTATGTTCTACCCAAATTAAATTTTCTACTTTAAAGCCTTTTTCGTGAGCAAGTTGTAGGTATTCTTCTTTGATGTTTTGTGGTAGCTGAGGTGTGCGAGATAATATCCACAAGTATTTAAGACTACTACCAGATACCAATGCATATTGATAATTTTTGTCGATAGCAATCACATTATAACCTGCATAAAAAGGACCAAAAAAAGAAACCTTGAGCATAGCAACATCATTTTTTTCTACAAACTTTGCTTTTCCGGTTGCTTTTTTCCATTCGTTGGTTACATAATTATAACCGCGGTTAACGACCTTAATGCTATTGTCGGAATTTAATTCGTAAAAAGCAGTTGTATTGTTGAGATTACGCTCAAATCGGAAGTCAAAACGTGCTATCTCATACCAATTTCCTAGGTATCGTTCTTGCTCAAAAGCTGTTACTGCTTCTACTCCTTTGGGTATAGTGCTACAAGCTGTTAAGCTAAAAAAAGCCATTGTACTACAAATAATGCTGAAGGTTTTTATTCTTTTCATATCCGATAATTATTTACACAAAGATAGGGGAAAAATGAATACTATTTCAAAAGAAATTCTTTGAAATGCGACAGCTTTATGGTGTACTATGTACTAAAAAAGGCGAGAAGCAATTCTCACCTTTTTTAGAGTATATTTTTTTGCTATTCTAAAACCAGCATGGTAGGTTGATAACCGAGTATTAAAACACCTAATTGCCTATCAACCCCCATTACAGGAGCTGCTACTTGTACTATATTTTCTATCACCAAAGTTGTTGGTTCTGTGGTTTTAAGCAAAGAACTGTCAAATTCGTTGGTAATAATTTGTCCCTCTAGTTTTTTATTGGTTGATAAAAGAACTAATCCGTTCGTGTCAATTAAATGGACGTATTGAATAGTGTTATCTCTCACCATATCTGTCATTAATATTGAAACTTGTTCCATATTATTGCGTAGCATTTCTGCCCGAATATTCCAAACTAAAGGTTTCGCTACTAGTTTTATTAAATCTTCTTGTGTGTTAAATAATTGATTACTAGCTTTCTCAGTCATTTCTTTTTGCCACTTAGCATGGCTTGCATCTTTATACAAAATCACAGCTCCAATGCTTAGTAATGCAACAATGATAGTAGTAAACGTAGGGTGTTTTTTTATAAATCCCCAAAAAGTAAGTTTGGATTTTGTATTGTTAGGTTCCGATACTTCGTTACTATTTTCTGTGGAGAATTTCTTTTCGATTGTTTCCATGATGTATATTTTTTGTACTTCATACAAATATACTCCTTTTTCTTGAGACTAGAAAATTTCTGTATTCAATTTTTTAATTATCATGTTTTATTACTTAGACTTGTGGTTATAGCAATTGTTTGTCAATCAGCTAATATACTGAATTTTCGTTTTATCATATTTCCTTTGTCGTCGATTACCGTAAGTATGTGATTGCCTACAGAAGGCGATACCTCAATTTTGTGAATGCCAGTTGTTTGGGCTATGTAATCGTTGTCGATATGCCAAAACAATAGGGCATCTTTATTCCTGTGAATAGCTTCAAAAATAACCATACCTGCTTGATCTCCAATTCCTTTCGGAATATATATGGCAGCATTATGTGTGGGCTCTATAATTCCGATAACTGATTCTTTTTCTGGTAAACAATTTTCTTTGTATGGAGGAAGGGGGATGTAGTTCGGATTAAGTTTTTTGAAATAATATTCTTGAATTGGAGGTAATACAAAATGCGAACGTGTTTTCATTTTATGCACGGGGTAGCAATTTCCACTTACTCGTAATGTTTGTGTTGAATCAAGAAATAATAATTGATGGTAGGGGCAAGATTTAACTTTTATCCCATTTTTGGGTGCATATATGGTGTCGAGTTCACAAATATTTGTTGCTCGATATCCGCTTTTACTACAAACTTCCAGTAAAATTAAGTCTGCATTTGGCTGAGCAAACCATTTGTTAGGATTTAGGTGCTTAAATAATTCAAACATAATTGGAGCGGCATGTGTAACTCCTGTTAATCCTGGACGTCCTTCACCTGTAGCATTACCCACCCACACACCAATGGTGTATTGAGGAGTAACTCCAATTGACCACGCATCGCGAGAGCCAAAACTTGTGCCTGTTTTCCATGCTATTTTGTGTGAAGAAGCAAAATTTTCCCAACCTGTCTCATCCCAAGGACGGTTTACGGTTGTAAGTGTTTCTAGCGTACACCATATTGCTCCTGCTCCGAAAATAGTTCTATCCGACTGGATTGATTCAATATCTTGCTTATCTTTCAAATAGTTTCCTAAGCGAAAATCAGTAGTTGTGTATGTGCCATTATTTGCCGTATATGACATCAACGAACGTGCTAAGGATGCATAAATGGATGTTGTTTCATATAAATTCACTTCACCTCCTCCAAGTATTAGCGATAAGCCATAATGCGAAGGGTCTTTGGTTATTGTGCTAAACCCTAATTCTTGTATAATGTCGTAAAATCTTTCTAAACCATATTCATTCAACTCTCTTACAGCTGGAACGTTTAAAGAGTGTGCTAGTGCTTTACTTGCTTCAACTGTGCCAGAAAATTTCTTGTCAAAATTTTGAGGGGAGTAACCTCCTAATCTAGTAGGAATATCTGGGATTAAGGAATTTGGGAGTATGTCTCCATCGTTCAACATCGCTGCATAAAGAAAAGGTTTCAGAATACTTCCAGCACTGCGTGATGCCAATATATTATCTACGTAAGAAGCATTCTGTATGCCAGGGATATCCACATTTCCTACGTACGCTATTATATCTCCACTTTTGGTATCTAATACAATAATGGCAATATTATTTATGTAATTGTGTGAATAATGGGTAGCATATTTTGTACCAATATGTAGGGTGTATTGTTGTAATTTGGTGTCGATGGTGGTTGTAATGCGTTGTTGACTTTTTCCATCCTTAATTATTTTGTTTAAAAGATGCGGAGCTAATCGTGGCAAAGGAAAGGGACGTGAGGGTAAGGGCTCGTCTTTGGCTAATATACACGTTGTGTGGCTAATAATATTGCGTTCAGCAAGCTTATCAAGTAGCTTATTTCTTTTTTTGAGTAAAATCTCTTGATTTTTACCTGGAAAAACAAGAGATGGAGCGTTAGGCAATACAGCAAGAGCGGCGGTTTCGCCCCAAGAGAGTTTAGATGCAGGTCGGTTATAATATCGCCATGCTGCGGCTTCTAATCCTACCACATTGCCTCCAAATGGTGCATGTGACGCATATAGGTTAATTATTTCATTTTTGCTATACGATAACTCTAAACGCACGGCTAATAGGATTTCAATTATTTTTGAAAAAAGATTTCTATTTTGATTGTTTAAACTAAGACGTATTACTTGCATACTAATGGTGCTTCCACCACTAATCACTTTTTTATGCTTAACCATTTGAACGAAAGAACGTGCCAGTGATAATGGATTAATTCCTGGGTGATAATAAAAATACTCATCTTCAAAACAACGTATGGTTTCTTGAAATTTATATGGAATTGAGTCTGATACTGGAAATCGCCATTGATAATCATCAGCAATTTTGGCAGATAGAAAATTTCCATCTTTATCGTAAATAATAGTAGAATAGGGCTTATTAAATAATGGAGATGGTAATGCAAACAAAAACCAAAGGAAAAAAACGATAAACAATAAACCTATCCAAAAACGAACATGCGGATATAGCAGTCGGTGCTTTAGTGTCCATTGATAAATAGGCACAATAAAATGACGCTGAATAAACGGTTGAAGATGATGCTTATTACTCACAATCGGAATTGTTAAATTATAGCTTGTGCATGTTGAGTTTTTCTGCACAAGCTATGGTTGAAATTACTTAATCACTTCTATCCATTTCCCTTCGCTATTTGCTTGAATGCTGTTGTCATACATTGCTTCGCATCGTACAGAGGGCAAGTAGTATGTGCCTATGTATGTAGCATGTAGTAATACTCGAATTGTTTTCTTTTCTCCTTTTGATAGATTAAAGTAAGAATATACTCTATCGTCTCTGATATCTTGATAAGTCATTTCATCAGACTTAAACTTTTCGCTTTGGTTGGCATCTAATCTAGAACTCATTATTTCCCAGCCAGAAGGGAATAGGTGTTCAAGAGCCATTTCTGAATAGGATTTTCGTACATTTGGATGTGTAATGATTACTTCAGCATAAAAATCTGTTCCTTGTTTTATCACATTAGGACTTATTTCTTTTTGTTGTAAGTCATAATACTTAACTGTCATCGTCAGATTCTGCGAATTAGCCTCATTCTGTGTCATTGGAGGAATTCCAAATTGATTAACAAATATATACAAAGGACTTTCTGAACGGTTAACAACTGCTGCTTGTATGTCTGAATTTTGCTTATTATAGCTCAATTGTGTTTGATGAATGGGACTTTTAGTTTGAATATTTGTTGATACACCATTGATACTCAATGTACAATTTAATTTCGTGTTTTCATTTGTGTACCCTGCAAATTTACTTATTGCAAGGAGCATATACGATAGAGATTGTGTACTGTACCATTCATTTGAAGACAAGAAAGAGGATATGTCTTTTGCTACTGAAAAAGAGTATGATTGGTTTTTAAGTAAAACAAGTGTTTCAAGCACCATTGCTTGATCTCTTTCTTCACTTCCAAAAGTTGGTTGGTAATATTTCTTCTCGTTGCTTTTTACGTGTAGTCCATTAATTAGTTGTTGTCCAATTTCAGGTTTTCCTGCTAAGACGTAGCCAGCAGCTAATCGCCATTTTGACATCGCATCAATGCCAGATGTTTCACGCATTCTATTCATAGCACTCAATGCTGGTTTTTTGGCTAAAGCTAAGGTGTATAGCCTGTATGCCTGATTCATATCCGAAGTGTAATCATTGGCACTAAATTGCCAATTGTTAGCCATTTGTGTTTGATAACTAACCCAAGAGTCGAGTAATCCATCTGGAATTTCGTATCCTAGCGATTTGGCTTCTAGCATAAAATGACCTGCATAATTTGTAGCCCATTCATTGGCATCATTAGCATGTCCAGGCCAATAGGATAGACCTCCGTTTTTGCACTGATATGTTTTAATTTTTCTTAAACATACCTTTATATTTTCATCAATTTTTATTTTTTGTGCTTCGGACAACTCCATTAAGTTCGAAAGAAATAATTGAGGAAATGCTGTTGATGTTATTTGTTCCAAACAACCATGTGGATACTGAATTAAATAATTTATTCTTTTTTCCAAGTTTATGGGATAAAACCTAGAAAGTTCTATAGAACCAAAATTTGTATTGTGTATGCCTATGGGTTTAATTTTTTGAGACCAAGATTCGCCTGGTTTAATTACGTACATCGTACTTTGCGAAACAGGAGGATTTGGCATTCTAATTTGTAGATTTGTTTCAGATGTAGCTTTATTATTGCCCGAAGAAGCAGATATTTGTATAGTCCCTGATGCAATAGTTTTTTTGGATCGTACTTTAAATTCTACAATTTTTTCTCCCTCTTTTTCAAATACAACGTTTCTTTTTACCCCATCAATTACCTCAAAATTTGCATCAACTGCAATACTCACAGTAGCATTTTTTATCGTTTTATCTGTTGAAATAACACTTACTGGAATAATCATCGTTTCTGTCGGACTGATTACTCTTGGCACGGTAGCCAATACCATTAATGGTTGTTTTACAGCAACTGTTTTCTCCGAAGCACCGTATGCTCCATTGTTACCAGCTACTACCATCACTTTCACAGAGCCAATGTAGTTGGGCATTTGAAAGGTGAGTGTTTTTGTTTCTCCTTTGCCAATACTTATCGGACTTTGATGCAGTACAACGGGTTTGAATCGATTGGTATTTTCTTTCCCAACTTTGTTTAAATAAAAATCACCTCCTACAGCAAATAATCCGGAAATTTTTCCAGTAAATGCCCCAGCAACGTATTGGTATAAATCCCAAGTACGAACTCCAAGAGCTTCGTTATTATAAAATATTTTCCACGGATTAGGTGTTTTATATCGTGTTAAATCCAATAATCCTTCATCTACAACAGACACTGTAAACGTCATAGGTTTTCCTGTTTTTTCTTTGATAGAGATGGTGAATTTTTCTAACGGTTTAAGCTCCTCTTTCATCGTTATCACTGGGGTGATATGGGTTGTAGGGTCTTCAACTTCAATGGCTTGTACTCCATACATCCGAATGGGATAATCGTTTTTGCCTTTATTGTGGGCTTGAATATACGATATGTGAATAAACACATTGGGAGACATTTCTGGAGTTACTTCAAATTGAAATTCAGACTTTTTCTCTGTGGGCGTAAACCAAAAGTTGTGTAATACGCGACTTCCACTTTCTATGCTTATTAATGCACGTCCTTTGTGACTAAAAGGCAATTCGATGGATACAATTTCTCCAACCTTGTATTGTTTTTTATTTGTTTTAAACATCAAGATTTCAGCACCTCCTGGATTCTCGCTACTAGCATTACTCCACCATCCTTTATAAGTGGTATAGAAAATTGCACCCGTACTATGATTTCCACTCATGTCGGTAATTTTAATGAGTTTTCTACCCCAATATTCTTCATTTAGGTTCATTTCATACACACCACGTCCATTTCTAATGTCGATATAATCTGTTTTAATTAGATTTCTATTCTCATTCGATACATAATCAGCCAAATTATCTTCTTCTGATTGATCCCACCACCAACGCCAATAGATGTTAAAGATTTCTATTTTTACTTTTCCATTTGCTGCTTTTCCATTTTCATCTACTAAGGCTATCGGAATAAGATTCTTTTCATCAGAGTAGAGTGCATTATTCCATCCTTTACCTTCGGGCATTTTAACACCTACGTATTTTTTATACGGAGAGTATTTAAAAAGAGAACGATCTATACTAAAATCGCCACCTACCTCAAATGCCCTTGTTTTCATTTCTATTGACACCATGCCTGGAGCCTCGTTTGAAAAGTTAAATTTACAGGGTATGCTGGCTTTCCCTTGAGCATTTACGGCACCTTTATATAATGCTATATCTTCTGATACAAAACTTTTAGTAGGATCGTCGAATACATATCCTACGCATTCTTTAAAGCTAGTTTGAGCAGCTCTTGCTATGGCATCAATTTCTACCCGTGCATTGGATGCGGGCGAACCATAAAGCCAATTTACTTCCAAAGAACCTTGATGGTTTTGTCCCATTTTAAGTAAATCAGAAGGAAAAGTGAGGTTGATTTTCAATCGATTAGGTTTAACAGTTTCAATACGAATGGCGCGAGAAAATGTTGAAT
>Ga0116172_10003509_pt1 | contig 13055 bp, 8 predicted proteins | sample AD_UKC083_MetaG_FD_89799 | JGI IMG/M metagenome (GOLD analysis project Ga0116172, IMG submission 89799) | Active sludge microbial communities of municipal wastewater-treating anaerobic digesters from USA - AD_UKC083_MetaG | ecosystem: Engineered > Bioreactor > Anaerobic > Digestate | place: USA...
CTTCCAGGGAAATAACGCGCCAGGAAGACGGTACACGTGGGTGAAGATGGCAAAGCCAAACCTTGAAGGGTTGAGACTAGCCTTGTTGGACGGCAACGAAATATCGATTCGACGAAGCGACGACGGCGACTTCAACCCGTTCTTGGTGCCAGAGCACTGGATCAGAGCCGTCGAAGTGCACGAAGCCCGCTGCATGGGACGCGGCAAGCCTGCTCGCATCGAGTGCTCCCCCTTCTTCAACGCCATTGTCGGTGGACGTGGAACAGGAAAGTCCACGCTCGTGCACGCACTTCGACAAGCGACTGGGCGCGAAGCGGAGCTGCCCGAAGACTCCGAACCTCGCTCGCAATTCAAGGCTTTCACTACTGTATGCAAAGGTCGAGACGGGAAGGGAGCTCTTCTCAATGACACGACCATCAGCGTGGAGTGGCAGCGAGCAGAAGATCGTTCCCGGTTGCGTTGGTCTGCAAAACTTTGTGAGAGGACCGTACACGATTGGAGCAATGGGCAATGGACGCAATCGCCCAGCCAAGTTGCCTCGCCCGAGCGGTTTCCCCTGAGGCTCTTCTCCCAAGGACAGATCGCGGCTCTGGCGGGAGAGGGGCGCCAAACCCTGCTATCGATAATCGACGAGGCAGCGGGCGTTACGTCGTTGCGAAGTGAATTCGACGACGCCCGTCGCACATTCTTTGCCCAGCGTGCTCGACTACGCGAATTGTCCGCCAAGGTTGCGGGACTTCCCGAACTGGAGCGGCAGCTTCAAGAGATGACGAAAAAGCTCGAGGTGCTTGCCAGCTCTGACCATGCCGCAGTGCTTCGAGCCTTTGCCTTGGCTAAGTCGCAACAGCGGGAGGTAGGGCTGTTCCTTTCTCAGACAAATTCAGCCGTCGAACGACTCAAGACGGTCGCCGAGAGTCTGACGTTTGATCGCTGGAACTCAGAGGCATTCAGCGAGCAGAGGGAACTGTTGGCGTGGCGTGGAGACGTCGAGGCCGACTTCAACACACTGCGTGGGAGCCTCCAAGAGCAGGTAAAGTCACTGCGCGAACAGCTTGACCAACGGAAGACCGATGGCAGGCACCACGCGTGGCTGTCTCAAGTCGATGCAGCCAACAAGGCACATGCTGCGCTCCAAGAACAGCTGACCGCGCAAGGGGTTCAGGACCCGCATGCCTTTGAGCGGATGACTCATGAGCGCCAGGATCTCGAAACAAGGCGCAAGGAGCTGCTTCTGCTCGAAAGCGAAAAGCAAGGATTGCTCTCGCAACTCGACAGCCAACGCTCGTTGCTGACGAAAAGTCGGTTGGCAATCACCGACGCGCGACGCGCCTTCCTTGCTCAAGTCCTGAAGGACAACCCCCACGTCCGAATTACCATCGTCCGCATGGGCTACGAGCCTCGTCAGTTGGAACGAGAGCTACGCGGTCTACTTGATGCACAAGACGACAAATTTGCTAGGGAAATCCTATCAAACGACAATGGAGATAGACCTATCGGCCTAGCGGTCGAGCTGTCAGACGTTGACGAAGCCAAAAAGCTCGAGCTCCTCGCAGTCACAAAAGATCGGCTCTGCGCTGTGACCGACGACTTCGGCGCAGTGTTCCGCAATTTCTTGCGCAAGAAGCACGACAGGCCAGAGTTTGCTGACCAGATCCTAGCGTGGTATCCAGAGGACGATCTGAAGCTCGAGTATCAACGCGATGGCCAATGGAACCCCATAGAGGAAGGCTCACAAGGCCAGCGTTCGGCTGCTCTGTTGGCTTTTCTACTGGCCTTCGGAAATGAGCCGCTTATCCTTGATCAACCGGAAGATGATCTGGACAATCATCTCATTTACGATCTAATCGTTAAGCAGATTCGCGCCAACAAACTGCGTCGGCAGCTGTTCATTGTGACCCATAACGCCAATGTTGTAGTTAACGGGGACGCCGAACTCGTGCACGTCATGCAGTTCGGAAAAGGCCAATGTATTCGCAAGCACACTGGTGCACTGCAGCAAGAAGAGCTTCGCAAGGAGGTATGTCGGGTCATGGAAGGTGGACACGAGGCCTTCACGAGGCGCTGGAAGCGCCTTGGTCTGGAGTGATGACTGAGAAATCGCCCCTTGGTGGCCGATCAGTCTGAATGTCTCGGCTGGCCGCACCTCTGGAGGCAACACTAACCGAAAGCGATGAGAAAAGTCCCCTGATCGTCTCCACTCTTTAGAGCGGCGACACCCCCGTTTCCGCTATTGATCAGTTGATTGCGGTTACACCTCGCGCGTAGCTGGACCATGGCAATCGCAATCGGATACGTTCGGGTCAGTACCGCCAGCCAACTCGATGGTGAGGGTCTAGGCGTCCAACGGGACAAGATCGAAGGATGGTGTCGATTCCAAGGAATTGCCCTCGACCACATCGAAGAGGACGCGGGCATTTCAGGAGCCTCCGTTGAGAACCGCACTGGATTTCGGCGTGCTTTGAGATGGGCCCTCGAACGCGGCTCCGACGCCGTCGTTGTTGTAGCAAAGCTCGATAGACTTGGACGCAACGCTCTTGATGTGCAAGAAACCCTGGCAATCCTCATCGATTCCGGTGTCCGCGTAGTCTCCCTTGGGGACGGCGTTGATAGCGCCAGCGGCATGGGGGCCGCCATCCTCAAGCTGCTTACCAACATCCTGGCGGCGTTTGCGGAGCTTGAGAAAGAAACTATCCGTCAACGGCTTATGGACGGCCGTCACCGAGCCGATCGAGAAGGCCGCGTGTATGCCTCGGAGCCGCGTTACGGTCGAAGGCTCGTGGACGCTGACGCTCGAACCCTCGCTGCGTGTGAAGCGGAACTCGCGGCTATACAGCGAGCCAAGCAGCTCCACGAGGAGGGAAGGTCCTACCGTCAGATCGCCCAGGCGCTTCTTGACGAGGGACATCGTCCTCGACGAGCCGAAACCTGGCATCCTGCGGTTGTGGGCAGGATTGTGACGGGGAAGCGTAGTCCGAAGAAGCAGCCCGTCAGGGCCAGAACCATGAGGGTTCAATCGGCCTTGATGGAGGACTGACCCTTGAGGCGGCTCCTCGCTTTGTTCTCGGCAAGCACGGAATGGAGCGTCCGAATCAGCTCGAGAAGCCTGAGATACACATCAAACAAAGTTTCCTGGATATTCAAATACGCTGGCCTTTTTTAGACCTCGGCTAAGTCCTCTTACGACGCCAGGTTTCGGTGCGACAAAACCAGCGACGCTCAAGGAAGTGGTGCCAAGTTGCCACGTTGATCTTCGCTATGAACAGGCCGCATCGTAATTCTAACCCGTCAACCTGGCACCGCTGGAGGCGGAAGAATGCTTGGGTGAACCTCGAGGAGAGCCGCACGTGGCCCCGATCCTGATCGGTCTTGGGCGGCTCGTCGGAGAAGCCCATCTTCAACGAGCTCATCAAGCACGCGATCAAGGCTAGCTGGCGAAAAACGCCTATGAAGTCCGCGGGCTACGTCACGGCGCCGAACAACCGAATGTCCATGTCGACGCAGCCAGCCGAATACTACCTGCTTGTCCGCCTCGCTTGTCTCACGCGACACGTTGTACGCGGCGTGGGCATGGGCGATACAATAGCGTCCGATAGCATTGGCTCGCTCAACGACCTCCGTAGGAAGGCGCGTTACGCAATCTGGCCGAATCTCGGTTGGATGGTCATAGAGGTAGAGAATCCCAGCCAGTCTCGCCACATTCCCTCGCAGCTTGCTCGCCCACTCGAATAGCTCGGCTAGGTCACCATCCCCTCGCGAGCGCCGATCGATCTCCTCGGAAAACGACTGCATGAGAACTAAGGCATCGCCTTGGATGACCAGGGTAGGCGGAGCCGCGCCTCCCGCGATATCTCGGTCAAGCAGGGGCATCTCGAGGAGGCGGTTGATTGAGGCCGAGTAGTCGCGGCGAGCTTGGTCGTCGACACCTGCGGACGCCTGGGAACGTGCGGCCAATGGGATCGGTACCGAGAAGAGGAAGCGCTCGAGGAAGCCGCGTCCCTTGCCCCCATGTTGGCCCACCAGTTCGTGTAGAACCGCTGGTTGAACCGCTACGCCAATGGTTAGGGAAGGATCTCGGACAACCGTAGAGCCTGCCCCCTTTCGGTCAATTCGTAGAGCGGAGCCTGAATAAGCCTTGAGGAGTGGTTCGATGTAGTCGACACCCCCGACGGCGCGACGACGAATCCCACCGAATAGCTCGCCTCCCTCGTCGGAAAGTAGGGCCAGTTTGCCCTGCTGTTCGGCCAGCCGTGAGGTGAGCCCCTCGGTTGTTGTGTCACCGATGATGAGCTTGGGAACCGCTACCGTGGAAAGCTCTCGCAATTGTCCTTCGACTTCCACGGCTTCGCGCAGGCGCATCTCGCGCTGTGCTTCGTCAGCGGTGCGGCCTGCAAGTCCCTCAAGGTGATGCAGACGGCGGGTGAGAACGCGGCGACGCACCTCCCGCGCTGCAATATCCACCTTGCTGTCTTGGACAAGGCGCTGTTCCGCAAGCTCAAGAGGGCGGCACACCGCCTCAATTACAGGGCTCTTCCCTTCACCGGAGCGAAGAGCAACGAGAATCCAAAGGGCTAGTGGGATTGTCCCGTCGAATCCGATCGATACTACAGCCTTCTTGGCTGCGGCGGCGGAGATGGCGGCAAGTGAGAGCATGGCCGGAACATCAACGGGAACGTTGGTCGAGGCAGCGATGCTTTGAACCAACTCCGCGTGAAGAGGTGAAAGAGCGTGGAGAGGGAAAGTCTCACGTGGGGTGCCGAAAGGGACTGCCCTTGGTGTTGGCCATGGAATGGGTGGGGTGAGGACGGTGTCGTTGGGCATTTGATCTTCATCTTGCTCGGTTGGCGAAGCCGAAAAGATCCTGCGTCTCCGCGATGGAGACTCCTTGTCCTCTACACCGATTGGCGAGTGACCAAAGCCTAAGAGCCCACTTTTGTCTCCTTCTCGGGTTTGATCCCAAGCCGTCGGAACACCTCTCGAAGTTGACGGGGGGAATCAATCTGCATGTGCAGCATCGCTGGGCATGGCGCTGTTGCGTCAAGGATGAGTTCGTCGTCCGTTTCGAGGATGACTTTCGGTTCTGGAGGCTTGCCGATCTCCAAACGGTAGGCGGGCATCATTAGGGGCTCCCCCAGGTCTTCCTCGGTCCCATCGAGAAGGTCTTCCGGTTTCGCTACGAGGGTCGCGAGGCGTTCGCACGCCTTGGCGTAATTGTCCTTATCTAGCTCTATTCCGACAGATCTTCGCCCTAGGCTTGCCGCTGCTATTAGCGTTGAGGCCGAGCCTGCAAAAGGATCGATCACCAATTCACGAGGAAACGTGTAGGATTCGATAATCTGCCTCATTAGGCTGATGGGCTTTTGCGTTGCGTGTTCAAGTTCCTGTGAGTGATCGCGTCGAGCAAAGAACACGTTGCCCGCCCTCTTAACCATCGTGTTGCGAATCGGCGTTCCCATCGAGGCAACGATGGCGGTTTCATGTCGTCCTCCGAGGTGTCGTTCAGTGTTTCCTTGGCTGAAGCGATCCTTAACCCAAGTAATATTGTCGTCGATCTTTAGCCCAAGGTCTGCCAGAACGTTGAAAAACAGACCGTATCCCTCCCCGAGAGCCGTAAACACTATGACCCACGCGTCCCGCGCGAGCTTCGGAACCAGGGGAGTCAGGGCGTTCCTTAGGGTAATGGCGGCGGTCTTCGGATCTTGGTCGTTTTCTATCTTTCGCGCATTAAGGTCTCGGTTTTTTGACTGCCAGCCAACTCCGTAAGGAGGATCTGTAATGATGGCCTTGATTCCGTCGGGAACTGCCTCGTGAACAAGGGTGTTGTCCCCTTGTATCAACATTCCCAGATCCAATGTCCCGTAGAGCGGGGTCGCCTTCTGCACGAGTTTCTGAACATGCCGATGGCTAATCAAAACATCGTGCTTGTGACAGTTCTCTTCGGTACGGAAGGCGATCTGGACACGTTCGGGCGTGCGCGCGCGCAACTCGACTAGGCGTTTCATGTAGGCTGGGCGCTCATCACCCTTGCTGGCAAGAAGTCTGGCGCATTCAGTGACGCCCTTGAGCCATTCCCCCACGTCTGCTCGGGTGCGTTTTGAATCCAAATCTCGCCTTCGGATCCAAATGAGCATCTCCTCTCGAAGCGCTGCCGTTGTCGCCCATGAGGATAACCTCTCATCGGAGCATTCAAGCCGCACAACCTCTGTCAGATGTGCTTCACTCAGGGTCTCGGCGATCTCCGCAGGTTCACCCGAAAGGCCCAGGAGCATTTCATGAATCTTGAGCCTTGATGTTACCGTTGAGCGCGCAACGCCTTTGAATTCTGCTACATCGCTTTGTCTCCACCCCTCATCGTGAACAAGTCGGTAGTATTCGGCACATTTGTCGACTAGCGGAGCATCCCTGAAAGCGGCGTCCTTCCCAGTATTGGCTGTCGCAAGGCGAACCATTTCGCGGTCAGGGACGTTCAATGCGTACACATCTGCAAGGATTTCGGATTGAGCCCCCCAAAGAGACTCAACGGCCTGGAGCCTGACCCAACCCCAAAAGACCTCGTAGGAGTCCCCCGCGCGTGTCCGAACCCCAATTGGCCTGTCATGATCGAAGCCATGCTTGCAAAGTGAAGCGCGCACAATCTCAAGATGTGAAGGTTCAACGGTGCGACGCTCGACAAACTTCGAGCGCATACAGGATACGACGGGGATTGGTCGGCGAACGGGGCTATCCACCGAAAGACTCTGCCATAATCCAGGATAGATAGACAGCCTCCATAGCTTTCGGGAACGTGACACGAATTTAGGGCCAGAATCCGTACCTTTATGTACAACGTTCGCGAATGCCCCCCAAAAAAGAGATGTCTTCATGGAGTAGTCGCTGGTCGGCTCGGTGTATACGTAAACGGAGCCGCCACCCCTGGTCATTAGGGGTGATGAATCCTTCCTTCAGGTTGCTCCAGTAGGCCCAACGAGGCCCGAAAGGAGTCCCAAGGATGAAGATTCAGCACCCCAAACCCATCCGTCTTGATGTGAACGCTGCCGACATGGCGAAGATAGCTGACCTCGCTTGGTATCGTCGCGTCTCCCAACGCCATCTCATCCGTGAAGCTATTCGTGCATGCATCGAGCAAAACGAGGAAGAAGTAGCACTCGCGGCAAGAATGCGGGAGGAGGCGCCTTGAATAACGACCTGCCCCTGTCGCTAGAGATAGCCCTCCTTGAGCTCGATGGACGCGAACCGCGTAAGCATGACGACCGCGCTGCACAAATACGCAAGCAGCTAAGGGAGCTTCCCGAAACACTGTCGTCAGTTATCCGCGAGGTTCGAAGCCATTTTGGCCGCGAGAGGCTTCTTGACGTTGTTGCCAGCGAGGTTGAGCGCCGAGGGACGCCTTTTCTCAAGTCCGCAGAGGTGGGTACCGATGATGTCACCCTCGCCTTCGCTCATCTCTACCTACCCGCCATACATCGCGAGCGCATTCTCGGTGAGATAGCTAACGATGTTGCCTTCCTAGGGCATCTCAAGCGCTCCGCCCATGAGTACATCGAGCTTGCCCACCGAGCGGGGGTTTGGACTTCCCGATCAGTCCCCCATCTTCGAGCGCCCCAACGCCCAAGCGGCAACCTGTGGCAGGTTAGGACAGACATGGGCCTAGGGACAGCGTCTCACCCAGAGGGGTTGCCTGAACAACTGGCGCTTTGGCTTGCCGCGCAGGCCGCGCGATCTAGGCAGGCAGCAGTCGTCGACGTTGGTTTGGATAGTGATGAGCCCCGCGTCGTCCTCAATTGGGGCGCTGGGCCTAGTACGATCGCATGGGCCTTGGAAGCGTTTGCGCCAAATCAAGACATCAAAGTCCACGAGGTCGATACCATTGGACAAGCCACATCCAAGCTAACGGCTTGGAGGGCACCATTTATTCCGACGCTAACCGACCTGCATCGTCATGAGATAACGAAGCCGCAGGTACTATCGGACGGGCATCTTCCCTACGACTACATAGTCTGTCATGTTCCGCCGCCAGCAGGAGAGGGCGCGAATCACCTGCGAAATTCCTACAAGGACATGCAGGATCGTGGCGGAAGAGCCCGCTACGGCTTTGAAGCCGAGCTCGACAAGCTGATCGGCAAGACGCAAACCGCCCAAGAAGACAAGCACGAAGAGCGCTCGTGGCCCGACGTGGGGCGCTACGGCGTCAAGCGGTGGAAGCCCGCGCTCACGGAGCTGGTCAAGGACATGGCAGGCGTTGCCCCAAAGGGGACGGAGATAGCTTTCGTTCTCCCCTTGGGTGTACGGGTTAGGGCAAGAGAGGGCGGCTTCGCCTACGACGCCAACGAGGGCCTTCTCAGCGGTGTATGCGCTTTCATGGAAAGCGTTGGCCTTGAGGTTATCGAAAACTTTGATGTGACGGAGCCTCACCCCGTCCCCCAGCCACAATGCAATATGAACCGTTGCCCTTGGCGTTGCGTCATCACTCGGAAGGCGGCGTAGCCCATGAAGAGCAAGCCCCAAGACGCCTGGCGCCTTCTCATCGAGCCTGAACGGATCCTCTTCGCGTGTAGCCCCTACGAGAATGATGCATGGAAGAAAGCCTCCATGGGAACCATGGGGCGCGACGAACAAAGCGTCATTGAGGCATTCGCCAAGCACGGCCCAGAGGTGTGGACAGATCGGGTCACAGCGCTCATCACAGGCCCCCTCAAGGTCTTTGAGGATGCGGTCGAGCCCCTACGTGTCGTCGAGATCCCCCGCGAAGAACCTTGGGAGCGCGAGATCGTGATAGCGGCGGGGCGGGAGCTAAAGACACGGAAGATCGTCATTCCGTCAATCCTAAGGCGCTGCCTCTCCAACCTCTTCGCCGACGTCCTTGCCGAGACAAGCGAGTCCATTCTCTCACGACACGCGGTAGCATACCGCAGGGGACGCACTGACGCCGTCCGTAAGCCAATCCTTGACGCCGCAAGGGCCATCGCCAAAGGGAACCGCTATTACGCCAAGCTCGATATCTCGAATTGCTTCCCAACCATCCCGTGGAGGCAACTGGAGAGAACGCTCCTGACGACAGGTTATCCCAAGCCTTTCGTCGAGCGCCTTATGGCGCTGGTCAAAGCGCCCCTTGAGATCCAAATCCGTGGACGCTGGATTCGCCAATCCAACCACAGAGGGGCCCAAGCGGGTGTGCCCGAGTCCGCGATTCTTTTGAACCTCCTGCTTAACACGATGGATCGAGCGGTAAGCACCCACGAGGTTTTCTACTGTCGTTATGCCGACGACATGCTCGTGGTCGGCCCGACGAAAAAAAGCGTCGCCAAGGCGCTGAAGACTCTTCGCTCTGGTGTAGTAAGACTTGGAATGAAGCTCAAAGCCGTCTCAAGTGACCAAGCAACCCAATCCCTCGTGAAGGATATCACGCGGAAACCGCTTGAGTTCCTTGGGGCGGAGATCCAGTCCGACGGCGACGTCAGAATGCCAAAGGCTAAGCTCGACGCTCACCTGGCGAAGATGACTTGGCTCAAAGAGCGAATAGCAGCCTCACCCGTGATCGCTGTAAGTAAGTACCAAGGGGGAAGCCCCGTAGACGCTTACGACTTGGATGATTTGCGAGCCTGTTTGAAGCAATTTCACGACTACTGGCGACCCCTGAATGAAGGGGACGCTATGGTGGCCTCTGGGTGGGAGACTCGATTGGGACTTCGTCTTGAGTCGGGTTCCTCGCTTAGGAGGACTTGGATCGCCGCGCTGGGCGATCTGGGGCCCTTGGTGACAGGAGGACTGTTGTGTCAACAAGGGATGAGGGCTCAAGGGGACGTAAGTCTTCTCGGGTCCGTCAGCGACCTCTCGGGTCTTAGGAGCCTTCGGGCGAATGAGGAACGAGAGGCTGGGCTTGATCCCCATGGGGGGCTTCCCCTTGGGGAGTCTCTCATAGAGGAGTCTCTCTTAGGGGAGCGTCTCTTAGGGGAGCAAGCCTGGATGGAAGAAGAGGACATCAAAGAGGTTAACCTCAGTCTTTCTTCTTCAAGAATATCCGGTACACCCTCCTACGAAGTAGGATCCGGTGTGAGCCTAGCAGGAGGGATTCCTCCTTCCTCCTGCTTGGTCTCAATATTCCCTGTGGTGATTTGGGTAGTTCATCGAGAGGTTTACCGAATCAACAACGAGGTCAGTACGATCGTAGGAACCCAGGTGGCTTTTGGGAACCAACTGGGGGGCGTGTCGATCCGAAGGGTCAAAGGTCGGTTCATGCCCGCCGTCGTTGGTGTACTGCTCGGCCTCGTTGGCGAGATGCGTAGCCTGCCCGTGGCCTTCGCGATGGAAGAAGCCTGGCTTGCCAAGCACCTCGTCCAGAAAGCCCGAACGCTGCGCGCTCTTGGGCTTGCGGGGCGTGTCCTTGCCCTCCATCGTCTTGCCGCCCAACGTAAGGTTGCCCTCGCCGTCGTCGGCCCCGTGGCTGCGCCCGAGGGGCTGGTGGACGCCGTTAGGGAGGCCGAAGTCCTAGCGGCGTAGACTCCTCGGCGTTGCTCAATTCCCGTAACACTGGACGAGATGTGGATCTACCTCACTGCTGCAGCACTGCAGCTCCTCCAGTCGCCGTCGGAGATGTGCGGATAGGTGGCGGCAAAACGCCTCGGGAGCAAGTAAGCTTCCGCAGAAGAGCTGTCGTTGAGCGTGATGAGGCTGCGGCAGTAAAATCGAGGGTGGCCTTCGAGCCTATCGAGTTCGGCAAGGATCTGTGGCGTTACCTCGTAAAGCTCGCCCACGACGGACACGCTCCCGCCCGTCATCAGGCCTGGGAAGGCCCCGAGGCTGATGAGCGTGTAGCTGGGCGTGGTTCGGGCTTCCCGAATCAACAAGCCTCGGGCGATCAATCCGTGGTTGGCTTCCCCTCTAAGAAGAGTCCCGTAGACGAACAGAAGGGTGTTTTCTGTAGCGCTCATGGCGTCTCCTCTATTTGAATCGCGGCTGCGAGCTGACGTCGATCAAAACCGTATTCACGGTAGGCCCGAAGAATCACATCGAAATACTCGAGACCAGGGAGGCGCCGTTCCAACCCATCCTCTGGTTGGACATAGATGTGGACGCGGCGACGGCGAGAATGCTTATCAACAACGACTCGCTCTACTCGGCTGTAGGCATAGGGGACGCCTTCGATCCGATCGAGAGAAGCCATGTCTTCACGGGAAATAGTATAAATAACCCCTTGCACGCGCCGCCTCTCGGCGCGAATAACACTGGCGACGCCGCCTCCCCATCGGGAGCTGTGACCTGCGAAAACAAGTGCATGGTCAAAGAGGACAGCGCAAGTGCCCATAACAGCAGACGGACACCGCGCCAGCATCTGGTCTGGATCGAGGTTCGAGCCGAAGGCAAAGTAGAGCATCACTACCTCCTACGCGGCAGCCCGATCCTCTGGAGGGGTGCTGCTGGCTCGCCCCCCATGCTTCCACGCAGACGAACCGCTAAGCCTCTTGAGCAGATGAAAACGCGCCGTCTTGAACTCATCGCCAATCATGCCCAACCCGAGCAGGAACACCCGGAAGTCATACTTCGCTGACCCAGGAGCGTATTCACGGCGTCGGCTTGATGCGGCCCTAGACTTGAGTGCTTTGGCTGCGAGAGCAAGGCAGAATTGGACGTAGGACTTGATCTCGCCCGCATGAAGGCTGCCCTGGAACCAACGAAACTCGAATGTCCCGCGAACTAGTAAGGATGTGAGGTTCAATCCATGGTATCTTTGGCCATCGTAGCGTTGGGGGAGGACATTCCGCCGCCCGTACCAAGCCTCGCTGATCTGTTCACGTGTTCGCGGACGGCTGGTTTCGAGGCGGCGCATGAAATCCTCATCCATCGGCCTGCAGTACCGCGCTAGGCGTGAGTCGCTGATCCCGAGGGCCTTTTCGATGAGGCGCTCTTGCTTGTGAACCATCTTGGCCAACCGCGCAATGGCTGCGGCGTCGAAGGCTTCGGCGCCAACATGGACGTGAACCGAACAAGTATGATCGACGCGGGCGTGTGCGGCCCTTACGGCGCGGACGACGCGCTGTAGTTCGGGAATGTCGGCGTAGGTCAGGATGGGACTGACGATCTCTCCGCTATTCTCCCCGCCAGAAAGCGATGCATCAGGAACAACACGCCAGGTTTGACCAGCGGGGTCGGTGATCTGGTATGCGCGGTAGTCGGAGATGACCCTTCCGCCTACAACGCTTTGGATGGCGTCGGCGAGGCGGTGTCTATCCATGCCTGTGGTCTCGATCTCTACTCCAAACCGCAGTGATTCTAGCATCGGCGTGCTCCCTGGGGTGCACGCCGTAGACGTCAGTGTGGGATCGTGATCAACTACAACCTAAAGAGTAAGACTGATTGTGAGACTCTCCCGTGGTTGGGTTGTGCTTGGCGTCCAACGGGACAAGCGACGCCCAAACTCATGTCGCTATGGCCGCCACCCGTACCGAAACTCATGCCAGCTTCGGACGGGAATTCCCGGCTGCATTGCATTCACAGTTGTAACCATGTCCGCTGGAACCAATATCTCCTTCACAACATCTTGCAGCCGAAGACTCAGCTTGTAGGTCGCATCGATCTGAGTCGTCGATCGGTCGTCCCCTTGATTCCCAAAGCCGATACGCCAGCCGTTCCGTCGCGGATTTCGAACTACTCATCCAGCATCCCTCGTGTTGCGCTTTCGTTGTTTTCCCCGTGGCCGCTCATGTAGGCCACGTTCTCTTGGTCTGCGTGCTGACCTCGGCAAGTCGCAGACCTTCGGACTCCACGCGGGCGGATGGTATTCCTGTACGGCGTCGGCGAACAGTGCCCGTTCGAGAATCCTCGGTCAGAGCCCGAGACTGGGAGGGCCAACGCTGCCTCGACGTTGGCGTGTGCGCTGCGCTGGGCAACGTTGGCGCCTTCTTGGGCGGTGCTTCTTGAGGGCGAGAACACGTTGATTCGTTCGCCAAAACGGACTGTAGCACCTGGTGAAACCAAAGAGCTTTCAGAGAGCCAACCCCACCGCATCGCGCGCGCCCATGGCCGTCGCCAAGCACCGCAGACACCTGGTGAAGTCGCTTCCC
>Ga0116172_10003512_pt1 | contig 13044 bp, 11 predicted proteins | sample AD_UKC083_MetaG_FD_89799 | JGI IMG/M metagenome (GOLD analysis project Ga0116172, IMG submission 89799) | Active sludge microbial communities of municipal wastewater-treating anaerobic digesters from USA - AD_UKC083_MetaG | ecosystem: Engineered > Bioreactor > Anaerobic > Digestate | place: USA...
AATACAAGTCAAGTAATTTGTTGATTTTATTATTTCAATTTATACTGGATTGAAGTTATAAACAGCTATTCAAGCTTATCAATATCAACAATGTAATATGTTAATATTCAATTAGTTGGCTTTTTTGTTATGTGCTAAACTATTTCTGAGACATGTATTATTCATTATCTGAATTTCGAATAAGCCCTTACCCTGATGAAATGATATATCAGTCCTGAAAGAATTACGAGTATGACAGGTGCCATTACATTTAAAACCTGCCAGAATATCCTTTGGTCTTTAATTTTTGCCCTGTCAAGCAGTCTCAGCTTCATCTCCCTTGAACGAAGCTGCATCAGATCATTCTGATCAACAAGATAGTTCACACAATTCAAAAGGAAATCCCTGTTCCCGAACAGTTGCCCCGTATATTTATCCTGCCCCAGAGGCAGGGGTATCTCTGTTGATCCGGATCTTTGTACCTCATTTCTAATAATATCTCCGTCAGCAATAACTATCATCCGTGTTGGAAGGCTTTCATTACTTACCTGTATATTACTCTCACCCAAAAAAGCACCTGGCATCCTGTTCCTGAAAGCAGAAGAAAAAACCCCCTCCAGGAGTACAGCGGCTGTCAGGCGGGATTTATTGAACTCTTTTGCATCAGGAACTGTTTCAGCTTCCTGAAGTTTTATAAACATAGGAGGGGAAATTGTCCTTGAATAATCTGAGGTATGCAGCAGAATTGTCTTTTTAATTGATTTATCCATTCCGACTGTGTCAATTGTATTTACAAATTCTCCCTTTACTTTATTCAGGTTTCTTGTCACCGGGTGGTTCTGATTGGGAGACAGCAAAGGATAATATATCCATGGAGCAGGAACAATCTGACGTTGGCCTCCGCCTGCAGTCACGGAAAGTCTTATAAGCATACAATCCATCATATCCTGAATGACTTCCGGGTTGATCCTTGCACCATACCTGAAGAGCTGATCCTCTATGTTAAGAGGATAATAAAAACCTGCTGTCTCGCCGAAAGATAAACTATCCCTGTTAACATAAACCTGTTCAAGCAGCCAGAGAACCTTGCCACCATTCATTATGTACTGATCGATAACAAACTTATCCGCTTCACTGAACTGTTCATCAGGTGCGGCGATTATTACTGCCGAGTACTGATCGAGAATCCCATGTATTCCATTAATAACACCTCGGTCAATCGTAAAATACTTTGAAAGATTTAGTGTAATGTCAGCCACCTCTACCTCAGACAATTCGCCATGACCCTCCAGAAATGCCACTTTATGAATTGTGTCGGAAGAGACAGTTGCTATAGTCTGGATCATTTCATATTCCAGGCCTTCAATTGAATGGAGTATGTTTTGTTCATATGACAGAGCCTGATTGTTCTTCAGGAAATTAACAGGCACTTCGATTCCGTCATAATTGATTATCATTCCCGGAAAAACAAGCCTCTGGCTGGTGCCTCCCGCATCATCTGTATAATGAGCCCTAACAGGAATAAGCCCCTTGTTGTAAAGAACCTGAAAAATTGCTTCCCTCTGCTCTTCATCTCCGGAAGCTGACGGATTTATAAACTGAAATGTTATTTTTCTGTCCGAGGCGATCCTGAACTCTTCAAGCATTTCCTGAACAGAGCGTTTCAATCGTTTAAGAGGGATCTGCATCTCTCCATCAAGATAAACCTGAATATAGATATCATTCTTTATCCCCTTCAACACTTTTACTGACTGATCTGAAAGTGTATAGCGTTTGTCTTCGGTAAGATCAAGCCTTATGCGGGAGAGTGAAAGCACCCAGGCTGTCAGTATGATACCCGCTATGGTAATAAAAAAGCTGATCCAGCTGTTCAATCTTATATTTCTGTTATTTGAATTCTCAGGCATCTTTCAACTTTTTTTCTTCCACCTCCTTGATATCATTACAAGCCTTGTCGCTTCATTAAATATTGCGGCAACAGATAAATAAAAAACCGCATCCCGTATGTCTATAACTCCCCTGCTCATTGACTTATAATGTTCATTTATACCGAGCCGTATAATGAATTCATCGATTTCTTTAAGTCCCGGCAGATAAGCAATTGCATCAAATCCGGCAAAGAGAATAAGACAGAGAACAACAGCAACAATAAATGAAATTACCTGGTTATCTGTAAGTGAAGATGCAAATAATCCTGCCGAAGCATAGACCGATGCCAGGAAAAACAACCCTATGAAAGCTCCCAAGGTGCCTCCTTTATCAATATTACCCGGCACTTCTCCAAGAATATGAACAGAGACATACCATATAAGACAGGGCAGCAATGCCATCAGAACAAGGCACACTGATGCCAGGTACTTACCGTAAATTATCTCCCTTTCCGACACAGGTTTAGAATATATCAATTCCATTGTCCCAAGGCGTTTCTCCTCTGCAAACATCCTCATTGTTACAGCCGGAACAAGGAAAAGAAATATCCAGGGAGCAAGAAAAAAAAGTGTATCAAGACCTGCATATCCGCTGTCGAGTATATTCCACTGACCCGGAAAGACCCACATGAAGAGGCTGTTGACAAGCAGGAATACGACTATAACTATATAGCCTGTAAGACTGCTGAAGAATCCGTTTATCTCTTTAATGAAAATAGCAAACATAACTAAAGCTGATAGACAAAAATAAACAAATTAGCTTGACAGATCATTCTTTAACTTCATTGTTTATATCTGAAACAATCACACCTTCATAATAGAAGTTTATTATCTGTCTGAAGTCAAAACCTTTTTCCGCCATTACCATCGCACCTTCCTGGCAAAGTCCTGCACCATGCCCGTAACCTTTTCCATCAAAATATACCGAATCGCCTTCAACTTTCAGCGAAAAAAATGTTGAACGAAGGCCCAGATCGTCCCTGATCTTGTACAGAGGTATTGAAAAATCACCACTTGCATACTCATACTTACGCGTCGTTTGTGTAAAGTTCATCTTTGAAGTTTCCCCGGATGTGGTTAAATAGCCGTAATTCTTCAGATATGCCAGCCACTCATTTATGCCAAGAGTCTTCTTCCACTTTGCATTTCGCGAATTAACACACCAGGGATCAACTACTTTTTTCAGGTAGGGTTGAGCAGTAAGCCAGACATCCTCAGATGAAGCGGTCTCTCCCCCACAACAGGAATGAAAAGCGGAAATTATAAGTGAACTGTCTTTGTCAAGTATCACAAGGCCTTCAGTATCCTTAAGTGCCCTGATAATAAGCGAATCATTTGTTATTCCACTAAAAGCCTGACAATGAACATGATCGCACAGATTATAATTATCATTAGAATGTTTATTGAAATACTTATACATATATGTCCTTGCAATAATTGCCTGTGTCTTAAGATATTCCATATTCCTTCCGTATCCGCCCTCAGCCCTTACAACACCTGCCAGATAGGAATCAATATCAGAAATATTTATAAAGACTATTGTGCCAAGGTCGGGAAAGCACTTTAAATCTCCTTTATAGTATTGACGCACAGGATTTTCTGAATTAATCCTCAGCGAAAAAGAAGCAAGCGTATCCTTCGGAGCTAAATGAACGGAATCGCAAATAAATGCAGGATCCATGCCTGTCTTAACAACAAGACCGGTATTATATTTAGAAATAATTACCGACTCTCCCGAATGTATCATTGTGGTTTTACGATCGGGAATTATCAAGAAATATTCGCTTTCGGTAACTGAGAACAGAGCAGATGCAGGAGCCGAATCAGCAAAAATCCTTATCCTCACCTGAGCCTCCAGGGCTGTGCTGTAAAGAGAAAGTAAACAAAAAACAATGAACCTGAACTTAGTTATAATACTGTTCATCATTCTGTCTGTTTATCTCCGGTCCTGTTCTTTAATGCATTTATCATTTCAAGTGCTATCCTGTCTGAAGCGCCAGCCGGTCCCAGCTTTGTTCTTATAACGCTGTAATCACTGAGCATTTGATTTCTTCCGGCCCCGCCAGGCAAGATATCCCTTGTTTCCCGCAAAAGATTCCTGCTTGTAAGTGAATAACCCAGGAGTTCCTTTACTGCTTCTTTATCCAATAAAAGATTAACAAGTGATACATATTTTACTTTTATCATTATCCAGGCAATGAGCATTGAAAGGAAATCGCCCTTGTAACATACAACCTGCGGGATATTGAACAGTGCTGTCTCAAGAGTGGCTGTGCCGGATGCTACCAGTGCTGCATCAGCAACTTTTAGTATCTCATAAGTCTTATCCTTTACAATTTTGACAGGCTTATCACCAATTATGATCTTATACAAATCGTCCGGCAGGTTTCCGACCCCGGCAATAACGAACTGGTATCCGGGCAAATCATCAATAATGCTAATCATCTTGGGTAATATTGCTCTAACCTCATGTTTTCTGCTTCCTGCAAGAAGAGCTATCAGCGGTTTTTCAGGAAGGGCAAGCGATTTCAGTATTTCGCTTTTTTCCGGAAGCGAGTCAAATCTTCTTTCAGTCTCATCAACGAGAGGATTGCCATAATATTCGACCTGGATACCATGTTTATTGTAAAAATCTTTCTCAAAAGGAAAGATAATGAACATTCTGTCAATTGATTTTTTGATCTTCTTTATTCTGTATTCTCCCCAGGCCCAGAATTTAGGTGATATATAATAAAAGATCTTAATTCCCTGATCCAGATCTTTTATCATTTTCGCCAGGCGAAGATTAAAGCCCGGAAAATCAATAAGTATTAATACATCAGGCCTGAAAGAGATTATCTGATCGCGGCAAAGAGACAAGTTCCTGATAAATGTCCCGAGGTTTTTCACAACAGCAGTAATGCCCATAATTGCAGTTTTCTTATAGTGCATCAATAGCCTTGCGCCTGCTTCCTGCATAAGATCACCTCCCCAGCATGCAATAACAGCTTCATTGTCACGCTTTAGAAGAGCTTTGACAAGGTTTGAACCATGAAGGTCTCCGGATTGTTCACCTGCAACAATAAAATACTTCATAATAAAAAATATACTGCAAAGACAATTATTGCCCAGAAAATCGTTACCCCGAGCACACCTTTTGCAGCACGGAGCATATCAAGCTGATTGAATATAAGAAATATAACTATGTTGGGAAATACGCAAAGAGACATGATATGGCTTTCAACTCCGGCCCCGGCGACCCTTTCAAACCACCCCTTGGCAGTCAGATCCCCTTTTGCAAATAAGAATAAGATGACGATAATTATACAAGGTAATAAAAAACCGCTTAGCACCCCGGTAAAGACTTTATCGTATTTTTCCAGAATCTTCGTCACTTAAATCTTTGTTTAAGTCTATCAACATACCCGTGAGCAGTCATGTCAACAGTAATAGGGACCACAGATACATAATTATTAGCCAAGGCCCATTCATCAGTATCTGTGGCATCGGGTTCCTTATTATTGAAATATTCTGTCAGCCAGTAGTATGTTTTACCCATAGGATCTTTTCGTTTTTCAAACTCTTCCTGCCAGTTGCCTTTTGACTGGCGACATATCTTAATTCCTCTTAACTGGTCTTTCGAAACAGACGGAATATTAACATTCAGGCACACACCTTCCGGAAGAGCTTCGTTTATCAGGTTTTTAATTATTTTTCTTATCGGATCAATACATGCACTGAAATCAGCTGTAGGAGAATAACTATTCAGGGAAAAACCGACTGAGCATACCCCATAAAGACAACCTTCCAGGACTGCTGCCATTGTTCCTGAATAGAGGATACTCACTGAAGCATTTGAACCATGGTTGATGCCTGAGATCACAAAATCAGGTTTCCTTTCTAGTAATTGATTGACTGCCAATTTTATGCTGTCTGTTGGTGTTCCGTTGCATACATATATCCGGTGTTTGTCATTCTCTTCCAGTAGTTTTACCCTCAGGGGAGTTTTCACGGTAAGCGCCTGTGACATTCCGGAACGACTCTCCATTGTAGAAATAACAACTACTTTCCCAAACTCCTCCATTGTCTCAAAAAGAGTTCTTAATCCTGCAGCATATAAACCATCATCATTGGTTACAAGTATTAGCCTGTCTTCTTTACTAACAATCATAGATAGTTTTTTTATCAGCAAATATAAAGAAATAGAGCAACTGGAATAATAAGCGGTTGGAGAAAATATCAACCACCCGATCTTAAGGAGATGCTAGTGAATTAGTTGAACTCTTAACTACTTATTAATATATGTGTTTAAATTATGAAATGCAGGCACTCATCTCCAAACTTGCACCAAATTTCTTACTTTTGCATTCTGTTAGGAAATTAGAAAACGAAAGACGAAAGACGAAAGACCGAAAAGCAGATGGCAGATATGTTTCTTACTTCGGAATGCGGACTTACGGCTTCTGATCCTTCTGCATTTACAACTAATTAAGGAATAATGAAGATCTCATACAACTGGCTTAAAGATTACCTCGATTTTGATATTGCTCCTGAAAGGCTTTCTGTTATTCTCACTCAGCTTGGGCTGGAAGTGGAAGACATGGAAAAATGGGAATCCGTTAAGGGCGGATTGAAAGGAGTTGTAATAGGGGAAGTCCTGACCTGTCAGAAACACCCTAATGCTGATAAATTATCTGTTACAACTGTCAACATCGGTAAAAACGAAGCGCTCCAGATAGTTTGCGGAGCTCCAAATGTTGCTGCAGGGCAAAAAGTGCCTGTCGCTACACTTGGAACAATGCTATTTAAAGGAAATGAGAGCTTCGAGATTAAAAAAGCCACTATTAGGGGAATAGCTTCCGAGGGGATGATCTGTGCAGAAGATGAACTTGGACTGGGAACATTGCATGAAGGCATAATGGTCCTTGATCCGAATGCAAAACCAGGCACTCCCGCATCTGAGTATTTTAATGTTACAACCGATTATGTATTCCAGATAGGCCTTACACCCAACAGAATAGACAGCGGGTCTCACTTTGGCGCTGCAAGAGATCTGGCAGCTTATCTTAACATAAACGAAGGAAAAAATGTAAAGGCAATCCGCCCTTCGGTTGATCCATTCGAACCGGATAATAATTCAAATCCTTGCGAAGTTATAATCGAGAATAAAAAGGATTGTCTGAGGTATTCAGGCATTACAATAAGTGGTGTTAAAATTGCAGAATCTCCCGAATGGTTAAAGAAAAAACTGTCTGCAATAGGATTACATCCGATAAATAATGTTGTTGACATTACAAACTATGTGCAGTATGAAATTGGTCAGCCTCTTCATGCTTTCGATGCCGACAAAATAGAGGGCCGGAAAGTGATTATCAGGAATCTTCCTGATAACTCAAAGTTCACTACACTTGATGGAGTTGAAAGAAAACTCTCTTCCAAAGACCTGATGATCTGTAATGTTAAAGAAGGAATGTGTATTGCGGGTGTTTTCGGAGGCATCGAATCAGGTGTAACTGATGCAACAACAAACATCTTTCTCGAAAGTGCATGTTTCAATCCTGTATCAATAAGAAAAACAGCCAGGAGACATAATTTAAACACCGATGCTTCATTCCGTTTTGAAAGAGGCTCCGATCCTGAAATAACAACATGGGCTCTTAAAAGGGCAATTTTACTTATCAAAGAAATTGCAGGAGGAAAGATATCCTCTGATCTGGTCGATGTGTACCCTGAGAAATTAATAAGGGAGAATATCGAAGTATCTTTTAAGAATATAGACAGGTTAATCGGAAAACAAATTGACCGGGATGTAATAAAGAGAATACTCAGCCTGCTTGATATGATAATCCTCCGGGAAAGCGAAGAAACTCTTACTGTTGAAATCCCTCTCTACAGGGTTGATGTGCATCGTGAAGCCGATGTTATTGAAGAGATACTAAGGATATATGGCTATAATAATGTCGAGATAGATGAACATATTAATTCGATTCTTTTCTACTCCAATAAGCCTGACAAGGAGAAGGTAGCAAATATTATTTCAGATATGCTCGTGTCTAACGGATTCTATGAAATAATGTGTAACTCCCTGAATCCTGCAGATTTCTACAAAAACGGAGATTTTTTCACTGATCAGCTTGTTATTCTGGCAAACCCCCTTAGCTCTGATCTGAATGCAATGAGGCAGTCGCTGCTTTTCGGGGGACTAACATCAGTTGCATGGAACATAAACAGGCAGAATCTAAACCTTAAATTGTTTGAACTCGGGAATTGTTATTTTAAAACAAAAACAGAAAAAGAAACTCCCGAAGTAAATGACTTCAGCGAAAGGTGCTCACTTGATATCTTTATTTCCGGCAATAATGGACCCACCAGGTGGAATTACAAGGCAAGTCCTACTGATTTTTTCAATATCAAATCTGCTGTTGAAATGATACTCTCAAGGCTTGGCATAAATGCTGACACTCTTGATAAAGGAGAAAGTGACAGGAGATACTTCGCGGAATCGATTACGTACCTGTCGGGGAACAAGCTTATAGCTGAAGCCGGCAGGATCTCTGATAAATATCTGCAGAAATTTGATATTCCGCAGGATGTATATTATGCTCATTTGGACTGGGACCTGCTTCTTAAGATTATCAATGATCACTCAATAGTTTATAGTGAAATATCAAAATACCCATCTGTAAAAAGAGATCTGGCTCTTCTTCTTGACAAGGAAATCAAATTTTCTAGGATAAGGGAAATAGCAATTAAAACCGAAAAGCATCTTATAAAGAACATTGATCTTTTTGATGTTTATGAGAGTGAAAGCCTGGGGCAAAACAAGAAATCATACGCAGTCAGTTTTACTTTGAGAGATGATAAAAAAACTCTGACTGATAACAATATAGAAACAGTAATGAATAAGTTGATAAAAGCTTTTGAAAAAGAACTTAGAGCAGTTATAAGATGAAAAACAAGTGTCGTTTTGAGGTCATAGAAGGTGATATAACATCACTTGAAGTTGATGCAATAGTCAACGCAGCTAACAACACCCTGTTAGGAGGCGGAGGTGTTGATCGTGCTATTCATATGGCAGCCGGGCCGGAACTTTATGAAGAATGCCTTAAGCTTGACGGATGTGCCACAGGGGAATCGAAAATAACAAAAGGCTACAGGCTTAAAGCAAAATATGTAATACATACTGTTGGTCCGTTATGGCATGGAGGAAAGAAAAATGAAACCGATCTGCTTGCATCATGTTACCAGACAAGCCTTAAACTTGCGGCTCAGCATAAATTTAAAACAGTCGCATTTCCTAATATTTCAACTGGTGCATACAAGTTCCCAAAAGATCTGGCTGCGCTGATAGCAATAAATGAAACAAAACAGTTCCTGTCAAAAAATGATTACCCTGAAAAGGTGATATTTGTAGCTTTCGATAAGGTGAATTATGAAATCTACAGAAAGCTCCTTGGAGAATGAGCCCGGTAATCAGATCTGTTAAAAATTATCTTTCACTTGTAAGATTCAGCCATACTGTCTTTGCAATGCCATTTGCACTTATTGGTTTTTTTTTGGCTGTATCACGGGAAGAATATGGCTTCAGTTTGAAACTTCTGCTGCTGGTTGTCTTGTGCATGGTATTTGCGCGCAATGCTGCGATGGGCTTTAACAGACTTGCCGATAAAAAGTATGATGCACTTAACCCGAGAACAAAAAACAGGGAAATACCTTCCGGTAAAATCAGCCCGAGATCGACGGCTTTTTTTGTAATAACTAATTCCGTTCTTTTCGTAATTACTGCAGGTTTTATCAACAGACTTACACTTTTCCTCTCACCTGTGGCCCTTCTTATAATACTCGGCTACAGTCTTTCAAAGAAGATAACGTGGCTATGCCATTTTATACTTGGCCTTGGTTTGAGTCTTGCCCCAATAGGAGCATATATTTCAGTAACGGGTTCATTTACATTACTTCCGGTTATTTATTCCTTCATAGTGCTTACCTGGGTCAGCGGTTTCGACATTATCTATGCCCTGCAGGATGATGAGTTTGACAAGAACCACGGGATCTATTCAATACCTTCATGTACAGGAAGAAGAAAGGCGCTTCTTATTTCTGCTTTCATTCATTTATTAACTTCAATTCTTGTAATAATTGCAGGAATTCTTGACAAGGGCAGCTTTTTCTTCTGGGCCGGAGCACTTATTTTTATAGCTCTCCTGCTCTATCAACATATAATAGTGAGGCCTGACGATCTCAGCAGGGTAAATCTGGCTTTCGGAACAACCAACGGAATAGCCAGTATCCTTTTTGCAGCTTTTGTTATTACTGACCTGTTTATAAGACACAACTGACATATATATCAGAAAGCCCTATAATCCCCACGGGTTAAAACCTGAAAATAAAAGAAAATCCCAGCAACTCCTTGAATTGAATCCTTGAAGTTTTCTTCGGTTTCCCATCAGGACCAAGTACAGGGTTATTCTCTTTATCATACTCAATTGTCTTCGTATCATCATCAAAGATTAGATGGGTATTAACCCTTACGTCGGTGAACCAGTTAAGGCTGGCAGTCAGGATCATCTCCCAGTCAACATCAATGTTCTGCGGATTATGCGTATAATTTGTAAAGAGCTGCAGACGGTTTGTCATAGTCACAGTTCTGAAAGGCTGGAATTGATGGCTTATAAGGAAGCTCATTCCAGGCTCATGTTTGGATTTCTTATCAGCCAGTATACCATAAATTGTCTGGTCTATTCTGCCCGTATCCGGAACAAATGTTCCCTTATATGAGAGAGGTGAGAAATTGATAGAAGTTTTTTTGTCTGGCTTATAATCCAAGCCGAAGCCAAGAGTCAGGATGCCGGGATTAAGAAATTTTGACACTGTAATCTTAGTGGTATCAGTATATTTAAAGCCTTTTGATATCTGGGTTTTAAACAACATTACTGCACTGAAATCAAATTTTCCAAAAGCTTTATGGTTTATCTTGGAATTTGTCTCAAGCAGGTCAAGGTTTGTTCTCAGCCCATTCGCAGTAGTTGCTATAAGACCGTATTTGAGTCGTGCAAAATTACTTGATGTTACCTTATATGCTTTATTATTATAATCGGCATAGCCTGTCAGGTCAAGTGTAGAGGAGATACTGCTTTCACCTCCCTTGACCCAGTTTGAAAGAGAAGCCTGGTTAAGGGCAAATGATGCTTCTGTTCTGTATTTCCACAATTCAGGCTTTACAATAATACGCTTGGCCTTCAACAATGAAGACCTGTCTGTCTGCTGCTCCATTTCAATCTTCACATTCGAGTTGAATGCCTGACCTGCCGGGCGGAGGAACCGAACTCCATGTTCCAGATAAAGTCCGATAGTATCTCTTGATTGTGCTCCTATCCATACTGTTACCGAATCATTCATTTCATTCCTGAGCCAGTATCTATGCATCTTCCCAGACATTGAATTAAGCCATACAGGAATTGCCCTGTTTCCAAGGCCGGTAAAATTCACTAAACTGGAGTCCCTCATTGCGAGGTAATTTAGCAGGGAGCTTACTGCCGCTCTTGCAGAATCGCCTTCGAATTTTGTTTCTAATGAAAAAGGTAAGAATACCCCGGTCGTATCCGCCTCTATAAAGGGAATAGAATCCGTTACAAAGGGTAAAATTGCCTCATCCCTATCCGTCTTAGCATAGGGGATAGTATCTGTTACAAAGGGCAAAGGTGTATCGGCTATATCCTCCATCTCTGTATAGGGAATAGAATCTGTTACTTCAAATAAAACTGTATCAATTTCACCAGCAAGAGAATCTATTTTAACTATGACACTGTCCGGGGCTTTATCAGGCCGAATCTGCAATACCTTATACAATGAATCATAAGGATATGACCTCAGGAAAAACTCAACCGAATCGAATGGTTCAGCAGAAACTTCATTGACTAACCTTTCAATTGATCTGCGCAATTTATCCTCAGTGTTCCTCCATATCTGAGGCTGTAGTTTTTTCTGAAGATATTCCAAAGCTTCAGTAACAGTAAATTCTATTTCAGGCTTTATGTCCTGATCCTGAATTTCCGATGATACAATTTTTGCTGAATCGCTGCTGTCAAACAATTGCTTAACAGCCGTTGTATCCTGGGAGAACCCGGAAGCACTTAATAAAGAATACAATAGAATAACAGTAAGTAAGCGTAAGTTCATATATTTTTTTTGTTTCTCCGGCATGACAGATAATTTTGAATTTCCGGCAAAATACATTTTTTTATTATTGCCGGTTAACCTGGAAAATATGTCTCTTACTAATTAACGGGCAAATAGTTCGTTTGATATATACAGATCAACTAAAATTTCAGGTCAATTGAATTTAGTATTTACAGAATCATTTTCTTTGCGTTGCAAAATTACAACAATACTTGATCAAACTAACAAAAATGAAGGGAAAGAAAGGGATAATTATCTTTTTCGGATTTAGTGCTACGAATGCAGCTAAGGATGGATGATAGAATTGATGCTATCATTTTCCTACAACATACAGTACGGGCCGCTGGAAAACAAAAGCGGTTGTTAAATATTACGATAATTTGTAACTTTCAAGTTTAATCACAGCTGATCCTTATGTTAAAATCCATGACCGGCTATGGGAAATCTGTAGCTGAAATCCCCGGAAAAAAAATCACTATTGAGATAAAATCCCTGAATTCCAAATCCCTCGATCTTAATATCCGCTTACCCTGGCTCTATAAAGAAAAGGAATCTGAGATAAGGAATATAATAAGTCAGCTACTCGACAGAGGAAAAATTGATCTGACCATAACTTTCGATATGCTCGATAACGAAATAATTCCTGTTATAAACAAGAATATCGTCAAGAATTACTTTATCCAGTTAAAAGAGATAGCATCAGAGCTTGGAGTCGATAATAACGAACAACTCTTACCGGCAATCATAAGATTGCCTGATGCTCTAAAAACTGAGAAGATAGAGTTGCCGGAAAGCGAATGGCTCCTTGTCAGTGAAAAGATTACTGAGTCGGCCATGGAGCTTGACAAATACCGGGCTGAAGAGGGAAAGTCACTTGAAAAGGATATTTTAAAATCTCTGAACAGTATCCTGATGCTTCTTGAAGACATTGAAAAGTTTGAATCAGACAGGATACCCAAGATCAGGGAAAAATTAAAAA
>Ga0116172_10003514_pt1 | contig 13039 bp, 17 predicted proteins | sample AD_UKC083_MetaG_FD_89799 | JGI IMG/M metagenome (GOLD analysis project Ga0116172, IMG submission 89799) | Active sludge microbial communities of municipal wastewater-treating anaerobic digesters from USA - AD_UKC083_MetaG | ecosystem: Engineered > Bioreactor > Anaerobic > Digestate | place: USA...
CTCATGTCATCGGGGCTCGAGCTTGCGATAGGCGGAGGGACCCGCTATGTCGACCCGCTCATCCAGCAGTCCATGCTGTCCGCCGATTCGAAGCCACGCTTCAACGCCTACTATGACCTGAAGTCCCTGGCTTCCGGCGGACTGCCGGCTATCTGCCTTCTGGATGACGCATATCTTCAAATGGAGATAGACGCCGGAAGCGATGCCGCAGCATTCGTCGACATCATATCAGCGGCGCTGGACAAGCTTTCCGGAAAGGGTAGACCCTTCATCCTCCTTGCCGAGACGGGCAGCGTGGACGGGGCTTCTCACGACAACGACGCAGCTGCCGCCTTAAAGGGCGTAATCGCCGCCGACATGGGCGTCGCAAAGGCCCTGGAATTCGCCCGCAAGGACGGCGATACCCTGGTACTGGTCGTGTCCGACCACGAGACTGGCGGCCTGTCCCTCGGCGCCAACCAGGGATACAGGATCGACGTGCCCTTCCTCGCGAGGGTGAAGTCAAGTTCTATGAAGATGGCCTGGCTCGCTGAGGATAAACCTGCCTCTCTGGTTTCGATAGTAAAGGCCTCAACAGGGTACGAGATGTCCGAAGAAGAGGCCGAGTCGATCAGAAGCTCCAGCGACTGGGCTAGGTCCATCGGCGCGTTGATCTCCCGGAAGGCCAACATAGCCTGGGGCAGCGGAGGGCACACGGCTTCCAACGTGCTTGTGACCGCGGAAGGCCCCGGCTCTTCCATTTTCGCGGGGCGTTATGACAACAGCGAGCTGTTCGCCAAAATGCTCGAAGCCCTTGGGATAAGGCAGTGACCAAATAAGGGGTTCAGAAGGGCGCAGCCCGAGCAGGTCGCGTTTATCTCATGAGCCTCCTTGCTATCGGCAACAGCCTTGCAGCTATCAAGGCCGCGACTCCGGCCAGGAGCATGTCCTTTACGAAAAACGGCGCCATGCTCAGCGCTGTGGCCGCAAATGCCCAGTCCTTGCCGGAAACGGTGACAAGTATCATGTGCATGTATGGGATGCCCGCAAGGTAGATGGCGGCAATCCCTGCCACGCTGGCGGCAAGGAGCTTGGGGAAAGACGGCTTCCCTTTGTAGGCGATTGCGCCGGTCACTACGGTTGCGGCCAGGAAGCCGAGTATGAAACCGAATGAAGGAGACAGCACCTTGACAATGCCGCCTGTGAAACCTGCGAAGACCGGCACGCCTGCCAATCCTATCGCCACATAGGCAGCCACTGCCAGGAACCCGAGCCTGGGCCCTATTACAGCGCCGGCCAGTATGCTTACGAACGGCTGGAAGGTCAAAGGCACGGTGCCAGCTAAAGGGACCGATATGTAAGCGCCAGCTATCATCAGCGCCGTGAAAAGGGCGACTACGGTTAGTTTGCCTGTGCTAAGACCCATGCCATGCCCCTCCTACATGCCCTTTACCGTCTCTTCCAGATGCTTCAGATAGCCTCGTGCAAGCTCTGAAAGCCCTGGCGAATGCCTCCTGGCCTCGGCTTCGAGAAGTGCTTCCTTGAGCCCCTGCACGGCTTTCGCGCGGGCGCCGGGCCATCCGGCCGTCCCGAAGTAGCCCCGGTATGCCGCATCTGCCATTGCCTCGGAGGCCACAGTGAAGGCGGGTCTGTGGGTCAGTATGTGTACAACAAGGCTTCCCAGGTCCTTCCCCTGGTCCCCGTCGCCCGCGTCGGCAAGGTCTATGAGGCTTATCGAATTTGCTCCGGACACGATGAAGTTGCGCAGGTTCAGGTCGTTCAGGACCAGTCCATTACCGTTTCGGGAATCCAGGTTGTGCGCTTCGGCCAGCATGGCGCCCACCTTCGAGCACAAAGACGAGGCATAGCCGACATCCCCCCATCCTATCGCCATGTCCAGCTCTTCGGCCGCGGTCTTTCCCTCGATATATAGCCTGACGAGCACCTGCCCTTCGACGAAGAGGGCCTTCGGGCAGCTTATCCCCATCTCGTTGAGCCTTTTTGCGAACCCGGCCTCGTTAGCCGCCTTTGAGCTGTCCTGAAGGATCTTCACGAACAGCGCAGGCATACTGCAAGTGTCGAGCTTGAAGCACCTGCCCTTCCTCGATTCGAGAGGATGCAGCCCCATGAAGCCCTCGATTCCCCTCAGGCTCTCCTCCGGCCTGTCGCCGTCCCTGATGGAAGAAGCGCACACGGAGGCCACAATGCCGGCCAGGGCTTCCACGCCGGGGGCATGCGCTGCGCCCTGCCTCACTTAAGCCCACCCGTCTTGTCGACCGCTAAAGCCCTTACCAGCGCAAGGTCGGCCAGTTCCGCCGCCTCCGACGTGCAATCGAACGCCCTCAGGCCGCGATAGGATCTGACCGTCGAGCCCATTACGCCTGAGAACGCGAAAGTGTGGCCGTCTGTCCTTAGATCCGCTTCTTCGGCGTTTGAGCCGCATGTTATCCTCGGATAGGGCTCATCGTGGCCTCCTTCGATAACTAGCACGTCGACGTCGAAGAGATCCACCAGTTCTGCCATCCTCATCCTCCCGGCATATATGACGTCGGTCTCATCAAGCCCCCTGGCTGCGACAACAGATGCACCGGCCTGCCGATGCCTCCAGGTGTTGGTGCCCTCTTTGTCGATGGTGAACCCCTCGTAGTGTATGTCCTTGATGGTGCCCACCTTCAGGCCCCTTGATGCGAACTCCCTTACCAAGTGCTCGACTACCGTTGTCTTGCCCGTGCTGTGCAGGCCCGATACGGCAAACACCTTCACTTTTCGGTCACCTCCGGTAGTTGATTGCAAGGAAGGCGGCAAACGCAATTGCCCCGGCCGGCAGGACCAGCCAGTCCGACATGCCCATCTCCAGCTTGCGCCAGTACGTCCTCGGCTTCCCCGGGTTGAAGCCCTTCAGCTCAAGCGCCCATGATATGCCCTCGGCCCTCGACATGGCTGTCACTGTGGCCGGCATGAGGACGTCCACATAGAGCCTGAGCCTTCGAACCAATCCCATCCTCCTCAAGTCGGCCCCCCTCAGCTGGGCAGATATCAGGCTGTCGGACATCTCCTCAGCCAGAAGGGGGAGGAATTTCGCCCCCATGGCCGACATGAAGGCAAGCTCGTAGGGCACCCTAATGGACCTCATCGCTAAAAGGAAGTCCGAAAAACCGATGCTGTAGAGGATCGAACCGCAGCTTGCGATTATGCCCACCCTGGCCGCCATGAACAAAGCCGCCTGCAGCCCCCCCGTCGTGACCAGCCGAATGCTGCCCAGCAGAAGAAGCGGCCGCCCCGCCTTCACGAGCAGGACCTGAAGGACCGATACGACCAGGAGGGCGGGGACGAGCTTGCGGAGAATCCTGAACGGGGCCGACAGCCTTACCCCGAATAGGGCGAGCGCGGCTATGGTCAACGCTGCCAGCAGAAGGGCGCTTTCCCCCTGCCTGATTAGCAGGGCCATCGTGGTAAGGCAGAAGACGGCGAAAAGCTTTGACCTTGGATCCGCCTCAACCGACAAGGGCTGCGCCCCCCTTCTCCATCGTTATCTTGAACGCCCCCATCTCGTCTGCAAGCTCACTTGAATGCGATACTACGATGACACCGTGCCCTTGGGCCGCCATCTCGGCCACCTTGCCCAGCACGATGCCCTTTGAGCAGATATCGAGGCTCGAAAGGGATTCGTCCAGTATCATCCAGTCGGGCTTAAGGACCGTCCAGGAAGCCATGGCCAGCCTAATCTGCTCTCCCTTGGACAGCCTCTGGGTGTATGTGCCGGACGCTTCCGACAAGCCGTAGCTTTCAAGGGCTTCGGCGGCGAAAGCGCCCGCGGCATCCCTGTCCATGCCCCTTTGGACGAGGCCGAATGCGACCTCGTCAACAGGACGGGAGCATATCAGCTGCCTTGAGGGGTTCTGCATGACGATGCCGACCGATCTGCCTACCTCTGGCAGGCTCATTTTGCTGACTTCGTCCCCCCCGATTAGCACCCTTCCTTCGTCAGGGCATATGATGCCCGCCATCAGCTTCGCGAAGGTGCTCTTGCCGCATCCGTTTGGTCCGAGCAGCACATACGCGCGACCCGGCTTCAACGTCAGGCTGAGCCTGTCGAACACCCTGGGGGCGGGAGCAAAATCCCTGTCCGCCGGGTAGGAGAATACCACCGATTCGAAGACAACCTGCTTCAACTTCCTTGAGCCTCCGTGAGCGAGCCGTCCTGCAGCCACAGCTTCCTGTCAAGCCAGAAGGGGGCGATGCGGCCGATCCCCAGATGCTCCACCATCAGGATGGCGGTGCCGTTCTTCTTCATCCGGCCCAGCTCGAAGACGACCAGCTCCCTCTTGTCCTCATCCAGGCCCGAGAATGATTCGTCCATGACCAGAAGCGGCGGATGATGGGCGATGGCCGCGGCTATTGCCACGAGCTGTTTCTCGCCGCCCGAAAGCTTCTGCGGATTCCTCCCCGAAAGGGACCGCATGCCCAGGTCTGCCATGAGCTCTTCGACCCTTGCGGTTATCTTCTCCGGCTCCCATCCCCTGTTCTCAAGGCCGAAGGCGATCTCGTCCTCGACGGTGGGCATGAGCATGGAGAATTCCGGGTCCTGCATCACATACCCTACATAGCCGGAAGCCCCCGAGGGGCCCAGCTTCGCAGTCGCCTGCCCGAACAGCTCGGCCTTTCCGGAGAACTTGCCTACCAGCCTGGAGGGGATGATAGCGCACGCTACGAGGCATAACGTGGTCTTGCCGCTGCCTGAGGGGCCTGAGACCTGCACCGCCTGGCCCGGCTCCATGTCCAGGTCCACGCCGTCCAGCACGGGCTTTAAGGCGCCTTGATAGCTGAACCGTGTTTTCGAAAGCGAAAGGGCTTTCACTTCTTGACTTCTATCCTGTTTACGTACTTGACCCAGCGCTGGCCGAATTCATCGTTGCGGATTATTAGGCGCAGGGGGCCGTGCCCCTTCTGGGCTTTCGGTTTTATCGGGGCGCCGTTCATCAGGTAGCAGATATAGGCGTTGTCAGCCAGTTCGGCCTCCTCTTTCGCCAGTATCGTCTGGTATCCGTCCTCGGCCTTTACGATTATGGCCTTGTACCCGTCGGCGACAGCAGGGTATGCCTTCTTCACGATGTCCATTACAGGGACCCCGGTGAACTCCGCCTCGCTTGTGCCCTCGCTGGAGCTCCTTATTACGGCCTTGAAGCTGGATGATTTCATCGCGGAGAGCTCCGTCGCGGTGAAAGCAGCCACCTTCTCGCCGTTTACGAGGACTTCCAGGTCGCCTTCGAGCTTCTGCTCGGTGGCGCAGGAGTTTATTGCCCCAAGGGCCACCATGAGCAGCCCCAGGATGATGATGATTCCTATTGCTAACCTGTCCTTGCCCTTCATTTCCATCCTCCGGTCATCTTCCCATTATCTTGCCCAGCCTGTCAGACGCCGCGCTTGCAAAGGCCCCGCCTGCCGCCCCCGAGAACGCGGCGGTGACGGCGGTCAAGGCCAGCGCCAGTGGCGGCAGCCTGAAAAAAGTATAGTTCGTCGCGACGGACCCGGCGATGTTGGCTGCCATCCCGCCTAATGCGCACCAGAGCAGCCGCCCCTCGCCGTCCTTCTTATGCGGTATCATCGCAAGGTCGCACGCTATCCCAGGCAGAGTATAGGTTATCACGGTCAGCGCGCCGTGGGACCCGAAGGAGCCCGTCGCAATGACTATGATAGCCTGCACGGCAGCTGCAAGCGTCGAAGAGCCCGCCTTGCCCGTGAAGGCCCTCGCAAGGACTATCCACAGCATGTAGAAGCCGCCCGCAAGAGACCCGCCGGGCACACCTATAGGCACCGTCACAAGGTGCGCCAGCGGGCCGACGATGTTCTTCGACGCGATGCCCAGCGCCGCTATAAGCCCTATGACCACCATGTCGTAGGCAGAGAAGCGCGATATGAAGGCGCGCCAAGGTCCTCTTCCCATCTACCTTGCGCCTTCCTCTGCGAAAGAGATGCCTTTTTCAGGGTCGAAAGGAGTGGGCGCCGGCGCGAACTTGTGCCTGGAGCCCGAATGCATCGACTCAATCCTCGCCTTAGTCCGCTCATCTGCGACCCCCGTCGCAATATATCTGTCGAGCTGGGCATAAGTGAAGCCCATCTCCCCTTCGTCCGTCTGGCCCTGCCACAGTCCTGCAGTCGGAGGCTTTGCGATTATCTCCTCGGGCACGCCCAGATGCCTTGCCAGCTCTACCACTTCGCCCTTCAGCAGGCCGATGATCGGCTGCACATCAACGCCGCCGTCGCCGTATTTGGTGCTGTAGCCGACGTACCACTCGCTCCTGTTGCCGGTTCCAACGACCATGTAGCCCAGCGTATTGGCGAAATAATATAGGGCGGCCATCCTCAGCCTGGGCTTCAGGTTCGCAGAGGCAAGCCTCGGCGGGTCGGTCAGCCCCGATTTGGCCATCTCGGACGACATCGCCCTGTAGGCCGATGTAAGGTCCACGAAGCGCCTGTCCAGGCCGAAAGCCTCGGCCACCAGGACTGCGTGCTCTGAGTCAATGATGTGGGATTCGCACGGCATTATGAGCGCGAGGGCGCGTTCCCCTGCCGCCTTCTTCGAAAGACCTGCTACCACGGCCGAATCGAGGCCCCCTGAAAGGCCGAACACCAGCCCCTTCGAGCCTGCAGCCGACATCTTCTCCTTCAGCCAATCGACGATTACGGCCTCAACCTTCGCGCAATCCATCCCACCACCCCTTACCAGGATATATTAACACAGCAAAGCAGGTGAAATGAGAACCGGCCCGACATCATCGGGCCGGCAGGCATCACCGCATATCCTACATGTCCTTGAAAAGGTCGGGCCTCTGGAAAATGGTGATCTTGTTGAGCGGCCAGAACCTCGCCACCGCCTTCCCGAGGATCCTGTCGATCTTGAGGAAGCCCACGGAGCTCCTGCTGTCGTCGCTGTGGTTGCGGTTGTCCCCCATAACGAAGACGTATCCTTCCGGCACATAGTACGGCCCGTAGTCCCACCAGATATCCTCGCTTACATAGGGCTCCTCGAGAAGTTCGTCGTTCAGGTAGGTGCGGCCCCCCTTCACCTCGACCTTGTCCCCGGCTATCCCGATCACGCGCTTTATATAGGGCCTCGTGGACATGTCGGAGACGAATATGTCCTTCACGAAGCCGAACGTGTCGTAGAACCAGTTGCCGTACTTCTGCTGCCTGGGGTTCATTAGCACTACGATGTCTCCCCTGTCGGGGGCCCCGAAGTAGTAGCTTATCTTCTCTACGAGCACCCTTTCGCTGTTGAATAGCGTCTTCTCCATGGACGCGCCTTCGACCATGTATGAACGGCCTATGAATGCCATGATGACGATTGCTATCAGGAAGGCCATGAGTATGGCCTGGAGGTATTCCACAACGACCGCCATGAAACCCTTCCCCTTCTTCGCTGCCTGCTGGACGGACTCCGCAGCGGGTTCGACGCCCTCGTGAGCCGCATCCTCAGCCGGCTCCTCGGGTCCGCATACGCCTTCAGGCTCGGTGCCGTCCTCCATATCTGTCGGCACTGCCGCCTCTTCTTCCGGTTCCACTTTGGTCATATCCTCATCCGCCGACCCCGATGCCTGGGATTCAGGGCTCAGGTCCTTCTCCTCGTATTCCACACCAGCACCTCCAAGAAGTTTACCAAGATATTATATCACCATGTATGTCTCCAATCTCCATAATTAATGAACGGAGACGTCCTGCGCCTCGTCTCCAGCATTTCTTCGTTTCGGTAAAGGCGCTACTTCCTGACGGGCAGTATCTCCAGCCAGTATCCGTCCGGGTCCTCTATGAAGTAGATCCCCATGGCCTTGTTCTCATAGCAGATGCAACCCATCTGCTCGTGCAGCCTGTGGGCCGCTTCGTAGTCGTCGGTCCTGAAGGCGACGTGCGTCTCGTTGTCCCCCAGGTCGTACGGGCCTTCCTTGTCCCTTAGCCATGTGAGCTCAAGCTGATATTGGCCCGCTCCGTCGTTCAGAAAGACGATTTTATAGGAGCCGTCCTGGGCTTCCTTGCGCCTTGTTTCCGCAAGGCCGAGCGCCTTGCTGTAGAAAGCTATCGACCTGTCCAAGTCGGTCACGTTGAGGTTTGTGTGTATGATCTTGAAATTCATCTTCCGTCCTCCTTGCGCATTGCTTCTTCCTTCCTTTTTTTCTCCAGGGTCGTCCTTTCGCCCTGATTGTGCAAATAAACGAGCTCCGTGGCAATCCCTTCGTTAGCCATCTCCTCTTTAAGCCTTGACGGGTCGAGGACGCCGTTCATGTGCATGGGGAAAAGCCTGTGGGGTCCGACGGTCCTTGCGAAAAGGACCGCCCCCCTGTTGGCATCCCTGCCAAGCCTCTGGTCCACGGGGAAGAATGCCACGTCTATAATGTTTCCCTTTATCCTTTCCAGTTCCTTGAGGAACCGAGCTTCGTCGTCTTCCAGCTCCCAGGGCGTAGATTCTTCCGTCCAGTACCAGTCGTTGAGGTCTCCGGCGTGGAATATCGACCAGCCGTCCGCATCGACAAGGAACGAACAGCCTTCATCGGTGGACCCGAACGTCCTGACCTTGCCCCAGCCGAGGTCCAGGGTTTCATATGGCACTACCTTGTGCACGGTGCAAGCCGTCTGCTTGATCCTCACCCCCGAGTCGGCTACGAAGACCGTCTTCCCCGGTATGCCTAGGCCGATCACCGCAGGATTGAAGTGGTCATTGTGCGAATGGGAGATGAAGACCGCCCCGTCGCCGCCATGCGGCAATCCTCCCTCCAGTACCCCGGCTTCGTCCCTGTATAGGTCGAACAGCAGGGCATGCGAGCCCGTATCCAACAGAAAGCCGCTGTGGCCTGTGAAAGTCACCGTAAGAGGGCCCATCGCCATACCTCCGAACATACGCATCCCAGCCGGCGCGCCGAACAAAGCGCCTACTTTAGGTATCTTTCCTGGAAAGAGTACAGGAGCCACCTCATAAGTTCTATCGTGGTGATTACCACGATGATGGCGCATACGGCCCTTATGCCCATCTCGATTGCTGTCGAAAGGGTACTGTCCAGGCCAGTAAGCGTCTCGAAACCCATCGGCATGCGCACTATGAATGCCATGATTAGCAGCTTGGCTGCTGCTCCGGCCGCTTCCAGGACGGGCGTGTTCGCAAGGAACCTGAAGGCATATACGACGAGGTCAATGCCAGCCATCGCAAGGAAAGCGTTCACGAGAAGGTCAGGCAATCCGTAGATGGAAATCCTGGGGAATGCGTCCGTGATTACCTTCACTATCTCGTCCTGGAAGCCCAATACCGCCACCACCAGTATAAAGCCGAACAGCCTGCCAGCAAGCCCCGCCAGGTTGGGCGTACCCATCTCCTTGCCCGAATTGCCCAATATCAGCCATGCCGGCTTCACTTTTCGGTACTTTGTTATAACCATCAGGAACATGCACACAATGCCGAAATAGAAGAAGAACGTGACCGGCAGCCCGCCCAGGAACGTGTAGAAATCATCTTCGGCAGCCTGGAAGAACGGGATCAGGTGCAGCCCTTTCCCCCCAAGCACCAGGGATATGATGGAGACGCCCAGGTTTATAAGGAAGAGGAATGCCGTGTAAAGCATCAGGTGCTTGCGGTAATAGGGGGCTATGATGTCTTGGCCCTGGGAGTACCTGGCTGCCATATCCCTCGGGTCTTCCATCCCGGACAGCACCTTCTCGATGCTTTCGTCGCTTGTGTCGCCGAACTCCTCCTGGGCCCTGTCGTATATGTGGCTCCTTATCTCTGCAAGTATGTCATCCGTACATTTGTCTCCTGCAATATAGTGGCCGACTTCCTCCAGGTATCCATCAAGCTTCCCGGCCATGTACGAGCCCTCCCTTCAAATCCCGCATCAGTGCATGCTGCCTGTCGATTATGCCTTCCAGATGCTCTCTGACGGCCTTGCCCTCTTCCGTCACTTCGTAGTATTTCCGGGCCTTGTTCTCGGAGGTGTCCCACCGGCTTTTCAGCAATCCCTGGGACTCCAGCCTCCTCATCAGCGGATAGAGGGTGCTCTCTTCAATCGCGGCGCCCTTCTCCTCCATATGCTTCATGATCATGTACCCGTACATCGGCCTCTCTAACAGGATGAGTATGACAAGCTGCAGAAAGCCCCTGTTCATCTCCTTTTCCAGATTCTCGGCCTCCATGACTTACCTCCATACCATGCATCATGTTATTCTATGTAACACATATTACTGTGTATTATATAGTATGTCAATAGCGATTTATAAAAATAGAAATGGTAAGATGCGGACTGCCTAGCCTCTTAAAATGCAATTCGAGGCCATCCAGGCTATCCACCGTTTTTGCATTTGTTGATGACCCCATGTTTATGTTTAGGGCGCCAATCCCATTGATTGATAGGAAGGCGCGTGCAAGGTCCGGGAACTTGGGCGATGTCCGCCTCGCAGGACGTGATTGCAGGGTTTGACCCTGCTGTACACATCGGGATTGGTTGCATGATAATGGCCACAGGGGGTGTACAGAATGGGCAACGAGGCCTGGAAGAAGTTCTTCGAGATGCACGCGGCGGTCTACGATGACAACTGTTTCACCAAAGATACGGCAAGGGAGTGCGAATTCCTATCCGCCCTGATGACCTTGCCGGAGCATCGGAGGATCATCGACATCGGATGCGGTACAGGCAGGCACAGCATCAGGCTTGCCTCAATGGGTTATGAGGTCACCGGGGTGGACCTGTCGGAACAGATGCTTTCGATGGCAAGGAAGAAGGCCGAAGAAGCCGGTGCGGTAATTGACTTCAGGATTGCAGACGCCGCCGCCCCCTTCCCTAAGGAAATGGGCCTGGTCGGGAAATTCGATGCCGCAATCTGCCTATGTGAAGGGTCACTGGGCCTGATAGGAGCAGGTGTTGACCCTTCTTCCCAAGCAAGGGCCATCTTCACAAATGTCGGCGATTTGCTCAGAAAAGGCGGCATCTTCGTCTGCACGGTGCTGAGCGCGATGAGGCCGATAAGGTCATTAAACAAGGCCGATTTCGAGTCAGGGAGGTTCGACCCCGTCGACATGGTCGAATGGCACTGCCTTTCTGAGGTTTTGGAGGGCCTGGATGAAGAAACCGGAAAGCTTATGATCGGCGAGAAGTCCTTCACCGGCTCTGAGCTGAAGCTGCTTTTGAAGGAATCTGGCCTTTCCTGCCTTGAGATATGGGGCGGGACGGCAGGGGATTGGGGAAAGCGGCTGCCCGATCCGGACGAATACGAATTGATGGCGGTAGCAAGGAAAGAATGACAAGGCCCGGCGACGGATGATCGGCTCCGCCGCCGGGCGACTTCCTCCTTAAGCCCCACTCAGAACCTGTATGCCTTCTTCACCGGCCTGAACAGGAAAGATATGGCGATAAGCGCAGCCATAGCTATGGCCGCGTATGCGACGCCCGCATAGAAAGGTTCGGTCGCGAACCTTTTAATCGTAATGCCGGCAAGTGCCCAAATTATGACAAGGCAGTAGGGAATGTCGTCCTTCTGAAACCTCATGATTATTGCGAGCAGGAACGCCGCGCCCATCATGATGTAAGTCCATATCTCCTGGGATATTCCGAAGCCGTCCCATCCTACGTCGACCAGCAGGGCTGTGACGTTGGCAATTATTGCAACCGAGATCCAGCCCAGGTAGACGCTGATCGGAATCTTCGCCATCAGCTTCTCCCCGAATCCCTGGAACCTGTCCCCGATGCTTAGGTAGAGCGTGATAAGAGTCACAAGCAAGCCCAGCATTATCAACACCGACAGCAGCACCTGCTCATAGTGCCAGGCAAGTATCCATCCGATGTTGAAAAGGCTGCTGGCGAGGTAGAGAAGCCCGGTCCTGTTAACGAAACCAGTCCTGTCCTTCTTCCCTCCCAGAAGGTCCGCCGCCTGGTATATCGTGAAGAGGAGCAGCAGGATGTAGATGACCCCCCAGATGGAGAAGGTGATCCCGGCCGGCACGAAGAGGTTCGGATACATGTCGGACAGCTCCTCCGTCGTCCTGTTGTTCAAAGGTAGCATGACTGCCAGGGCGTTAATCGCCACTACGCCTATGAAGCCCATGATGTTGAGCACTTGAAGCAGCTTTTTCATCTACTCCTCCTTCGCCGCGGCTTTCTTTCCGGGCCGCCTTTCCTTCTTGAGCTTCCTGTAATCCAGGCCTTTGAAGAAATCCCTGAGGTTCATCAGGGCAGTCACGAGGGTCTGCTCATCAATTGGGGTAATGCCCTGCAGGATCATCTCCACCATCTTCATGTGGAACTCCGCATGCGCCTTGAAAGCCTCTTTGCCCTTTTCGGTGAGCCTGAGCTTGACGACTCTCCTGTCGTCGTCAATCCTCTGCCTGGTCACATAGCCCTTCTTGTCGAGCCTGTCAGCAGCCACTGTCATGGTGCCGAGGGTCACCCCGAGGGCGTTCGCCACCTGGCTCATCCTCAGCTCCCTGTCAGGCCCCAGCTTCTCGATAAGGTGCATCTCCTGTATGGACAGATCGCCTTCCCCCTGCTGCCACAGGGCATACTCCTCGAATTTGAGTATGTGATGGAATACATCTGTAAGGAACTCGTTGAGCAGCGCCCTGCTTTTGTCCGGTGCCTGGCTGGCGTTCCTGTCGTTTTCCAATATATCAACACCTCTGTCTTTTCATTTGCTTCTGATATATTTCGATGCATAGACGGATTTTCCTGCATCCGTGCAGTTTGTTGCCGGACCGGCCTAGGATCTAAGCTATGGGATGGATAATCGCGGGAACGGCTATAAATCAGCGCCTGATTGATTTAAACCCTCTGTACAGCAGCATGCCGTCCTTCTTAGCCACATGCACCATGTCGCAGTTGGATATCAGGCCCCGCCTCTGTATGAAATCCGGGAGCCCGTACACCTTGCTCAGCAGGAGGGCCATAATGATTCCGCCGTGGCTTACCCCTGCGAACTTCTTTCCCTCCTCTTCTTCCTCGATCCTTGCAATCGCAGCCATCATCCTGTCAACAGCCTCCTGCATGGTCTCCCCGCCTGGAATCCTGGCATCGGTCTGCCCCAGCTGGAA
>Ga0116172_10003516_pt1 | contig 13038 bp, 9 predicted proteins | sample AD_UKC083_MetaG_FD_89799 | JGI IMG/M metagenome (GOLD analysis project Ga0116172, IMG submission 89799) | Active sludge microbial communities of municipal wastewater-treating anaerobic digesters from USA - AD_UKC083_MetaG | ecosystem: Engineered > Bioreactor > Anaerobic > Digestate | place: USA...
AAGATGGACAAGATGAGGTAATTGGTATGATTACCATTCCGAAAGAAGAAAAAACAAAGGAAAGTATTTTAGTGGTTTCTGAAAAAGGATATGGTAAACGTACATTGATTGATGAAATTGATGAAAATGGAAATGCTATAGTAGATGAAAATGGAGATCCTGTGCCTGTTTACAGAATAACTAATAGAGGAGGTAAAGGTGTAAAAACCATGAATATTACTGATAAAACAGGTAAATTAGTAGCTATAAAGAACGTATCTGATAACAATGATTTGGTGATTATTAACAAATCGGGTATTGCTATACGCCTAGAAGTAGCAAGTATGCGTATTATGGGACGAGCTACACAAGGCGTAAGGCTAATCAATCTCGAAAAACGTAACGATGAAATAGCTTCTGTTTGTAAAGTTGTTTCAGAAGAGAAAGAAAACTTAGATGAAGTTTCGCCAGAATTACTAAATGCAGAAAATAACTTTAATTCGATTGAAGGTATTGCTACCAACGATGAAACAAATAATGAATAATAAACAAAAAAATCTATTTATGAAAAAAACACTATGGATGACACTAGGTTTGTTATTGTTTACAATAGCAACAGGCTGTGCACAAAAATCGCAAGTAAATAAGGCGTATAATCGTTTGTTTACTGAACCAATCGATTATGCTGCAGCAACCGAAGATATTGAAGTTGCAAAAAAAGATTCTACAACTGCTACACAATCCCGTACTTGGTATGTTGCTGGTCGTATTGGCTATACAATGGCAAATACAGAAGTAACGAAGATGCGTATGCAACAACCTGCTAACGATGAAAATTTGTATCAAGGATTAAAACAAATGTACGAAAATTATGTTGTTGCAGACAAGTTCGATGGTGTAGTAGATAAAAAGGGTCGTATAAAATATTCTCAACGGAGAAATATAAAAGCCGATTTTAAAGAAATGCATCCTTTTTATATCAATGCTGGTGCTACTATGTTTGAATATAAAGAGTTTGCCAAAGCGTATACATTGTTTAATCAGTACATTAAGATTGCTGATTTAGCTATATGGGAAGAAAAAGATGCGATAAAAATAGATTCCACTTATAATACAATTCAGTTTTATGCAGGTATTGTTGCATCTAATATGGATAGTACTCAACTGGCTATTAAGCACTTTAAAAATTTAATAGGTACTTCGTATCCACAAAAGGAGGCTGTTTACGAGATGCTTTATTCATTGTATCAACATGCCAATGATACAGTAAATTTTATATCAATATTAAAAGAAGGCGTTGAATTGTATCCTGAAAGTCCTTTTTTTATAGGTAATTTAATTAATTATTATGCTACAGCAAGTAAATTTACAGAAGCATTAGACTATTTAAATGAAGCCTTGGAACGTTCTCCTAAAAATATTGAATACCTTAATGTGAAAGGTACTTTGTTGATACAAATGGGTGAGTTTGATAAAGCAAGAGCTATTTATACTGAATCACTAGCACTAAATAATCAGCATCCAAATTCGTTGTTTGGAATGGGTAGATCATGGGCTTTTGAAGGAGATTTAATTAATGAGAAATCGCAAGATATTAAGGATAATAAGTTGTATAAAAAAGAACAAGAAAGAGCCAAAGAATATTTTATTAATTCAATTAAATATTTGGAGGAAGCAAAAGCATTGATGTCTAAAGAAGATGCACAATATAGCGATTTATTGCAAAATTTGCGTGTATTGTATTTGCGTTTAGGTGAGACAGAAAAATACAACAAAATAGATGCAGAAATCAAAACTTACTAAAATGTTGTGATACTCCTGTTTTATTATTGTGAGGCTTTTCGAGAAATCGGAGAGCCTTTTTTTTACCTACATACTTGATTAAAAGGACAATATGAACAATTGTCAATACATGTTGTTTGAGTAAAAGGAATTTCTTGGTCGAACAACGTTACAAGGCAATTATCCAAATGAGTTAAAAATTCTGTTTTTATGTCGTGGTTAAAAAGAGTAGTGTTATTTTGAGAATCAAAGGGCTGTGTTGAAAAATCGGAATGAAACATTTTTCTCAGATATATAATGTGGCACTCAATTTCTGAATCAATTTTTTTATTTTGTTGATAAAGCCAGCTGTAGAGTAGAATTTGTAGTATATCTTTTCGTCTATCTTTCAAGTTTCCATTAAATAATTCCCCAATTGACGGGTATTTAAGTTCTCCTGAACCTGTTTTGTAATCAATCAACATGATAACTCCATCCTTTATTTGAACTCTGTCAATAGAACCTTTTATTTTTGCGAATGTTTTATATTTAGATATGTAATAGTTTTCTTCGCATTTGTATTCATGGGTTATGTGAAAGAAAGGAGTTCGTTTACTTTCTATATCTAATAGTTTCCGTACATATTTACTAATAACTTGTGCCACTAAATAATGATTACCCTCTAATACATGTGGTGTTTTATCTTTAAAATAAAATTGTGAAAACCCTTCACTTATTAGCAGCTCAATTTTTGATGTGTCACGTATCATTGTGTCAATTATTTCCTTTGAAATCATTTTATCTTTAAAATGGACAAATAATTTTTCCATAACAAAATGAAATATGGACCCAAATATATTCGACTCAATAGATTCGGTAACACTATCTGTTTGTTTTATGTTTTCAATATATGAAAAATAAAATTGTAATGGACAAGTAATGAATGTATTAATGCTTGAAGGCGATAAAACAATGGCATGTAATTTATCCATTATTGCGGGTGTTTTATCAATGCGAATAGCATTAGTTTTAGCTAAAGATGTGTTATAAGTAAGGGTTTTTTCTACAATAGGAATTCCGTAACCATAGCGTAGTTGATTAATAAAACGGCTTTTTTCACCCGTATTCATTATCTCGGTACGTGTGTCATAAAGTAGGTATACAGAGGATGCTCTATGGAATAGCCGATAAAAATGATAGGCAAAAATGGCATCTTGATGTTCGGTGGTGGGCAAATCAAAACCCTTACGTAAGTTATAAGGAATAAATGAGGGCGATGATTCGTTTTTAGGAAAAATACCCTCGTTAAATGAAGTAATTATTAAGTTTTTAAAATCCAAACAACGAGTTTCGAGCATTCCCATAATTTGTAATCCAGCCAACGGTTCTCCTTCAAACGAGATAACAATAGTACTAAGTAATCGTTTAATAAGCTTGCTTAGTGTATCTAATGATAATGGAATGTTCCATTGGTTAAGTAAATCTTGCATACGTTGAAGAGCAATAAAACATTGGTATAGAAACTCTTGTTCCATCAATTGATTGTTTTCATCAGAGTTGTTTATGGACACTGATTTTCTTTCTGCCAGTAAATGCCCAATAATAGCTATAAGATAATCACATAATGAGGCTGTGTTACAAGGCTTAAATAGTAAGCACAATAACGTGTCTATTTGTAAATTGAGAGCTGGTATACGTATCCAGTTATTACTATGTATCTTCTTTATAAGCTCTTGATAGTTAGTATTGTTTTCGTTGTAAATATATCTATGTGATAATAAAGATAAAACTTGTTTATAATAGAAAAAAGTTTTTCCTTCGGTGTTTGTATTGGCTGATTTTTGTAAGGCTAATAAATTATCAATTAATTCTTTAATAGGAGTAAATACTAGGGGATAGCCCATGGTAATATTTACCTTATCTATGTGATTAGGTAATGAAAAAAGCATTGGAAGAAGAAGATTTTCATTAGAAAGCACTATGGCTGTTTCTGTACTTATATTCTCAATACCAAGATGTTGCAAAATTTGATGAACTTGTTTTGCCTGACCAACACTTGATGGAATGGCGATTGCTTCAACGTATTTATTTCCAATAATTTCTTTTTCAAATTTTAATTGAGAAGGAAATAGCATTAAATTTTCAGATACATAGGTATGAGCCTTATTTGTTTTATCTTGCACAAATTCTCCCTCGTAGTCCCAATAAAAATCAGCCTTTTTTTGTTTTTTTAGTTGTAAGAATAATGTTTTTTCCACTTTACTCAAAGCATTGAATCCAACAAATACTATTTTGTTGTAGGAAGCATGTATGCCATTTTCAGCCAATTCGCGTAGCAACATACCTTCATATGCCAAATTATTCTTTTTTAAATCATCTTTAAAGGATTGATATAAAGGAAACAATATTTCCCATGTAGCCAAAAATTCTTGTTGTCTTTTAGGTTCAGGATTAAAGTTATTCCAAAAGCGTTGTATAATTATTTTTTGTTCGTTTGTTAAATAATCGGGCAAATAGTTAATGGATTGTAGTTCTTTTACATTTTGAAATATATCTTCAGCATTTACTAAATATTTATCAATATCATCAAAATCACTTAACAAAATTTCTCCAAAGGATGCAAATGAATCAAACGTTTCATGTTTATTTGCAATGGATTGATATATACCATATAATCGAAACAATAAACCCATTTTATCTTCAAGTTGCAACATAGAGTGCGAAGCACAAAAATCGGAAATACTAGTAATTGTAGGCGAAAAAAAGGTGTGTTGGGCTGTTTCCATTAGGTATTTTTCAAAAAATAGTCCAGAACGCCTATTTGGAAACACAAAGCAAAAATCAGTCAGATCCTCTTTATATGTGTGGTAAAATACAGAAGCAACTTGTTGTAAAAATGGTTTCATAAGTAGTATACTAAGGATAGCAACAAAAATACATATAATATTGCGAAAAAAACGATTACAATGAGATTAAAATTTCTGTATTGAAAAATACCATTTATCTTTGCATTATGATTTCAATAGAAGGACTTACAGTAGAATTTGGTGCAAAAGCATTGTTTGATAACATATCATATGTTGTAAACAAAAAAGACAGAATAGCATTGGTTGGTAAAAATGGTGCTGGAAAAAGTACAATGCTTAAAATTATTGCAGGCTTACAAGAGCCTACACGTGGTCAGTGCATTATTCCTAAGGATTTAACCATTGGTTATTTACCACAGCATATGATTCACAACGATGATGCCACCGTATATGAAGAAGCTGAAAAGGCTTTTGCCCATATTTTGGAAATTCAAGATCAAATAGAGAAAAATAATATATTACTATGCGAACGAGATGATTATGAATCTGATTCATACCATTCGCTTATTGAAGAGATTACACATCTCAACGAACAACTTGCTATGTTGGGTGGGGTGAATTATGTGGCTGATATTGAACGAACCTTGTTTGGTTTAGGATTTTTACGCACAGATTTGGCACGACCTACCAAGGAATTTAGTGGTGGTTGGCGTATGCGAATTGAATTAGCAAAATTGTTGCTCCAACGTCCTGATGTATTACTGTTAGATGAGCCGACAAATCATTTGGATATAGAATCAATACAATGGTTAGAAAATTTTTTGGCAAGTAGAGCCAATGCGGTTATGTTAGTTTCGCATGATAAAGCCTTTATTAATGCCGTAACTACACGCACAATTGAAATTAGTTTGGGAAAAATATACGATTATAGAGCTAATTATTCAACGTACCTTGAACTTCGCAAAGAACGTAGAGAACAACAATTGCGTGCGTATGAAAATCAACAAAAGCAAATTCAAGATACAGAAGAATTTATTGAGCGTTTTCGGTACAAAACCTCTAAAGCTGTTCAGGTGCAAAGTAGAATAAAGCAACTTGAAAAAATAGATAGATTAGAAGTTGACGAAGAAGATACAACTTCATTGCGTTTAAAGTTTCCTCCAGCACCCCGTTCTGGAAGTTTTCCTGTAATTGCTGAAGGTCTTGCCAAATTATATGGCAATTATGTTGTGTTCTCAAATGTCGACCTTACTATTAAAAGAGGAGAAAAAGTGGCATTTGTAGGAAAAAATGGAGAGGGAAAGTCAACTTTGGTGAAATGTATCATGAACGAGATTGAGTATGCTGGTAAGTTGACTCTTGGGCACAATGTGCAAATAGGTTATTTTGCTCAAAATCAAGCTTCTCTGTTAAACGAATCGAAATCTGTTTTTGAAACCATTGATGATGTGGCTGTTGGGGATATTCGTACAAAAATTCGGGATATATTAGGTGCATTTATGTTTGGTGGCGAAGAGGCTGATAAAAAAGTAAAAGTGCTCTCAGGAGGAGAACGCAGTCGGTTGGCAATGATTAGATTATTGTTGCATCCAGTTAATTTGCTTATTTTAGATGAGCCAACAAACCATTTAGATATACGTTCAAAAGATGTATTAAAACAAGCTATCAAAGAGTTTGATGGAACTGTGATTGTGGTTTCTCACGATAGAGAATTTTTAGATGGTTTGGTAACGAAGGTGTATGAATTTGCTGATAAAAAAATTATTGAACATATAGGCGGTGTGTATGAATTTTTACATAAAAAGAAACTTAGTTCTGTGCAAGAGATTGAGAGAAAGGTTCTGCCCAATAAAGAAACAATTAGTAGTGTGCAACTTGAAACTGACCAGAAATTATCTTATGAGGAACGCAAAGAGCGTATTAAAAACCTACGAAAAGCAGAAAAATTAGTAGAAACTTGCGAACAGGATATTGCAAAACTCGAAAAAGAGCTGGAAACAATAGAACAAGCCATGTTGCAACCTGAAAATGCAGCTAATGTTTCTTTTGTTGCGTCGTATACCCAGAAAAAACGAGCTTTGGAGCAAAAATATTATGAGTGGGAATTATTGGCAGAAGATGTGGAAACAAAAAAAAATGAATTATCAAATTAATATAACTATCAAATCCGTTTATTATGCAATTTAACAACGTAAGTATTGAAAAAAAAGCCAACGTATATTTTAATGGCAATGTTACTAGCCGAACAGTATTATTTCCTGATGGTACACGTAAAACCCTAGGTATAATGATGCCAGGAGAGTATGAGTTTGGAACAGATAGTGCTGAATTAATGGAAATGTTGGGAGGTAATATGGATGTATTACTACCTAACGAATCAGAATGGAAATCTTATGCTGAAGGAGATTCGTTTCACGTACCTGCTAAATCGTCGTTCAAGTTAAAAGTGAATACGGTTGTAGATTATTGTTGCTCTTATTTGTAGGTTACATGTTAGTTATACAATTTATGCAGTAGTGCCAGCAATAGTTTGGTTGGTAATATATGAGCTAATCCGTACAAGATTTTATTCGAAATACCTGGTACGATTACTTTCCCCATTTTTTTAGCCATTACTTGTTTTACAATAGTTTTTGCTACATTATCGGGTTTCATTCCGTTTTGTTCATCTTGTTCCATTTTGGCAACAGAGGCAAGCATTTTTTCTTTATATACAGAAGTAGGGGATTGGGCTTGTACGGCATACGAACGTGCTTTGGTGAAGTTTGTTTTCGTATCTCCAGGCAAGATGCTACATACTTGAATGTTAAAACGCTTTAATTCAATCGAAAGAGCTTGTGTTAGTATGTGTACAGCTGCTTTGCTTGCAGCGTAGAATGCCTGATAGGGTATGGGGAATATTGCAGCCAACGAAGAAATAACTAGTATTTTTCCATTCTTTTGTTCACGTAAATAAGGTAAACACTGTTGAATTGTATTTACTACACCATAGAAATTTGTTTCCATTTGAAAACGAATTTCATCACTACTACAGTCCTCGATTGCCCCTGCAATTCCATTGCCAGCATTACAAATAACAACATCAATTTTTTTGTATTGCTTTACGATTAGTTCAATAACATTTTTCATTTGATCCTTGTCGTTGACATCGGCTTGCACAAAATGCAGGTTAGGAAGATTAACAGATGAGTTTCCTCTTCTAGAGCTTGCAAAGACTATATACCCTTGTTCAGCAAGTTGAACAGCGGTAACTAGTCCTATACCCGAACTAGCACCTGTAATTAACACTATTTTATTCTGTACCATACAAGAAATTAACATGTTAGGGCGGTTATTACACACCCTAACATAGTAGATTAAGTAGATTAGCTACCACATTTTGAGTAACCACATTTTTTACAAATCAAACACCCTTCTTCAAAAACTAAAGTGTCACCGCATTTTGGGCATACTTGTCCTTTTGCTTGGGTTCCATCAGGAATGTATTTTTTTAATGCTCTTTCAACACCATTTTTCCAAGTGTTAATTGATTCGTTGTTAAGTTGCAGACCATTAACTAATCTAACAACCTGATCTATAGGCATACCATAACGTAATACTCCAGAAATTAGTTTGGCATAATTCCAATATTCTGGGTTAAATTTATGTGATAAACCTTCGATAGTTGTTTTATATCCACGTTTGTTAGAGAATTGGAAATCATAACTCTTAACCCCAGTTTCTTCATTGTAATTACGAATAATTTTCCCACTCGTAATGTTTTTAGGTAATAAAATGCCATCATCATCGTCAGCTAGCCCCGTGAAAATTTCGTACGGTCTTCCATCTAATAATCCAACAAAAGCAATCCATTTTTCTTTGTTGTTTTGGAAACGAACAATCTCGCATTCCAATTCTTTAGGGCGTTTGGGTGTTATTTCTGGATAACAATTGCATGGATCTTTTTCTTTTTTCTCACTGTTAGCAGAGATAAGAACACCAGAGCGTGAGCCTTCTCTGTAAACCGTACATCCCTTGCAACCACTTTTCCATGCTTCGATATAAAGATTTCCTACCAATTCTTCTGTTGCATCGTTCGGTAAATTAATGGTAACACTAATAGAATGGTCTACCCATTTTTGAACTCTACCTTGCATATGTACTTTTTGCATCCAGTCAATATCGGCTGATGTAGCTTTGAAATAAGGTGATTTTTTTACTAATTCTTCAATTTCTTCGGATGTATACTTTTTGGCAGTAGGATATCCATTCGCTTCCATCCATGTTATAAATTTGTGGTGGAAAATCATGTATTCTTCCCAAGTATCACCAAGTTCATCTACAAAATCAACGCGTGTATCTTGATCGTTTGGATTTACTTTTCTACGACGTTTATACACCGGCATAAATACTGGCTCTATACCAGATGTTGTTTGAGTCATCATACTTGTGGTTCCAGTAGGAGCAATGGTTAAACATGCGATGTTTCTGCGTCCATATTTTGCCATTTCACTGTATAATTCAGGATCAGCATCTTTTAACCGCAATACAAATGGATTGTTTTTTTCTCTTTCTGTATCATATACCTCAAAAGCCCCTCTTTCCTTAGCCATTGTTACAGACGAACGATATGCTTCTATAGCTAATGTTTTATGTACTAATTCGGAAAATTCTGTTGCTTTTTCACTTCCGTAGCGTAATCCTAAAGCTGCCAACATATCTCCTTCTGCAGTTGTCCCAACACCCGTTCTACGTCCTTTTTCTGTTTTGTTTTTAATTTTTAGCCACAGTTGTTCTTCTGTTAATTTAATGCTAGCATCTTCTGGGTCAGAAGCAATTTTTTCTAGAATTTTATCAATTTTTTCCATTTCCAAATCAATAATGTCATCCATTATTTTTTGTGCTAATTGAGAATGTTTTTTGAATAATTCAAAATTGAATTTGGCTTCAGAAGTAAATGGATTTTCCACATAAGAATATAAGTTCAATGCCAGTAAACGACAACTATCATACGAACATAAAGGAATTTCACCGCAAGGGTTAGTAGATACCGTTTGATAACCTAAATCGGCATAACAATCTGGTAAAGATTCTTTTATGATTGTATCCCAAAATAAAACACCTGGTTCGGCAGATTTCCATGCGTTGTGAACAATCTTTTTCCATAATTGTTCAGCATCTATTTCTTTTTTAAATTTGGGTTCTTTCGAGAATACTGGATATTGTTGAACATATGGAACTTTATTGATGATAGCATTCATAAAGTCATCATGTATTTTTACTGATACATTCGCTCCTGTTACTTTTCCTTGCTCTAGCTTTGCATCAATAAATGACTCTGCATCGGGGTGTTTAATTGATACACTTAACATTAATGCACCTCTTCTTCCGTCTTGGGCTACTTCGCGTGTAGAGTTTGAATAGCGTTCCATAAACGGAACAATACCTGTTGATGTAAGTGCTGAATTTTTTACTGGAGAACCATTTGGGCGAATATGAGACAAATCATGCCCAACGCCACCTCTACGTTTCATCAATTGCACTTGTTCTTCATCTATTTTTATTACAGCTCCATACGAATCGGACTCGCCAGTAAAACCAATAACAAAACAATTGGATAAGGATGCTATTTGGTGATGATTGCCAATACCTGTCATGGGGCTTCCTTGTGGAACAATGTACTTGAAATTTCGCATTAATTCAAACAATTCATCAGCTGTTAATGCATTTGGATATTTTGATTCAATACGTGCTATTTCATTTGCCAAACGCCAATGCATATCATCAGGTGTTTTTTCGTAAATATTCCCGTAAGAATCTTTTAGTGCGTATTTGTTTATCCATACTTTTGCTGCTAACTCATCTCCTTCAAAATAAGGGATTGATGCTTGCAATGCCTCATCAAATGTGTACGTTTTTTGTTCCATTTTTTCTAAAATATTGATTTTATGTCGATTATAAAAAGTTGGTTTCGTGCTTCACGGGACTACAATGTTACACTATTTTTTTTACTTAACAAAGTTTTTTATAAATAAAAATGTAAAATAATTGCAGTAAATTTATTTTTCTTTTTTGTAAAGTTGTCAAAAATATTTTATAAATACATGATTATTAGTATTTTATTAATATTTTTGGATGAAATAGTTGTCAAAAAAAAATCACATTAATTTAATATTCGTAATTTATTTAATTTGTTTATTGAGAGAAATTGAGTATTTTTGTAAATTAATAAATACATATATACCATATGATTAGTTTACTTAAAAATAGAGCTACTGTTCGTCAGTATTCGGATAAAAACATAATTGAGGAATTGTTAATAGATTTATTAGAAGTTTCATTTAGAAGTTCAAATACGGGCAATATGCAAGTATATAGTGTGGTTGTAACACGCGATGAAGAAATGAAAAAACAATTAGCTCCATGTCATTTTAATCAACCCATGATTGTACAAGCTCCGATAGTTTTAACCTTTTGTGCCGATTTTAACCGGTTTACTAAATGGTGTGAATACAACAAAGCCATTCCAGGGTATGATAATTTTTTGTCATTTATTACAGCCACAATTGATGCTACCATTGTTGCTCAAACCTTTGCTATTGCTGCAGAGTCAAAAGGCTTGGGCATATGTTACTTAGGTACTACCAATTATTTTGCCGAAAAAATTAGCAATATATTACATTTACCTCGTTTTGTTGTGCCTATTACAACTATTACAGTAGGTTATCCAGCTTCTATACCAAACCAAACAGATAGATTACCAACGAGATCATTGGTGCATTACGAACAGTATACTGATTATACAGAAGATGCTATTAGAAACATGTATGCAGAAAAAGAAAACCTGCCTGAAATGAAACAATTTGTTTTAGATAACAAAAAAGAAACACTGGCTCAAGTATTTACGGATGTTCGTTATACAAAAAGTAATAACGAAACATTTTCTGCAATGTTATTGAGTTTCCTTCAAAAACAAGGTTTTAGGGTATAACACAATCTGTTTTAATTTTCATCGTTTACGTCTTTGCTCCTTAGCTATAACCTAAACGATGAAACATATTTATTCAGATACAACTTCTTCGTTTTCCTTTTCTTCCGAGAAATCTGTAATATTATTTTTGATTAGTAGGTTATACCAGGCATATATTTTTTTGATATCACTATTATGCACTCTATCTCTATCATAATCAGGTAAAACTGTTGCAAAGTGTTTTTTTAGTTCATCGGTGCTAGATACCTTTGAGTCGAGGCTTTCTTTCCCTTCACTTTTTTCAAGCAACGTAGCAAACACTTCACGCAGGGGAACTTCTTTAGTATCAGTATAAATGGCAATATCTGCCAACGAAATTACTTTTTCGTGCGAGTGCACAGGCGATTTTTTACCATCAATTAATGATTCGGCTATAATCATTTTTTTATTTCCAGACAATAATTTATATAAACCAGGTTTTCCAGTAACAGATAAAATATTTTTCAGCATATTATTATTTATTTAAAATGTTTCTACTTATTTCAGCTCCAGCACGTAAGGCTTTGATGTTTAATTTAATAATTTCTTCTCCTTTTTTCTCAAAAATGGCAGATATAGCATCTTCTATATCTTCTTCTGGTAAAGATAAAAATGGGAGAGCAGCTCCTAATAAAACCATATTTGCAGTGCGTGCAGAACCTACTTCTTTTGCTATTTCGTCAATATTAATTAAAATATGATTCTTGTGTTTCTTTATTTCATCTTCAATATCCCCTTCGTTTGGATAATTGCTAATATTTTTGAATGGAGTTTCATTAGTTACTATCCATCCAGTTTCTTTTACATAAGGCATATAACGCAATGCTTCCATCGGTTCGAGAGACAAAATAAGGTCAGCTTGTTGCAAAGGTATTAAGTCTGAGAAAATTGGCTTATCCGAAATACGTAAATTGGCTTGTACATCTCCACCACGCTGGCTCATACCATGTACTTCGGATTGTTTCATATAATGCTTGTTTTCAAGAGCAGCTTGTCCAATAACGGCAGCAATAGATAAAATTCCTTGACCACCTACACCTGATAAAATGATGTCTATTTTCATAGTTTATTTCTTTTTACGTTTTAAAGTTTGTATACACTCTCTGCGAGGAATAATTACGGACACTCCAGTATGGCTGATTTCTTTTTTGATAAGTTGTACTATGTAGTCAATATTTTTCTTTAGTGGTTCGCATAAATGTATATGATTTTCGTCAACTCCTACGGCTTGACAAATTGCTTCAAGTTTTCCTGTCCCAGACGATGTTTGTCCACCAGTCATTGCCGTTGTTTCGTTATCAACAATAATGATGGTAACATTGCTATTGTCATTGACACAATCTATTAGTCCAGTAATACCTGAGTGGGTAAATGTAGAATCACCAATTACTGCAACAGATGGATGCAAACCACCATCGGCTGCCCCTTTTGCCATCGTAATAGATGCTCCCATATCCAAACAAGTATCAATGGCAGTATAGGGAGGCAATGCTCCTAAAGTAT
>Ga0116172_10003517_pt1 | contig 13037 bp, 8 predicted proteins | sample AD_UKC083_MetaG_FD_89799 | JGI IMG/M metagenome (GOLD analysis project Ga0116172, IMG submission 89799) | Active sludge microbial communities of municipal wastewater-treating anaerobic digesters from USA - AD_UKC083_MetaG | ecosystem: Engineered > Bioreactor > Anaerobic > Digestate | place: USA...
AATCAGGGAGATAATTATGAATAAGAAGATTTTACTCCTAATGGTACTCGCAGTTATTTGTGTGGGATTAATGGCTCAGCGGGTCTATACTCAAAAAGTTGTTGCAGCTGATCCTAATGTTAATATTTACGATATTGTAACTAATACATCATCTTCAACATCACCACTTTATATTATTGAAGCAGATATATTAGAAACACCAGGTGAAGTGCTTACATCAGAACCTGGAAATCCTGATGGACATCTTAGTATGCCAGTAGGAACAATACGTATTAACAGGTTATCAACTATTGTCGTTACTGTATTGCAACTAGCTTCATTTCCAACACCTTTTCAAGTTGGCCAAACAGTCCAAATGAAAGTTATTGAAAGAGCTACCGGTGATTTTACAACATGGCAAATAGTAATTCCATCTGGTGGTGCTGCAATTACAATATTTGATCCCGTTCAATTAGTCCCACCTCTTCCTGTTACTCCCACAAATCACATCATTTCTGGTACAATAACGAGCTTATGGGATTTAACTGGTGTAACGATCAGCGCCACCGACATTGATGCCGCAAATATTACTTATGATGCGGGTGCTTACACAGTTACTGTTCCGGATGGATGGGATGGAGTTATTACTCCTGCCAAAGATGGATATATTTTTGAGCCAGCGTCCAGAACTTATACAGATGTAACTGCAGACACACCCAATCAAGATTTCGTAATGAAGACGGTAGTCGTTCCTGGGGTTCCAACAAACTTAGCCCCAAACGATATAACTTTAACTTATACTGAACCTACAGCAGTTACTTTAAGTTGGGTTGCTCCGGCAGATGTTAATGTCGATAGCTATAAACTTATTTGGAATAATGGCGAAGTTCAGAATATAGGTAATGTTCTTAATTGGACCACTCCTGCTTTGGATGCTGGAACTTATACCTGGAAAGTTTGTGCTGTTAATAATACTCCTACTAAAAACTATACTCCAGTTCGGGTTCAAATTAATGGCCGGAGTACTGCGGGTACAAATAATCCCAAAGCTGATGGTGCCTGGGCTGAAGCCAGTTTTACAGTTGCCATAGCTCCAGCAGAATACAATGTAAATATCACATCCAATCCTACTGGTGTTGCTATTTATGTTGATGGAACAAATAGTGGTGAATTTACTCCTCATACATTTATTATGGCAGCGGGAGCAAGTGCAGTTTACACAGTTGTGCTGGATCATTATACTTGGATTCCAGCTGATTTTGCAGTAACAAACATTGCCTCTGATTTATCTTGTGAATTTTTAGGAACTCAGTTAGCTTATGATATCCCAGCTGACGAGCCTACAGTGTTACCTCCTGATATACCCATACCACCTGAAGTTACATTACAAATACTAATTGAAACTGTTGGTACTGGTGGCGCTTATATCGATCCTATTCCGCTTGGAGATCTTCCTGAATGGGTAAATCCTGCTTTTACTCCCACAGTGTATTTCACGATGGATTTAATTGGATTGGGACCCTGGACAATAACTTTCACAACTAGTACCTCTTGTTGGGTTGCTTATTACTTAGGAGGTAATTGGCATACCGTGCAATCAGTGCTTTCAGGAACAGACTTTATTGTCACTTTCACAATCGATACTCCACCAAAAGACATCAGCGATATACCAGTAGTACTTGGCGATTCGGATCCTACTCTGCCAGTGGAATTGAGTGCTTTTGCCGCAACCATCACAGCAGAGAACTATGTGAATATTTGCTGGATAACTCAATCAGAAACTGGTATGACCGGATTTAATGTCTATCGTAATGTTAATAATAATAACCTGTCAAGCGCACATAAAATTAATCCCAATCTAATTGATGCTACAAACACGAGCTCAACTCAAATTTATAACCTTATCGATAAAGAAGTGGAGAATGGCAATACTTATTACTACTGGCTGGAATGTGTGGATAGAAGCCATAACAGCACTTTCCACGAAACATCTCCTGTATATTTAGATTATATTACCCCCCCCATTCTACCAGAATATACTACAATGCGTAATGCCTATCCGAATCCTTTCAGAGCGGGTAGTGGAACAACTATTGAAGTGGATGTAAAAGCTGGAGACAATGGAACCGTTACAGTTTATAACATCCTTGGTCAGGTTGTAAAAACCTTCCCCGTAGCCGAAGGCATAAACAATCTAACTTGGAATGCCCGTGATAGCAAAGGAAATCTTTGCGGAAACGGAATCTATTTCTACAAACTAAGTACGAAAACTATCAACCAAACGAAGAAAATGGTGATAATTAAGTAGCGCTATTTAGCGTTTACACATTCGTAATATAATATGATCGCCCCGGAGAAAGAAACTTCGGGGCGATTGTTTTAAAGAGGAGTGGATGAAATTAGGGACAATCTCAGGGTTCATATTTTTATAAGATTTCCTATTAAAACCTGTATTATGCAATTTGCTTTCGTAATAGAATAACAACATTTGGGTTTTCTATATTCCTTGCTAAGTCCCGTTTATCTGTCGTTTATCAAGCCTTAATCAAGCGTTAATAATTAACGCTTGATTAAGGGATGATTGACGCTTGATTAACGCTTTCCATCAAGGGCGAAGAGCGGAGCTTGCATCTGTATACAATTAACCCTATGCTGAAGATAGTTATTTTTTTATTTATTTCATTCTTCATTCGTTCTTGACAAAAACGCTTTCTTTTTTTGCTTGGTAAGAAAAAGTATGGAGATAAGCAATGGAAAACCGGATCTATGAATACTTAAGTGTATTCATAATGGCGTGGCTATTTGTATATGGTTTAACGCCTTTCATAATCCGTTTAGCAAGTGCTTTAAATTTTGTAGATAAGCCCGAAGCGCGCAAGATACACTTGAAAAGTGTTCCACTTTTGGGAGGTTTAAGTGTTGCTACAGGTTTTGTATTGCTTTGTATCTATGATGTATTAATTTCACCAGGGCGTTTTTTGGATGAACCGATGCTGGGTTATCTTGCTGGTTCAGTATTAATTGTGATAATAGGGCTGATTGATGATCATCGAGGAATGAAGCCGGTTTTAAAAATGTTTGGTCAATTAGTGGTAAGTTTATTATTCATCTTCACCAATTTTACATTAGCTGAGCTTAGTTTGATGTTTGGCAGCATATATATTTCTCTGCCGATTATGTTGCTTTGGATGGTAGGACTGATGAATGCGCTGAACTTTTTAGATAATATGGATGGCATAATAAGTGGGATGGCTGGCATTTTAGGTTTGGGTTTTTTTGCTTTTGCCTTGATCAATACCACTCAAGCAAATCAGGAAGCGATGGCTTTGATGGCATTGATTGCACTTAGTTTTGCAGGTTCGGCTTTTGGTTTTTTGCCCTATAATTTCAATCCCGCTCATATTTTTTTAGGTGATGCGGGCAGTATGTTTATTGGTTATTTTCTTTCTTCGATGGGCATTTTGATGGCGCGTTATGCTGCGAATCGTTATAATGACAAATTTTTCTATTTATTACCAGTTCTATTACTTTCCTATGCAATTTTTGATATTTCGCTGGTAAGTTACACGCGCAGAAGGGATGGAAGGCAAGTTATGCAAGGTGGAAAGGATCACAGTACGCATAGGATGAATACTATTTTGGGGTCAATTAAAATAACGGCGATAATGATTTACACTATCAATGTATTAATTGTCCTCACCTCCATTATTATCTTCAGGATAGGTAATCGTCAATTACTTATAATTACCACAGCGATATTTGCTGCTTTCTTTATCTTCTTTGGTCGCAAACTGGATAAAGTTCCAATCGTTGTTCCAGCCAATCAACAAAAACATAAAACGGAGTAAATATGGAAGTAACTATTTTAGGCTCGGGATCTGGTCTACCCCAACTTGATAAACATCTTTCCAGTATTTTAATTCGCCAGGCTAATAAGCTTTTTTTAGCAGATTGTGGAGATAGCTGTTCCCACCGTTTATTGGAATATGGTATAGATGCAGATCAATTGGATGCTATTTTTGTAACTCATTACCATCCTGATCATTTGGGTGGATTATTTATGCTTTTGCAGATGTTATACTTGCAAAATCGGAGCCGTGATCTTTTACTTTTTTTACCTGAACGTCTTGCTTCCTTTCTGGAAATTATGCAGCTGATGTATACTTATCCTCAGAAATTTGGTTTTAACTTGCTGATCCGTAGTATTGAAGAGGTAGAATTATATTATGATTGGATATCTGCTGTGCCTAATGATCATCTATATCGATATGCTCCTATAATTACTGAATATCATCTTCCCAATCAGATGAAATCCTGGTCATTATGTTTTAATGTAGCTAACGGGAAATTTGTATATACCAGCGATTTAGAGACAACTGATTGCATATCGGATACTTTAAAGGGTGCTCATACTGCATTAGTTGATGCGGGTCATCCTCAAGCAGAACAAATTTTAAAATTGGAATATGCAGGAATACAAAGAATAATCCTTACGCATGGAATAAATCCCGAACTGGAAAACCGCAAGAATGAGCTAAATCCTGAAATATTTGAATTTGCAAGGGAAGATTTTGTTTACAAGATATAGATTAATTTTTTTATTACTGCTTAGTTCATTGTTACTTCTTACAGGTTGTGAAATTAACCGATTGAAGAGTGCAGAGGATCTTTATCAAAAACATTTATATGCTACTGCCATTCAGGAACTGGATGATCTTATTGCTAATGCAGAAAATAGAGCTATTGCCACTAAAGCTGAAATATTGCGTTCGAACAGTTATATTGCTTTAGCAGAAGCAGCAGTTGAAAAGAAAAATTGGCCTTTGGCAATCCGATTTTTTAAGCTATCCAATTCTGATGCAGCCAATTTTCGCTTAGCGGAAATATATCGAGATTTAGCAGTGGAAGCAAGTAAAGCTGGCAACCTGGAATTGAGCAAGATTTATTTGGATACCATCTATAGAGAAGTTCCAGAAACCCCTATAATTCCTGAAGTTTTATATCGTAGAATTGCCTATTATGTTGATGTTAAGGCAGATAATGAAGCTGCCTGGGCAGATTATATGCAATTATATGATAACTACCCCAACAATCCTTATGAGGTTTTAGCCCGAAATTATGTAATGCGCTTTATTCCTGGAAAATTAGATTATGCTGCAATTTTAAATGAACAGGGTTATTATACCGATGCCTTAAAAGAGCTTTTTGAAATATCCAAATATCCTGTTGTAGATATGGATCGTTTAAATAAGCAGATTTCTGATGTGTATGAAAGACAAGCAGAAGAGCTGATTAACGAACAGGATTATGTGGAAGCAGATCGTTTATTTCGTATTGCTTTACAATACTATCCACAGAAGAAAGACAGTATTACAAACCGATTGGAATCCATAACTAATCTCTTTATCCAAAAAGGAAATAGTTTACTGGAAGCAGGAGATTATGAAGCTGCGTTAATTCACTACCGTAAAACCTTTGATATAATTCCAGATTATCCTCCTGCGGTAGAGGCTATCAAACGCGTTTATACTATCCAGGAAAATATTCGTAAAGCTGGCGAACTATTTTCACAAGCAGAACGGCTGGAAGCTACAGGTAAATTGAATGAAGCGCTCCAAACTTACAATACTGCTTATGCATTAGATCCCAAGCCTGAATATAAACAAAAAGCTGCTATAGTTCAAAATATAATGGAAGCAAACAAGAATCCATCTGCTTTTGCTCGTAGAATTCTAAATGAATACCGCGGTGGAATCTTAAACACTCGTATCCAAAATCAGAAGAAAGAACTTTTAAAGCGTTATAAAGAAAATGAAATTCAAGATAGCGGCTGGAAACTTATGCTTTCTACAGGACAGTATAAATATGAGGCACGCTATGATTTACTTACCCCCAACGAAACCTATCTGTATGTGTGGCAAATAAATCTGCGAGACCGTAGTATTGTCCCCTTAAACAAACTCTCTGAGGCATTAATGCAATGAAAGCTATAAATAAAATTCTCTTGGCTGTAGCACTGTGTTTGCTAATGGAAATTGTTGCTGCTCCTTTAAAAGCACAGAGTTTTGATATTCAGGCATTTTCTGATACTACTAAATATGGCTGGAAAAATTATTTGGATAGAAATGCCTATCGCGAGGATTTGAAACAGCGTCAGGAATTACTCCAGATTTATGAAATGGAAGCTCAACCTTTAAATACGAATATCCTGAAATCGGCTCTTATTCCTGGCTGGGGACAGTTCTCCACCAAAGAAAGCACTAAAGGAACAGTTATTTTGGGAGCAGAAATAGTCCTTGCTGGAGGTGCTTATTATTTTATGGATAGAGCAATGAGCAAATACCGTCTTTATGAAAAAGCCACTCAAGTAGATGATATCGAAAAATATTATAAAGATGCTCAAGTGCCCTATCAGTATTCCTTTATTATGATAGGTTTTGCTGGTATTATTTGGGCTTATAATATTTTTGATGTAATTCAATCCACTCAGGATTATAATGTTCGTTTATGGGAAGAGATTATTGAACGCACGCAAAGAGGACCCGTAAATATTACTCCTACGGGAGTGGAAGTGAGGTTTTAGATGTCTTCCCGTTGGTTGATAGTGATTATTATATTGTTTGCTTGTTTTTTCAGCTCTTGCGATTTAAAAAGAAGCAATCCTCTTGATCCTAATGGAGAAGGAGATATTGTAATACCGGATCCGGTTACTGGAATTAGTTATACAGCTACAGCAGATCAAGATCTGCGAGTGGTAACTATTAGATGGGTAGCCAATAGCCCCTATAATACTGATGGTTATTATGTTTATCGCGGGATTGGTTATAATTCTTCATTTGCTTTGGTAGGGACAGTAACTATCAACGAATTTACACATAGCAGTGCTAATGATCCTTCTATTCAGCCAGGATATTATTGGTATCGGGTTTCAGCTTATAAAGTATATCCTGAGGGAAAACTGGAAGGCAGAAGGTCTGAACCTTTTTCTGTTAAAGTTCCTTAAACGATGTATCCAGAATTTTATTCTTCCCAGTTGAATAATAGACAGCTGGAAGTGGTAACCGATACTGAATATCCGGTTTTAGTATTAGCAGGAGCTGGTTCAGGAAAAACGCGTTCGCTTATTTATAGGACTGCCTACTTGATTAAAGAAAAGCATATTCACCCCTGGAATATTTTAGTTGTAACCTTCACCAATAAAGCAGCTCGCGAATTGCAGGACCGTTTAGAAAAGCTTTTAAATATTCCAATGCGAACTTTATGGGTAGGAACTTTTCATTCGTTATGCTGTAGGATTTTGCGTTTCGAAAGTGCTCATTTACCTTTTAATTCCAATTTTTCCATATATGATGAAGACACTCAAGTTTCCCTATTGAAGAGGATTTATAAGGAATATGGTTTTGATAAACAGAAGTTTCCTATAAATCTTATGCTAAATCGAATCAGCCGTTATAAAAATAAACTAATGCTGCCGGAAGATATACAAAACCCGGATGATGAGAAAGATAGCGAATTTGCCACTTTTATAAATATTTACCGCTTATATCAACAACAGCTCTTACTAAATCAGGCACTGGATTTTGACGATATTTTGTTGTGGACAGCCAAGCTTCTAATTTCCAATAATGCTGTCCGCGAAAAGTACCGTTCTCAATTTCAATATGTAATGATTGATGAATATCAGGATACTAATAAGGCTCAATTTGAAATCGTGTATCAAATAGCTGCAGGGCATCAAAGAGTGTGTGTAGTTGGAGATGACGATCAGGCAATATATAGTTTTCGGGGAGCCAGTTTACGAAATATTCTGGAATTTGAAAGGGACTACACAAATGTGCATAGTATCCGTCTGGAACAGAATTATCGCAGTACGGGGAATATTTTAGCTTTGGCTAATGCTGTTATTGCCAATAACCGGAGAAGACACAACAAAGAACTTTGGAGTGAACTTCCCACCGGTGAGAAACCTATCCTTGCCGTTTACGAAAATGAGATTGAGGAAGCAAATAAAATAACCGAGGAAGTTGTCAATTTACAGAATAAGGGGATTCCTTTACGCGAAATAGCTGTTTTATATAGAACTAATGCCCAATCCCGAGTTTTTGAAAGTGCCTTAATTCAGGCGGAAATTCCTTACAGCATTGTTGGAGGGGTTCAATTCTATCAGCGCAAAGAAATAAAGGACTTACTGGCATATCTTTATGTGCTAAGCAATGTGAACGATAATGAATCTCTATTACGCATAATTAACGAACCCACCAGAGGAATTGGCCAAACCAGTATAAACAGATTAATCAGCTTTGCTAACAAAACTCAGATGTCTCTATATAAAGCTCTCCAATATGCTGATGCCGTTGAAGAACTAAAGAATCCTGCAAGAAATCGCATCAGCGAATTTTACTTGCTGATGGAAAGATGGCATAATAGCATTACCCAAAAACCTGCTTTGGAACTTGTAAAGACCATTGTGGAAGAATTGGAACTAATAGAAAGATATAAAAATAGCAACGACCCCCGCGAAATTGCCCGCGCTGAAAACATAGTGGAATTTGTTACTTCTGTTAGCGAATTCAGTGAGCACTTTTATCGAGAAAATGACCGCCTCCCTCTAATTGAAGATTATCTGCCCTATGTTGCTTTACAGACAGATATGGATAGAATGAAAGAAGAAGTGGATTCCTTACGGTTAATGACCTTACATAATGCCAAAGGTTTGGAATTTGAAATGGTGTTCATTGTAGGCTTGGAAGATGAGCTCCTTCCTCATAGAATGAGTATGAACACCCGCGAAAATATTGAAGAAGAAAGGCGCCTTTTTTATGTAGGAATTACCAGAGCCAAAAATTATTTACATCTAAGCTATGCTAAAACCAGACGCTTATATGATACCTTTTATTTTCCGGTTCGAAGCCAGTTTTTAGCAGAAATAGATTCTGAATTATATTATCTTACCCAAGGCGATGGCGGAATTGCAGCTCCACCAAAACGAATGAAGAAAGCTGGAAAAGTGATCACTGAAAACCAAAAACACTATAAAATCGGCCAAAAAGTATATCATTCTGAATATGGTATAGGAGTTATTTTGAGTGTAGATGGTGATGGACCCGATGCTCGACTTACCATATCCTTTGGCAATAGATTAGCCAAAATTATTGGTAGTTATGTGGAGGTTACTAAGTGAAAGAACTTCGTTCAGTGAGAGTGCTAAGCCAATAATTATCATCACCAAAGAAATATTTATGCTGCCTAAGAACTCATTTAGTGATAAGGGCGCATAATACCTATAATGAAGAACTAAAAAAATATACATCCGTGTAATCTGTGAGAGACCATAAAATGCTATACTCTAAGATAGAAGAGCAATTATTACAAAGCGAGTTTATGCAAGGGGTGCAAAAGCTTCCCTTGAAAGATAGGTCTATCCAAATTTACCATCTTAATCAAAGTGCCAGAGCATTAATTGCAGCTCATTTATGGAAACAAACTGGTAAAAATGTTATTATTGTTTCTCAGGATGATATCATTGCTGAAGAGATATGGGATGATCTCTGTGTGTTAATTGGCAAAGAAAATGCCTATTATTTACCCGATTACGAAATTTTACCATATGAAGAACGTTCTCCACATTACAGTATACGGGCAACGCGGATGGAGACATTGCTTTCCACATTTCAAAATTCTACAAGCGGTATATATTCTCTTTCCATTAGAGCTCTGGGTCGCTTTTTGCCTTCCCGTGATTTATTAGGTAGACACATATTACATTTGCAACAAGGTATGGAATATGATCCTGATGTATTACTTCATAAGCTCTATGATATGGGATACGATATTCAATATCAGGTTAGTAAAGTTTTTCAGGCAGCAAGAAGAGGTGGAATTATTGATGTTTTTTCTCCTCCGCTAATTCATCCTGTGCGTTTGGAATTTTGGGGAGACGAAATTATTGGAATGCGTTTATTTTCTATAGCTACGCAACGAAGTGTAGAAGAATATTTAACTGAATTTACTATTCTTCCAGCGCGCGAGCTGGCGATTAGTGATATTAATAGTGGTTCTCCTATTATTGCCAAAATTCGAGAAAAGGGTTTTTTTGAAGGTATAGAGAATTATTACGCTTTGCTTTGTAAAGAGTTACAAACATTTGCTGGTTATTTTGAAAAGGATAATCGTATTCTTGTTTGGAATAATTATTACTATATCCGAGAGGAATATGAAACTCTTTTTGAGCAGGCAATTTCTACCTGGCAGAAGGAAGCAAAAATTCAAGGTCGGGCTCGCATTCCGCTTCCAGAAAAGATGTTTGCCGATTTGGATACTCTTACGAAAATAAAATCCGGCAGCGATAATTTATACCTTTCGCAAAGTGAATTTGAACTTTCCTTCCCCACCCAAAATCTGCGTGCCCCGATAGAAAGTCAACCCAATTTTGAATCCGACTTGGGGTTTCTAACTAAAACTCTTATGGAAAAACAAAAAAAGGGCTGGAATAATATTCTGCTTTTCGATAACCAAAGCCAGGCTAAGCGGATGCAGCAAACTATTTATCCTTCCAGCGAAAACAGAAATCCAAGTGAACAATTACCCGAAATCCCTTTCACCGAATACATCGGGGTCTTGCACGAAGGCTTTTCTATTGAAGATTGCCGCTTGATTTTATATACCGACCACGAAATCTTTAATCGCTATAAGGGTAAACGCTACACTCCTCGTTATGCACCTGGGGAAACAATTGTAAATTACGAAGATCTGAAACCTGGAGATTATGTAGTCCATATAGATCACGGAATTGGGATTTTTGAAGGACTTAAAATAATTAGTTTGGATGGCTCGGATGTTGAATGTTTGGTTTTACGCTATGCGAATGATGATAGAGTTTATGTGCCTACCTATCAGCTCTCTTTGGTTACTAAATATGTAGCTGAGGAAAGTGCCAAACCTGTTTTAAACAAACTGGGTAGCTCTAAATGGAATAACACAAAGCGTAAAGCTGCTCAACAAATTGAACTTATTGCCGCAGATATAGTTAAGCTTTATGCAGAACGCAGTTCGCGCATAGGGATTGCTCATCAAGCAGATTCCGAATGGCAAAAAGAAATGGAAGAATCATTTATCTATGAGGATACTCCCGATCAAATTAGGGCTAGCAAAGAAATTAAAGAAGATATGGAACTTCCCGCACCGATGGAAAGATTGCTATGTGGAGATGTTGGCTTCGGGAAAACGGAAGTTGCTATCCGAGCAGCTTTTAAAGCCGTTTGCAGTGGCTATCAAGTTGCCGTTTTAGCACCTACTACTTTATTGGTTGAACAGCATTATCGGGTTTTTAGAGAACGCTTAATCCAATATCCGGTAAAAATTGCTATGTTTAGCCGTTTTCGTGTACCCTCAGAAATGAAAAAAGACCTTCTTAGCATTAAAAGTGGCTCTATAGATATCGCCATTGGAACACATCGTCTTCTTTCTCGAGATGTTCAATTTAAAAAGTTAGGCTTACTCATTATTGATGAAGAACACCGTTTTGGAGTCCGTCATAAAGAAAAATTGAGAGCTCTGCAAAGTAATGTAGATACCCTATATATGAGCGCAACCCCCATTCCGCGCACTTTAAATATGGCACTATCTAAACTGAAAGAAATATCGTTGATGCAAACCTCGCCTAAGGAAAGATTACCAGTCCGCACAATTATTACTCCTCGAGATATGGAAGTGATCAAAGATGCCATCAGAAGAGAAATTGACCGCGGTGGACAAGTATTTTTCATTCATAACCGCGTCCAAACCATTGAAACTATCGCTTCAGAATTACGAGCCGCGATGCCCAAAGTTCGCTTTATTGTTGGCCATGCTCAAATGCCAGAACAGCAGTTGGAAAAAGTGATGGACGCCTTTTTGGCTAAAGAATATCAAGTGCTTATTTCCACAACGATTATCGAAAATGGAATAGATATCCCCAATGCTAATACTATTCTAATTGATAATGCCGATAATTTTGGCTTAGCACAACTTTATCAAATGCGTGGAAGAGTAGGACGCAGCAATCGACGAGCTTATGCTTATCTCCTTATTTCCAAAGGAACTACTACAGTTGCCAGAAAACGACTGGAAGCTTTAACGCAGTACGATTATTTGGGTGCTGGTTTTCAAGTTGCTTTACGCGATCTGGAATTAAGAGGAGCAGGTACAGTTCTGGGAACCAAACAAAGCGGTATCATTCAAGCAATTGGCTTTAACTATTATAACCGCATTTTGGGTAACGCCATTCAAGCAGTGGAAAATGGAGAAACAAGCAATTTATTTAACGATGAAACTCCGGAAACAAGAAGAAAAGTAAAAACCGAAATAGACCTCTACTTCCCACCCGGTTATATAGATGATGACGAAGAACGGCTAAAAATCTATCGACGCTTGAGTGAGTTGGAAACCTTCGAAGAAATAGATGAATTTGAAATAGAACTGTTAGACCGCTTTGGTCAAATGCCCGATCAAGCACGCTGGCTGCTAAATTATTTTAAATTGAGCCAATTATCCAATAAACTCGCTCTTAGAAATTGCCAGGTTAAACACGATAACTTGATTCTGGAATTCGATGCCAAAAGTTTGCCATCTAAAGAGCAACTATTACACTTTATCTCTAAAATCGATCAGCCCTTCCGTTTTGAAGCTGGAAAAAACTTGAAAGTAATAATAGATTTAAACCCTGATGCCAATTATCTACAACAATTTGAAACAGCCCTGAGTATTTTGCAAAAGTGGTAAGAGAATTAGTTGGCTATTAGCTATGCGCCAGGTTAAAATTCTGTCGCTCAAATCTGTCGTCCCGCTGGGACTTTTTTTTAGCATTCTTTTTATCGCCGGGTTAAAAACCCGTCGCTAGTATGTATCGTTCCAAGCGGAACTTTTTTCATTATATATCTTTCTTTTCGAGGGGCTTACGCCACCATCGCTATTTGTGTTGTCCTTTGAGTTAAAATCGGCTTTGCTCGTGATCTTCCATACAATTTCATTCTTTTTTCCTATCTTTTAAATAGGTCATTAATAATCTCATAGAATATGCC
>Ga0116172_10003521_pt1 | contig 13029 bp, 11 predicted proteins | sample AD_UKC083_MetaG_FD_89799 | JGI IMG/M metagenome (GOLD analysis project Ga0116172, IMG submission 89799) | Active sludge microbial communities of municipal wastewater-treating anaerobic digesters from USA - AD_UKC083_MetaG | ecosystem: Engineered > Bioreactor > Anaerobic > Digestate | place: USA...
CAACTGGCGCAGGGGCGGAGCGAGCAAAGCCAGGGCGGTGAACGCCACGGTCCACAGTGCCACCCACACGACCAACAGATGGCCGTCAGCCCAAGTCTCGATCACCTGGTCCGCCACTGCCAACAGGGCCGCGACCACCGCTGCCAGCAGCATGCCTGCCAAGGTACGGGTGCGAATCAGCCCCGGTTTGCCGTTGGAAATACCCAATGGACGGTCAAATCCCTGGGCCTTGGCAGCGCGTGGAGCAAAGTACGGGTGAACGGAACGGGCCATGGCGAACTCCTTGGCGGGTTGAATGGAAGAGGTCTTGTGAACTGTCATGGGCTGATATTAGGGTTTTTACTAATGTCGTTCAACTTTATATTAGTGATTGCATACATTCATAGGGCTTATGATTGACCATGGCAACGACCACCCTTCATGCGCTGGACCTGAACCTGCTCAAGGTGTTTGACATCGTGATGGCCGAGCGCAGCCTGACCCGTGCCGCTCACCATTTGTCCATCACCCAGCCTGCGGTCAGCAATGCGCTACGCCGGTTGCGCGAGGCGCTGGGTGACGAACTGCTGGTGCGCAAAGGTCGAACATTGGAACCCACACCCCGCGCCCAGGAACTGTGGCCCGCCGTGCGCGACATGTTGCAGCGCCTGCAAGATGCCCTGGCACCCCAGGTGTTTGACCCTGCCATTGCCACCACCACCTTTGTTCTGACCATGGCCGACGCGACCGCCGCCGAACTGATGCCGCCTCTGGTGGAACTGATCACAGCCCAGGCGCCCGGGGTTTCCCTGCGCGTTGTGCCATTGACCACCCGGGACCCGCGCCGCCTGCTCGACGATGGCCACGCCGATCTGGCCATTGGGAATTTTCCGGCCGCCATGTCCGACCTGACCGCCCGCGCCCAGGCGGGTGAGGCGGTGTCGTTTCTGCACCACCGGCTGTTTCAGGGTGAATATGTGTGTGTCATGCGCAAGGGGCATCCGCTTGCCAAGGGCCCGCTGACCCTCAAACGCTATTGCGAGGCCCGCCACATGCTGGTGAGTTTCTCGGGGCGTGCGTATGGCTTTATCGACCAGGCGCTGGCGGCGATGGGCCGCAGTCGGCGCGTGGTGTTAACCGTCAACCAGTTTTTCACAGCCGGAAAAATCGTGGCACATTCGGATCTGCTGGCCGTCTTGCCACGCCACTTTGTCAACGTGACCGGGTTTGCCGACCAATTCGTTTTGCGTGAATTGCCCTTTGATCTCCCTGCCATCGAAGTCGATGCCGTGTGGCACCAGCGCCACAACCAGTCCAGCGCGCACACTTGGCTGCGCAGCCAATTGATTTCCCTGGCCGCACAGGCGTTTGCAGCCCAATGAAAATTCAACTGCTGTCCGACCTGCATCTGGAAGCCCAACCGCACTGGGTCACCCAACCGGTCCCTGGCGCCGATGTCCTGGTGCTGGCCGGGGACATTGGTTCGTACCAGCCGGGCTCGCAACTCACCGACACGGACTTTGGACTGGCCCGATTTTCTCCCCTGAACGGCTGGCCCACACCGGTGCTCTTTGTACCGGGCAACCATGAATATGACGGACTGGACTTCGATGACACCCACATCCGCCTGCGCGAAACCTGTCAACGCCTGGGAATGATTTGGCTGGAGCGCGAGAGCGTGGTGCTGGGCGGGGTGCGGTTTGTTGGCACCACGTTGTGGTCCGACTTTGATGCACTTGCGCCAACCACCCATGCAGAGCAACCCACCCGGCGCGGACAACTGGCAGTGAGCCCGCTAACCCAGCAACTCAAAGCCCGTGACAAGGCCTTTCGCGCCGCCAACTACTACCTGCGCAAGACGCTGACCGTTCGGCATGGAGAGCCCTGGCTGGCCGATGGCCTGCGCCAGCAGGCACTGGTATGCCAGACCTGGCTGCGCGCGGCATTGGCGCAACCGTTTGCCGGGACCACCGTGGCGGTCACCCACTTTGCACCCAGCCTGCAAAGTGCCGACCCACGCTATGGCCTGACACCCGGCACAGCGGGGTTTTGCAATGCGCTGGACGAATTGTTGCCATTGGTCCGCTATTGGCTGCATGGTCATCTGCACGCGCCCAGCGACTATCTGCACCGGGGCTGCCGTGTGGTGGCCAATCCACTGGGTTACGCGCGCAAGAACGAACAGGCCAGCTTCAAGGCCGATTTACTGATAGAAATTGGCCTCTAGCCCCCGTAGAACATACATAGACAGCTATCAATATGATTGCATTTCACGAATCATGCGCTACCGGGACGCTCGTGCGTTCAAGCCGTCAAAACAGGTCGACAGCACCAGATCCGCAATCTCGGCATCGCTGTGCTGCCCACCCATCTGCAAAAACTCCAGCACCGGGTCACACGCCCGTGCGTACAGCGTGTACAGCACGGCAATGGCGGGTAACTGGGAATTCAGCAAGCCTTCTGCCTGCGCAGCCTCAATCCAGGCGCCCAGGTGGTCGCTGACCTCGATCAGGCCATTCATGTAGTCTGCATTGGCTATCAGTGTTGCGCGCAAGCTGGAATTTTGACTGGGCAGCGAAGGCATCTCGCCCGCCAGCTTGAGTTCCATTGTCCATCGCACCACAGCGCGCAGTTTGTCCAAGGGTGGCAGACTTTGCGGGAGTTGGGTCAGAAAGGCCTGTGCGCGGCGCATGACGCGCACCATGGCCGCCGCCGCCAAATCTTCCTTACTGGGAAAGTGTTTGTACAGGCTGGCCTTGGCAATACCGACCTGGGCGGCCACCTCGTCCACCGTCATCGCGTCGAACCCTTTTTCGGCCAACAGACGGTTGACTGCCGCGATGATGGCGTCCTCGCGCGCCTGCAGCATTTGGGCTTTGAATGAAATTTTGGGAGAAGGGCTAGGCGTCATGCCCACAGTTTAGCCGTGATCGTCAAAATGTGTAGCGCAGGGTCAATTTATGACCGTGTCGTTTTCAACGCCGCCCCGGCAGCGGTGGCCAGGGCTTCAGTGAGCCGGTCAATCACCACCGAATCCAGGTTCCAGCAGTGCCAGTACAGATTCACCGGCAAGGTGGTCTTGGGTGCCAGGTTGACCAGTTCGCCACTGCCGAGCAAACCGCGCACCTGCAGCTCGGGCAGCACACTGGCCCCCCAACCTGCCAGCACGGCGCGGACCTGCCCCTCCGAACTGGGTACGAAACGCTGGCTCAGGGACACACGGCGCAGGCCGCAGGCACGCCCGACAAACTCGGTTTGCAAGTCGTCCTTGCGGTTGAAGGCAATAAACGGAATCTGGCGGAAGTTGTGGGGCGTGAGACCACTTGGACAGTTAGTGCTTGCATACATGGAACTAGCCACCGCCACGTAATGCATAACGCCCAGCGGCAGGACTTTGCAACCGCGCAACGCCTGCTTGAGCGTGGTCACGCAACCCAGAACCTGGCCCTCGCGCAACCACTCGTGGGTGAAATCCTGGTCGTCGATGATGATTTCCAGTGGCAACCCTTCACTCACCAATGGCCCCAACGCCGGCAGGGCCCAGGTGGAAATGCTGTCTGCATTGACGGCGATGGAGATGCGGTCTTCCTCCCGCAGCGCACCGGCGCCGGGGGTCAGGTCCTGCAAGTCGGTTTCCAGATCGGCCCGCAGCAGCCGCATTTGCATCGCGTGCTTGATCAACAAGCGCCCGGCAGACGTGGGTTTGACCGGGCGGCTGCGCACCAGCAGCACGGTACCGACTTGGGCTTCAAGCGAGCGCAAGCGCTGCGAAACCGCGGATTGCGTGACGGACAAGCGAACCGCCGCCCGCTCAAAACCACCCTCTTCGACAATGGCTGCCAAACATTCCAGGGCGTCAGTATCAAAGGTTCGCATGGGCAGGGTAGTAGTACTTCCACGTCCCGACACAGGGAGGGGCAAGCCATCGCATTGTATTAGTTAGCCTAATGAATGCGCCAGCCCCGTCTATCAAGGCTGCTTTGCCGCGCGGTCAGCCGGCAATCAGCGCGGGTTCATTTGCCATGGATAGGCCAGCGAGTCGCCGCAGCGTGGGATAGTGTCTGGTTTATGGCCTAATACTGCCTTCGCAAAAATAATTTACATCCAACCAATTTCTCTGGAAGCAATAAAAATGGGCAACAAAATCGTCACCGAAGCGGACCGTAAAGCCACTCCCCGTCCCGCGACCCTGCCAGGCTTCACCCTGCCAACCGGCGGCCGCGGACAGCGCGTCAGCCTGGAGCGCGGTGTTGCGACCCGCAGCAAGAAGAACCCCGGCAAGCGCTCCAAAAAGGGCGGCTAAACAAATTTAGCTCTACCGCTTCGCGGGTCGCTGCCCCCATGGGGGCTAATTTCCCTTGGGGCGGCCCGGCGGGAAATTGCCCTCGCTGTTGTGAGCGGTGTGTGCCTTGGCGAGGCAGTCCTGAAACGCCCGCGCGGCCCGTGCAGGTTGCGGTGAGCGCCGGGTGATGGCGAAAAACTGGCATGCGTACCGGAACAATGCCGGTTGAATCGCGCGCATCTTCCCCGCATCCACAAAACTTTGGGCGTAGTGGTCGGGCAAAAATCCCAGAAACTGGCCGGAAAGAATCAGCGTGGCAATCGCCTCCTGATCGAAGCCTGTCGCCTTGCGCGTCAGGCGCACCTGCTGGCTGATTTCCATATTGGGTGAGTGGTAACCCAAACCGGCAAAAGGGTAGGCGCGCAAGCTGTCCCAATCCAGCGTCTGTGGGTTTGCACCCATCAGCGGGTGGTCGGCACCCGCATAGAGCAGCATGATTTCATCGAAAAGCTCGGCGTATTCCAGCGCATCGGAACTGCGGTGACCGGGGATGATGCCAATCTGGTACTGGCCATCCAGCACGCCACGCTCGATGGCCGTCATCGTGCCCACGTGCAACTGCAGCGCCACATCAGGTGCCACTCTTGTAAACATCGCAATGGCCCGCGCAATGTTGGCCTGCGGGTTGCTCACCGTTTTGTCGAACATGGCCACTTGCAACTGGCCACCCATGCGCTGGTGGATATCGTCCACCCCGGTGCGAAAAGCGTCGGTCGCGGCCAACAGCTGGGCCGTTTGGGCATAAATCTTTTCACCTTCAGGCGTCAACGCGAATCCGGCCCGACCCCGGCGGCACAGGGTCAGGCCCAGCCGGGTTTCCAGGTCCTTGATGTGGCGGCTCACGGTCGAGGTGCCGATGTTGAGCTCCAGCTCGGCCGCCGCCATGCCGCCGCAGTCCACCACCGCGCGAAACACGCGCAGCAGGCGCAGGTCCATGTCGCTGATTTGGCCTAACACGGCCTTCTTTTTTATTTGCATATTTCAGCAACTGAATAGTGATAACTGTTACTTTATGAGAGTAACAGAGCTGCCCACAATGTGAAAGCCCTCGCTATCCCTTGCGGGAATTTGCCCGCCCAGAAGGACCACCATGAAGCTCAACGACACCGCCATTTCCACAACAGCGTCCACCGCGATCACCAGCACCAGCCCCTACCCCGGCGACGCCGCCTGGATGGAGGCGCACTGGATGCCCTTCACCGCCAACCGCAACTTCAAGGCCAGCCCGCGCATGATGGTCAGCGCCCAGGGCGCGTATTACACCGACAACCATGGCCGCAAGATTCTGGACGGCCTCTCAGGCTTGTGGTGCTGCGGCCTCGGCCATGGCCGCGCTGAAATCACCGAAGCGGTGAGCCGGCAAATTGGCACGATGGACTACTCCCCTGCCTTTCAGTTTGGGCATCCGCTGTCGTTCGAACTGGCGAACAAGATTGCTGCACTGACACCCGAAGGGTTGGACCACGTGTTCTTCACCGGTTCGGGTTCCGAGTCGGCCGACACCTCGCTCAAGATGGCGCGCGCCTACTGGCGTGCCAAGGGCCAGGGCACCAAGACGCGCCTGATTGGCCGGGAAAAGGGCTACCACGGCGTCAACTTTGGCGGCATCTCGGTCGGGGGCATTCTGGGCAACCGCAAGACATTCGGCCAAGGCATTGAGTCGGACCACCTGCCCCACACCCAGCCTGCAGCCGGTTCTTTTTGCAAGGGCATGCCACCTACGGGGGCTGAGCTGGCCGACGAGCTGCTCAAACTGATTGCACTGCACGACGCAAGCAACATTGCGGCGGTCATTGTCGAGCCCATGTCCGGCTCGGCCGGGGTAGTGATTCCGCCGGTGGGCTATTTGCAGCGCCTGCGCGAGATCTGCACCGCCAACAACATCCTGCTGATTTTTGACGAAGTGATCACCGGTTTTGGCCGCATGGGTGCCTACACCGGCGCAGCAGCCTTTGGCGTGACGCCCGACATCATGAACGTGGCCAAGCAGATCACCAACGGTGCCCAACCGCTGGGTGCGGTGGTTGCCAAAAAAAAGATTTACGACACCTTCATGGCCCAGGGCGGGCCGGACTACATGCTCGAATTTCCCCACGGCTATACCTACTCGGCCCACCCGGTGGCCTGCGCCGCTGGCATTGCCGCGCTGGACGTACTGGTCAAGGAAAACATGGTGGAGCGCGTGGCAGCCCTGGCACCTTACTTTGAGCAGGCCGTGCACAGCCTCCAGGGTGCCAAACACGTGGCCGACATCCGCAACTACGGGCTGGCCGCCGGCATAACGATCGCCGCGCTGCCGGGTGAACCCGCCAAGCGGCCGTATGAAATTGCCATGCGCTGCCTGGAAAAAGGCTTTTATGTGCGCTATGGTGGCGACACCATCCAGCTCGCTCCGCCCTTCATCATCGAGAAGGCGGAGATCGACAGCCTGGTCAACGCCCTGGGCGACGCACTGAACGCTACAGCCTGATGTAAATAACTCCTACTTTGATAGCAACTTACGTAATATCTACGAGGGCTAGGACCCTATTTCATTCATTATTTTTGAGAACACCATGCCCCAACTCCCCACTATCGGCCATTTGATTAACGGCAAGATCGTCACCCCCGGAACGCCTGACGCACGTTCTCAAGACGTGTTCAACCCCGCCACCGGCCAGGCTGAAAAACGCGTGCTGCTGGCCAGCAAGGCCACGGTGGAAGAAGCTATCGCCAGTGCACAAGCTGCTTATCCCGCTTGGCGCAACACGCCGGCACTCAAGCGTGCCCGCGTCATGGGCAACCTGAAAGTCTTGCTGGAGCAGCATTCCGACGAACTGTGCGCCCTGATCACCGCTGAGCACGGCAAGGTTCTGGCCGACTCCGCAGGCGAGTTGCAGCGCGGCATCGAGAACGTGGAATACGCCAGCTACGCGCCCGAGCTATTGAAGGGCGAGCACAGCAAGAACGTTGGCCCGTCCATGGACTCGTGGAGCGAGTTCCAGCCCCTGGGTGTGACCGCCGGCATCACCCCGTTCAACTTCCCCGCCATGGTCCCCCTGTGGATGTGGCCCATGGCGGTGGCCTGCGGCAACACCTTCATCCTCAAACCATCGGAGCGCGACCCCAGCAGCACGCTGCGCATCGCCGAACTGGCGCTGGAAGCCGGCCTGCCACCCGGCGTACTCAACGTGGTCAACGGCGACAAGGAAGCCGTGGACACGCTGCTGACCGACCCGCGCGTCAAGGCCGTGAGCTTTGTCGGCTCCACCCCCATTGCCGAATACATCTACTCGACCGGTTGCGCAAGCGGCAAGCGGGTGCAGGCCCTGGGCGGCGCCAAGAACCACGCCGTGGTCATGCCGGACGCCGACATTGGCAACGCGGTCAGCGCCCTGATGGGTGCGGCCTACGGTTCATGCGGTGAGCGCTGCATGGCGATCCCGCTGGTCGTGGCCGTGGGCGATGCCACCGCCGACGCCGTGATTGCCGGCCTGAAGACCGAGATCAGCAAGATGAAGGTCGGCCCCGGCGCCGCCCCCGGCATGGACATGGGCCCGCTGGTGACCAAGCCGCATTTCGAGAAGGTCAAGGGCTACGTGGACCAGGGCGTGAAGGAAGGCGCCACACTGGTCGTGGACGGCCGTGGCCTGACCATCGCCGGCCATGAGGACGGCTACTACCTCGGCCCCTGCCTGTTCGACCACGTCAAGCCCGGCATGGTGATCTACCAGGAAGAAATTTTTGGCCCTGTGCTGGGCGTGGTGCGCGTCAAGACCTTGCAAGAGGCCATGGACTTGATCGACGCCCACGAATACGGCAACGGCACCTGCATCTTCACCCGCGACGGCGAGGCCGCCCGCTACTTCACCGACAACATCCTGGTCGGCATGGTGGGCGTGAACGTGCCCCTGCCGGTGCCGGTGGCCTACCACTCGTTTGGCGGATGGAAGCGCTCGCTGTTTGGTGATTTGCACGCCTATGGCCCGGACGCCGTGCGCTTCTACACCAAGCGCAAGACGATTACCCAGCGCTGGCCGAGTGCTGGCGTGCGAGAAGGGACGATGTTCAGTTTCCCAAGCAGCAAGTAGGTGAGATCGAATACTCTTCAAACATCGAATTTGCCGGCGCAAAGATAGTAAAAAATATCTAAGTGCCTGTATTTAAAGGGTTTTTGTCAGATCGCTGGTTTGTTCTCTTTTAGAACGGATAACAAACTTGACTCGAATGTTTACCTTTTGGTAAACTCGGTCCCAACACGGCCCCCTTCAGAAACGCACTTCGGTGCTAACTACTTGGGGGTTTTTTATTGCCTGTCTGGTTTAAGGCCTATCACCAATTGCGGAGTTCCCACCCTTCATCCACGCCCATACCCAATAGGTTTAGGCCGAGATGGTCGAGCGCAGGGAACCCTTCCTGCAACAACGTCTTGAGGCGCCGCCCCCAGGTTGAACCCGGATTGATGTTCTGCATCAGGTGCTGCGCAATGCACAGGGCGAGAAAAGGTCTTGCCAGACGGTGGGCATTCCCATGGAATGCGGTCAATGCGGGCACCTCGCTGATGGGTGGCAACTTTGGCTGGTGGGCCATGTTTCGGTTCCAAAGCCGACAGTGATGCGCACATACATTGCGCAAATAATTCAAGCTTCGGAGCCACGAAGCAAATACGCGTCCATTGCTGATACCGTAGCGCTGGGCAATCTGGTCTTGGTCGGCCTCCGCCAAGCCACCAAAGAGCCTGGACATGCAACCAAAATCCCAGACCTCACATGCCACCCAGATGGCCAAGGGCAGTCCGTACTTCTCGCGGTTGTGGCGAATAAAGTCCTCTTTGGACCGCGTAATGAGTGTGGCCTGCGTAGCGAGCCAGCCGTGATGCGCCGTGAGACCTGTCTTCGGGTCGATTGCACTTGCGAATCCTGCGTGAAACAGTTCCGGCTGCAAATACGCAAAACGGTGACGCTCGCCCAAATGGTGTGAAATATCCACCCGCAGGCTGATCTCGATGCGCTCCAGCGCATCCATGGCCAATAAGCGCAATTTCTTATCGAAAACATACAAGTCCACCGCATTCTCGAAGCTGGCACCGGGTTTGAACTGGTCCAACGGCAAACGTCCTGGCTTCGAACGCTCGTGCTTGCCAAGCGCGGCAGGATTCAATGCACAGCACAACTCGGACCGCTCCCGAAAAGCAAACCAATATCCGCTGAGTCGGTAATAGCCAATGCGCTCCAGATAGTCACGGGACTTGGCGGGGTCGCTGACGACCATGCCACGCTGGCGCAGTTTCGCCAATTGCTCATCAATACTCAACCAGGGTTTGGTGTAGTTCTCGGGCATTCTGATTCCTTACTGTTGCACCGCGTGCACCAGCGCCTCGGCCAGATGGGCTTGGGTGGATTGGCTGGCGGCCAGGCGCTGGCGCAGATCGGCGCAGAGGCGGCGCAGCTGGGCTACGCGGGTGACGATGCGGGTTAGCTCGTTCAGGGGTGGGACTGGGATAAGCAGCGAACTTAGGATTTCGAGGTTGATGTTTTTTTGCGCAGTTGCAGGAGCGAACGCAAGTAGGTCCGCTCTCGCCGTTTCTACGAACAACAAGAAATACTCAACGTTGCCCATCGCATCCGCCGGCACAAAGCCCACGACACTGTCTGGGAAGCAGCTGTCAAAGCCAAGGACCGCAGATTCCGCAATGTTGGCAGCGATCGTGATGCACAACGTTCCCTTGGGCCACATGCGGCTCTGTGCAAGTCCAAGGTCGCTGTAGTACGAATGGACCTCGTCGACAACGCCCTTGGCGCGCGACACTTCGCCAGTTTGAATGAGCGGGTACTTCGGTGGATTGAATAGAGCGGGGTCGTTACGCGGTCTGTGCTTGGACTTGCCTCGTCCAAACTCGCCGAGCTCCGGAAACCGCGCCCAGCTCCACCCGGCAGGCAACGCAAACGGCTGCTCATCCTCCGCAACCGGTGGCAGGGGTTTGTCGCGTTTGATCTTGCCCTCGACGATGAGTTTGCCTTTCTCGGCGCGGATTTCTTGGAGGAGAACGCTGGCGGGTTCGTCTTTCGGGTCTTGGGGGACGAGTAGGCCGCGCACTGCGAGTTGGAGGATGGTTTGCTCCAGGGCGTCCAGGCTTGAAGGTCGGTCTAGCAGCAGGTCGAAGTGGGTGGCGATGCGGTGCCAGTTGTCGGTCAGTTGCGCGGGCGTTTCGCTATCGGTGAGCGTGGCCAGCAGGGTGCTGACGAGTTGGGCGTGTGCTGTGGCTGCTAGCTGGCCTTTGGCTTCGAGCGCGTCGCACAGGCGCATGAGTTCTTCGACGCGGGTGACGATGCGGGATTGCTCGGCGATGGGTGGCACAGGAATCAGAAATTGGCCGAGCTTGGCAATGCTCAAGCCTTCACGCGACACACCGACCTGAACATCCATGACCGCTTGCTGAACGTGCCGCGAAACAAGCACCTTGTGCAGAAAGGCGTTGAACGCTGGAAGCACTGTGCGAACGATGGTTACATGTTGGCTGACGTTGGCTTCGTCGAAATCACTTGGCACAACTGCGCATCGACCGATTGAGGCACCCGTAATGTTGAACAGTAAGTCGTTGGCAACCACAACTGTGCCAGCCATTTTTTCATGAGTTGCTGGCTTGATGTACGCGACCCCATTGAGGCGCAGCCCGTCGTCGTAGACGTTTTGCGAGCGCAAGAACTTCACGCCGGAGGGGACGTAGACTTCCCTGCCACCAAGCGGCGTGCTGCCCGCGCCAATTTTCTGAAGCAGAGCGTTCAGGCGCACCCACTCCCACCCCCTCGGCAACTCAAACGGCGTCTCTTCCGTCGTAATCTCTGTCAGCGGCTTATCCCGCTTGATCTTGCCCTCGGCAATCAGTCGGTCTTTCTCCGCCCGTATCTTCTTCAGCAGCGCACTCGCCGGTTCATCCCTGGGGTCTTGCGGCACCAGCTTGCCTTGCACCGCCAGCGTCAAAATCAGCTCGCGCAAACGTGCCACGCCGCCGGGGGCGGTGGCCAATAAGTTCAAATTTGATAGCAGCATGCGCACATTCCATGAGGGCTAGAGGCCAATTTGGCTCCAAAAATAGTGGTCATCACGCCTGGTCCCCTCGGGCACTCTCAAGCAGCGCACGGTCGCGGGTCAGCTCGGCTTGCAGTTCGGCTTCGGTGGGTAGCCAGGGCTGGTAGCGGCTGGCAAAAATCTGTTCGCTACCGGCCAGCAGCGAGTAGCGGGCCACCGCCTCGTTGCGCTCGGAGCACAAGATGAGACCAATGGTGGGGTTGTCGCCTGGCTGGCGTACCTGTTCGTCGAACACGCGCACATACATGTCGAGCTGGCCCACGTCCTGGTGGCTGAGCTTGCCCACTTTAAGCTCAATGAGCACAAAGCATTTCAGGATGTAGTTGTAAAAAACCAGGTCCACAAACGCGTCTTCGCCTTCCACGCGCAGGTGGCGCTGGCGGGCCACGAAGGCAAAGCCTTTGCCCAACTCCAGCAAGAACTTTTGCAACTGGTCGAGCAGGCCTTGCTCCACGTCTTTTTCGTACCAGCTGGATTGTGGTTGGCCGTCCAAAAATTCCAAAATGTAGGGGTCGCGGATGAAATCGCGCGGGCTGGGTGGTGCGTCGCGCTGGATGAGGGCGCTGGCCTCCGCCTTGACGCCATCCTGGTCCTGGCTGGAGAGCAGGCGCTGGTAATACAGGGTGCTGATCTGCCGGTCGAGCGCGGCCACGCTCCAGGTCTGGCTGACGGCTTCAGCCGCGTACCACTGGCGGGCGGCGGGGTCGGGTACGCGCATGAGCAGGCGGAAATGTGACCAACCCAATTCGCTACATGGTGTGTAGCGAATCTCCTCTTCGGTGAAAGTCAGGAAAAACTGGCGGAAGTTGCGCAAGTTGGCCAATGAAAAGCCTCGACCAAATTCGGTGGACAAACGCTGCGCCAGGGTTTGCAGGGTTTGGGCTCCATACACAGCGCGGTCTTCCCCGCCTTGTTCGTGCTCGACGATCAGTTTGCCAACTTGCCAGTAGGCCAGCACCATGGTTTGGTTGACGCTGCGCTTGGCCTGCTGGCGGGCTTGGCGCAGAACGTCCTGAATTTGCGCAAACAGCGCCTCTGCCACGTTGGCCACTGGCGTGGCCTGGCTGGCGGTCAAGCTGGTGTTGGGCTTTTTCATGGCAATGCTCTCATGGCAAATGATAGGTTCATCAAATTTGATAGCAGCATGCGCACATTCAACGGGGGCTGGCGAGCGATTTGGCCAAAATTTCTCTCAGCTCATCCCGCAGCGCCTGCGCCTCGCCCTGCAACCGCGCGTAGTCGGCCAGCAGTTGCTCGGGGTCGTGGCTCACGGTGTCTGCGGCGTGGGGGTTCTTCTGGTCCAGGTTGTAGCCCATCGCCTTGATCTGCTCGATGCTGACCTTCCAGGCACGTTCGTTTTCCTGCCGAGAAGCAAAGCCATCCGCCTCGCTGCCCCACCAGGCTTTCTCGGCATCAAATTCTTCGATGCGGATGGGTTTGGTCTTGTTGTAATTCTTCACGCCCGCTGGATACGGGTGCTCGTAGTACCAGACTTCCTTGGTGGGCGTGCCCTTGGTGAAGAACAGCAGGTTGGTCTTGATGCCGGTGTAGGGCGCGAACACGCCATTGGGCAGGCGCACGATGGTGTGCAGATTGCACTCCTGCAGCAGTTGCTCCTTGATGCGGCTTTTGACGCCTTC
>Ga0116172_10003526_pt1 | contig 13014 bp, 11 predicted proteins | sample AD_UKC083_MetaG_FD_89799 | JGI IMG/M metagenome (GOLD analysis project Ga0116172, IMG submission 89799) | Active sludge microbial communities of municipal wastewater-treating anaerobic digesters from USA - AD_UKC083_MetaG | ecosystem: Engineered > Bioreactor > Anaerobic > Digestate | place: USA...
GCTTCGATTGCCAGAAACTGCGGATACGTGAGCCGATTGGGCTGTTCGGGTCATTCACCTGGGCCTTGACGATGGCGAGCATTTCGTTGATGCCGGCCTGAGCGAGCAGAACCACGCGTTCCTGGTCGATCGTGCGGTTCAGCTGCAGTACTGCGCCACTCTTGTGACGGCTGAGGCCGATAATCATAATCAGCATGACCAGGGCAAAAGTGATGACGAGAAAGAGAACGAAACCGCGGCGCTGCCTTATAACAGCGGGCCGGGCTGGCCTCTGCCCCGTATTCTCTTTCTGCAGTATGTTCATTTGAGCTTATTGATCCAAGTTAAACTGTTTAAAACAGTTCGGCGGCCAGGGTTTGTCAGTCTGGTGCCGGTGAATCGACTTTTTTATGCGTTCGCAAAACAAGATAACATTAAAACTGCGCCGGTGTCATTGCCTCTGAACAGTTTCGCCCCGCGCAGCGCCATTTTGCGGCAGAAGCACGCAAAATGATGTTGCCACGGGGCGAGACTCTGGCTCTTAAAGAGGGTTAATCCCAGTTGAGGCCGGGCTGTGATTTGGCAGCCGGCAGCGGCGCGCTGTCGATTATTTCGTTGGTTGTATTGGCGGCTTCTGATTTGACCGGTTTGAAAATTTCACTGACGCCTCTTTTGATAATGGCTTTGGCGGCAGCATTGTTAGCCGAATTCGAAACAAGATTGCCGGCGCTGTCGACAATCATATCGTCAGCGGCGCCAACCAGGTTGTCTGCCATACCACCGGCAATGTTGCCGAGGCCTTTTGAGACCACGCGGTTGAGGGCTTCCTGGGCGGCGGCTTTGGTTGCCTCTTTGCCGGCTACAGCAAGGAACTGCTTGTCGTCAGTGATTGCCTTGTCGGCTGCGGTATTGAGAGTGTTGCCGGCTGCTTTGAGAATTGCAGCAGCAATACCGGTTGCGGTCGCGGCTTTGCCGGTGATTGCGGCGATCGGGCCGGCAATGGGAGCGGCGGGCGGAAAGGCGCAGATGGCGGTGCAGAGAAGACCAACGCTGCCCAGAACCATCGATGCAGTTGACAGAGCGTTGGCTGCGTCAAGCAGAGCCTTGCCGGCTTCTTTGAGAGCTTTCTGGTAGATACCGAGGGCGCTGGCGTTTTCATCTAGGCTTTCGTAGACCTTGGTTGGGTCGGTGCTGGCCGCCTCTTTGAAAGACCCCTGCTTAAGCAGTTCCATGGTCTTTTTGGCGTCTTCCTGGATCTTTTTGATATCCGCGTTGGCTTTTTCGATTTTCGGAACGTAGCGTTCGAGTTCCTGCTTTTCTTTCAGGGCAGCCTTCTCTTCTTCGCTGCGATCTTTGCCGCCGAGCCAGGTCGGGCGGTTGTTCCAGGCGTTTTTGATGTCATTGATGCGGTTCAGGGTCCATTCAGAGACTTTGCCGAGCTCGATCGGCTTGATTGCCATGATTTCGTCATAGGTCTTCTGATAATCAGCTACCGCTTTTTCGATCTGCGCCTTCTGATTCTTTGCTTCCTGGGCGGCAACGATTGCCGGCGACATCAGCTGCACAAAAAACGTAAACAGAACGAGCAATGCAACGAGTTTACGCGAGTATCTGTTCATATTGACCTCCGAAAATTTTATTCTACTTCTAACTATACCTTAAAAAATTCCGAAAGTTTTGACCTGCAGAAAAAAAGTGTACAGAAAATTAAACTCACCGCCGGAAATGGTGAATTATCAGCGGCATTGTGTTACTGTAGGGGGCATGCATCCAATACTATTTGAATACGGGCCGATCCGCATCGGCACTTACGGTGTCACTCTTGCAATCGCTTTCATCAGTGCCTTTCTGCTGATCAACAGACAGTTCAGAAAAAACAACTGCGATGTTGAACTTGCCTGGGATCTGCACTTTTTTGCCATATTTGGCGGCATGATCGGCTCGCGCCTGCTGTTCATCTTCGAAAATTTCAAAGCTTTTCTTGCCGACCCGGTTTCGATGATTTTTTCAACCACCGGCTTTTCGGTGCTGGGTGGTTATGTGCTGGCCCTGATTTTATGTATTGTCAGGGTACGTATGTCTGGTGAGCCTTTTTTCAGAATCGCCGACATCTACGTTCCGGGAATGGCGATCGGCTATGCCATCGGGCGCCTCGGTTGCATCGTGGCTGGCGATGGCTGTTACGGCCTGCCGTGCGAACTGCCGTGGTCAATGAGTTTTCCGAAAGGTCTGGTATCGACGCTCAGCACCGAAAATCCGCCTCTGGCGGCTTTGTATGCAAAACTGTTTCCGGGCAAGCCGGTGCCGGTCGACATTCATGTGCACCCGACACCGCTTTATGAGTCGATTTCGACGTTCATTCTGCTTGCAATTCTTCTGCTGGTAAACTGGCGCATCGGCGGCGGCCGCCGTTTTGCTTTTTTCATGGTCTGGTTTGGTGTTTCCCGCTTTTTTGTCGAATTCATCAGGTTGAACCCTTTTGTCTACTGGGGAATGTCATCGAGCCAGGTGCTTTCGCTGCTTTTCATTCTTGGCGGAATTATCATTGCAGCCACCTCTTCCGCCCGCCTGGCGCGAATTGATGCCGCAGCCGCTCCGCCCGTCGTTCCCTCAGAAGATTGAAAAGCGATGGCGATTGCGTTATGCTGGCAGAAAATAACAAGCGAAAGGTTCAAAGATTATGGCTCTGATTCTGGTCAGAGAAATCGTGCAGGACCAGGGACTCCTGGTTGTGGCCGGCAAAGAAGGCCTCGACCGCAAGGTGATATCGTCAGAAGTGCATCGGCCGGGCCTTGAGCTTGCCGGCTTTTTTGAACATTTTGGTTACGAACGCATCATAGTTCTTGGCCGCACCGAACTGGCATATCTCGGCGAGCAGAGCGCCGAAATCCGCAAAGTCAGACTGCGCCAGCTGCTGTTTTTCAATATTCCCTGCATAATCATCACCGATGATCTGCTGGTGCTCGATGAGCTTCTCGAACTCTGCAACCAGAAGAAAATTCCGCTTTTGCGCACTTCAGCGCGCACCGGCGAATTCATCTACCAACTGTCGCGTTATCTGCACAACCGCTTTGCACCGCGCAAAAGTGTACATGGCGTTTTTGTCGAAGTTTACGGCGTCGGTATTCTCATCATGGGCCCTTCCGGAATTGGCAAGAGCGAGTGCGCGCTTGAACTGATCAAACGAGGCCATCGTCTGGTGGCCGATGATGCGGTGCAGCTGATGAAAATCAGCGACACCAAGGTTGTTGGTTCGCCCGACGAAATGATCAGGCATCACATGGAAATCCGCGGTCTCGGCATCATCGACATCAGATCGCTGTTCGGTATCGCGGCAACTGCTGACGAAAAGACGGTCGACATGGTTATTACCCTCGAAAAATGGGATGATCACAAAGAATACGATCGCCTTGGTATTTTCCAGCGTACCATGAGGTTTTTGAAGGTCGAAGTGCCTTCTACCACGATTCCGGTGCGTGAAGGTCGCAATCTGGCGGTGGTTATCGAGACGGCGGCGATGAACTTTTACCTGCGCCGTATGGGCATTCTCAGTGCCGAAAAATTCTCAAAACAGCTGCGTGCAAAGATGAGCGGTGAATTCTGATGCTGCTGTCGTTGCGGCGCAAATTCAGCCATGAGGTCAGGGCCAGGCGCTGGGTGGCTTTTTTGCTGCTCGGTCTGCTGATGATGTGCTTCGGCTTCGTTTTTGCATCGCTGTCGACAATTGTGCTGGCGCCGGCCAGTATCGAGACGGTGCGCAGCTTTCACCCACTGGCGCTCGCTTTTTCGGCGCTTTCGGCATTTCTGATCAGTTCATTCTGGCTGTATCGCGGCTTCAGAACCGCATTCAGGCTGCTTGACAGCAAAGACCACGGGCTTTCAACGCGTCTGCGCGAATTCGTTTTTCAGCGCAGCCAGCCGACAGAAAAACTTCTGTCGATGGTGGCGCTGGGTGGTGGCACGGGCCTGAGTTCTCTACTTAAAGGTCTTAAAGAGTTACCGGTGGATCTGACCGCGATTGTTACCGTTACCGATGATGGCGGTTCGTCGGGCCGTCTGCGCAAAGAACTGCAGATTCTGCCGCCAGGCGATATCCGCAACTGTCTGGTAGCTTTGTCGCGGTCTGAAAGTCTGTTATCTCGACTTTTTCAGTATCGTTTCGGCGAAGGCGGTGAGATAGAAGGTCACAGTTTCGGTAATCTTTTCATCGCCGCCATGACCGGTGTAATTGGCGATTTCAGCAGTGCCGTGCGCGAAGCCAGCAGTATTCTGGCGATCAAGGGGCATGTAATTCCGGTTACCAATGAAAACGTGCAGCTGGTTGCCAGGTTTGAAGACGGCAGCGAAATTACCGGCGAAACCGCAATCAGTGATGCCCGTCGCCCTATTTTGAGCATCAGCCTCAATCCTGCGGCTCCGACTCCGAATCAGGAAGCTCTGAGCGCCATCGATGACGCCAATATGATCGTTCTTGGCCCGGGCAGTCTGTTTACCAGTGTCATCCCGAACCTGCTGGTTCCCGGAGTGGCGGAGAAAATCAATAACAGTCGTGCCCGTGTCGTTTATATCTGCAACGTGATGACCCAGCCCGGCGAAACCGATTCTTTCAATGCCGCTGATCATGTGCGAGCCATTCTCGAAAAAACCCCGCTGCAGCGAATCGACATCGTGGTCGTCAATTCGCGCCGTGCCGCTAAACCGCTGATGGCGAGATACGAAAACCGCAGCCAGTTCTGGGTGCCACCGACGGTCAAGAAGATCGAAGACATGGGCATAAGGGTGGTTGCCGCCGATATGCTGCTTGAATCAGATATGCTGCGCCATAACCCGAATCTGCTCGCAGCAATTCTCATCGGGCTGATCAACGAAAATGCCGCATCACAGGCGAAAGCGGTTGAAAATGCTGAAGACGAAGATGAAAGCTTTTTCGACGACTGATGGGCGAAAATAAATGAGCAGATTTGATTATACTGCCGCCACCCGGCGTGAACTGGTCAGTCTTATCCGCAGCAATAAACTTTTCTGCTGTCAGCAGTCTTTTCTCGTAGGTTTGCTGCAGGGTTCGCGTCTGACTCCATTTGCCAGGGCCCGCAAAAATCTGCGGCGGCGGCTGGCAAATTGCCTTCAGTCGATTCTCCCCGACAGCCAGAAAATTGTCTGTCGTGGTGCCAGAATCTGGTTGCCCGGTTTAGATCAGCTGTTTCTACGTGAGAAGTTTGTCGACCGCATGCGCATAGTTGCGGGAGCGCGCCGGGTAAACCATTGCCATGTGGCATTTCTTCAGGGCCTCTTTGTTGCACATGGTTACATACAGAGCCCGAGTCGTGGGTATCATCTCGAATTCCGTCTGCAGGGAAACTGGCTGGCCGCCGCTTTTAGAAAAGTCGCTGCCGGGCTGCGCCTTAAATTCTGCTTCTATCAGCACGAACAATACAAAAGCTTTTATTTCAAAAGCGGTCGACGTATTGCCAGGCTGCTGAATCTGCTCGGACTGTTTGATCGCGGGCTTGAATTTTCAGACCTGCTGGCGACGCGAAATCTGCTCTCGCAGGTAAATAGGCAGGTGAATTCAGAAACTGCAAATATCAACCGTCTGATCAATGCTGCTGAATCTTCAATCGCTCACATCCGCGAGTTGCTGGCCTGGGAAGACCAGGAAATCTGGACAGAAAGCCTGCATCAGATGGCTCAGATGCGCCTGAGATACCCGCACGACAGTATCGAAAGCCTCGGAAAAAGATTTGAGCCACCCTTGACTAAATCGGCTGTTAATCATCGACTGCGCCGCATAAAGGCACTGCATGCCAAGGTGTTTGCTCAGGCGGTAGACCGCTCTCAGCCTTCGTGAATCTTGCGCGAATAGAGCAGCAGGCCGACAAAGTTCAGCGACAGGGCCAGGCACAGCATGGCGAAGCAGTTCTGCATGCCAAAAGCCGGCAGCAGCCAGAGACCGCTGAGAGTCCCAACCAGCATGGCGCCGGCACTGTCAGAAAACAGCAGCAGCCCGGCTGAATCATGTGCCTGTCGCCCACTGCCGCGCAGTATGCTGTCTGCTACCGGAAACTCGATACCGTCGAGAAAAGCGATGAGAAAGATCATGGTTCCGACTACAGCTGCCGAGTGCAGGTTGTAGTGCTCGACGAACAGTATGCACAGAGCGGTAAAAACAATCTGCAGCAGTTTTACGTGCTTGAGTCTTCTGATCGCTTCTGGACGGTGCTGCAGATGGCCGAAGGTCATCGAGCCGGTTGCCAGACCGAGCATGTAAAGGCCGAAAAACAGCGCGGTCATCTGATAGGCAGCCCCATGGCGGTTCTGGTAAAGCAGAATAAGGATAATTTCTGACAGCAGACCGGTCGCGCCGCTGACTGCGACCCCGGCGGCAATTATGCTGCGCGATGCCAGAGCCGGGCTGATGATCAGGGGCAGCAGCATCAGCAGCAGGCCAAAGCCAATGCAGATGGCAAAAAGGTGGATGCGGGAGGTTTGCTGCAGAACCTGCAGCAGCTGGTTCAACGAAGTGCCACTGTAGATGTTCCAGAGTTCGAGCTGCTGCATGAATGTACCGGGGTGAGCGTCAGTGTTGAGTTCGATTTTTATATCTTTTGTCAGCCATTGTTCGAGCTCTTTGACGCGAAATGGCATCAGCAGATTATAAAAGCTCATCGGCATAAAGGTGGTCGTCTGAATGCTGCGCCCGGCAAATCTGGTGCCCAGAACTTTGGCGTCGACTGTGAGCGGCGCCGGCGAAGCAAAAAAGGTGATATTGCTGCCCGGAAAAGCGGCACAGTGAGCGAATTGTGCTTTCAGCGCCTGCCAGGTCGACAGCATTATCTTTTCTTTGACGTTACCGAGGTAGTTTTCGCTGCCCTCAACCTGCAGAGACAGAACACCAGACGGTTTGAGCCGGTTCTGCATGGCTTTGAAAGCTTCAACGGTGAAAAGCCGGTTACCGACAAGGGTTACCGGCGAAACCGGGCAGATCATGATGCCGTCAAAAGCCTCATTTTCGCGATTAAGATACTGGCGTGGGTCGGTAATAATTATTTTGACCGCCTGGCGCAATTGACTGTCATAGCCGAGCAGGTCGAAAAGCCTGCTGTCAGGCTCTACCACAGTGAGCTTCAGATTCGGGTATTTGAGAAATTCGCGGGCGGTTTCGGCTGATGGCGCGCCAATAAGCAGAACGCTGCCGATTTCTGAAAGAACCGTAGCAAAGGTGTGCACTCTTGCTTCAATACTTTCCGGGTTTGGCCATGAATCGGCGAGCATGCCGTTTGAAAACAGGCTTTTCTGCTCGTGATAACCGGCAATCTGCAGCTTCTGGTAGGGCGTTTCGACAGTCTGTTCAAGGGTAAGCAGCCCCTGCATGCGCTGCCACCATGAATTTTCGATTTTGTGAGATACGGTCGGGCCAAAATGCCAGACCAGAGGCGCCAGTATCAGGGTCAGTAAAGCCGGCAGCAGTTTTTTCCGGCTGATCAATGTTTCTGCAGCGATTGGCAACAGTGGCAGGGCGAGCAGGCAGAGAACCGAATCAGCCGTGCCACCGAGCAGCAGCGAGAAAAAGACGCCACCGGCGAAGCCACCGATTGCCTCAAGGCTGTAAAAATAACCGAGACTTTTGTGTGACAGCCTGATCAGACACGGGAGCAGCATGCCGATCAGCAGAGAAACCGGGGTGACAGCTGCAAGCATGAACAGGGCAACCGGCGCGAATGGCAGAAAGCCACCCGCGGGCGCCGGCACCATATCGACACCATAATGAAGGGCCCCGACTGACATAAGGGGCAGAACGAACAGGGCGGCGAGAAGCAGTCGCGGGCTGATGCTGATTTTACCGCCGACAAAGCCGCCAATGGCAATGCCGAGCAGCCAGATGCTCAAAAACAGTCCGAGATGAATTTCGGTGCCATAAAACTGGCCCATGAAAAACCTGAACAGGGCTACCTGGGCAATGTTGGCGGTAAAACCGGTAAAAGCTGCTATCAGAGAAAGTTTATGAAGATGATGCAGCATCTCAGTCGGTGAGGTGGCGGCCGGTTCTGGTGATTTTGCGGATTTGCTGCAGTTCTTTGCTGGCCGGCTGATCCTGGAAGTCGATAACCCCGCCGCGGCACTGAATTTCGATCGCTTCTTCGTTATAGCGTCGCAAGCCCTGAATAGCCTTGATTTCGATCGCCTTAACTGAATAGGTCATGGTGTAGGGGTAGCCTTCGTCGTTGATGCCCCAGCTCTGTTCGGTTTCCATGCCGGCCATTTTTTCGGTTTTCAGCATTGGCTGCAGAATCTGGCCGTCAACCAGGTCATTGGTGCAGTCACGGATGAAATACGAGAGGAATTTGCCGGGTGAATAGGCCTTGTTCTTGCTGTTGTCAGGTGAAATGTATTTTTCAGGCAGTGAGCCCGGGGCAAGGCCGGGGGCCAGATAGCGGTAGTTCGGGTTGTAAAAACTGGCGAGGCGCAGCATGGCTTCGGGTTCGCTGCCATTCATTTTGAGGGGAATGTAGAAGAATTTTACGCGGCCGCTGGCATCTGACTCAGCCGGAATAATGCGCTTATAAACGCCTGAATATGATGGCAGTTCCTGGAAAGCCGGTTTGTTATCGTCGGTTCTGAACGGAAATTCGGAAAAATCGAAATAGGGGTTTTTACCCTGCATGAATTCAACCGCATCGTATAGCTCGGTCGGAAAAAGCCTGGCTTTGAGCAGAAAATGCTGCATGGCGGCGCGTGCTGCAAAGTAGGCCTGCTGGTCGCGCAGGTTAATCTTGTTGCGGCCAGCGACACTGCGGTGCTGAAAAGACATTGACGCAAAAAGCACCAGCAGCAGTACAGAAAAAATCAGCACGATGATAATCGCCATGCCTTCGCGTCGTTTGTTTTGCCTTCGTCTAAACATCGATATCGGCCTTGATGGTCATCAGATGAATTCGGCGCATGCCTGCTCCGGTCTTTTCGGGGTCTTTGAGGTTTGGTTTGTCGATGTTCCACTGCACTTCGATGATCAGGCGCTTCAGGCCACAATACTGAAAATCATCGTTGCTGGTGTAACTGACTTTGGTTTTAGCCATTCGCTGGGTCATGCGGGTCGCCGTCGGGTTCACGAACCTGAAGGCGTCGGTCTGGTATTTGTCATAGCCCTGGTCGAGGTAGAAATTTTCGTGATTTTCAGAGACTTTGCCGGGCAGTTCGGTCTCGAATCTGAATTCGCCCGCCTTGGGAAGCATACCGACCGGGTTCGGCAGGTAGACGCGCTGGTGCCAGCTCTGGCTCAGCAGCTTCGCCGGGTTTTTCAGATAAGAAAAAGTTGGCTCGCCGGTGCCGATTGCCGAAAAGTCTTTGGGCGCTTTGCCCGTGTAGTCGGCACCAATCTGTTGCACTGGCGGCTTCTCATCTTTTGATGCTGTAGGAGAAGTAATATCTTCGACGCGCAGGGTGATTTTATAAAACTGGCCGCGCGGGTCGTTGATAATATTCTGGCATGGGTACCCGGCTGAGGTTTTTTCACTTCCGGGGAATACTGTATGCATGAACTTGGCAGCCCAGTCATCGTCGAAGCGTTCGTAGCCATCGACAGTTTTAAGGTCTTCGACCTTGATATAGGCAGGCACGCCAGCCCGCAGCGCCTGAAATGGCACGTTGTCGAGCATGGCGTTGAGAATTTCAGAAGCTCGACTGATCGCGAACATGCGCGAAACGTTGAAGTCTGTATCTGTAGCCCCTTTGCTCATGAAATAGAATATAGGTACCATGGTCGCGGCAAGTATTGCCATGGCAAGAATGACTTCAATCAGCGTAAAGGCTGCAGACGATTGCTTTATTTTTTTTGCGGGCATATTATAAAGACAAGTTAACAGAAAAACTCTCCGGCTGGCAACAATTGTGTAACCGGGCAGGCTTTTCAGGCGTATATTTTAATGATCATCATAAAAGTTATACGCAGTAACAGGTAACAAAGTAATGAATAAAAGCAATATCTGGTCTTTGAATCGACGCCGGTTTCTGCAATGTTCGGCAGCAGCGGCCGCCGGCTGTCTTTTTGGCAACCCGGCAAAAATTCGCGCAGAAAGCGGCGAAAGCAACTTCCCTGCCGAATACATAACAAAGCTCGATAACGGCAGTCTGCAGTGCGGGCTTTGCCCGAATGCCTGTGTGCCGGGTGAGGGGCAGAATGGTACCTGCCGTGCACGCGGTCTGCGTGACGGCAAGTATGTCAGTCTTGTTTACGGCCTGCCATGCGTTCTTGCCATTGACCCGGTCGAGAAAATGCCGCTGTTTCACTACCATGTGCACAGCCCGGCGATGTCAATTTCGACTGCCGGCTGTAATCTCACCTGCCAGTATTGCCAGAACTGGCAATTCTCGCAGAAAACCCCGGGCGAGACGTCAAATTTTGCGTTCAAACCAGAAGAGATAATTGTACGGGCCCTTGATTTTCAGGTGCAGAGCATCGGTTTTTTCTATACCGAACCGATCATCTACATCGAGTTTATGAAGGATATCGCCCGGCTGGCCCGCAAGAGTAATCTCAAAACCGTAATGGTGACGTCTGGCTACATAAATCCGGAGCCGTTACACGATCTTTTCGAGCTGATCGACATGTTTGTTGTCGGTTACAAAGGCTTTACCGAAGACTTTTATAAAGAAGTCATCGGCGGCAGCCTCGAACCGGTAAAAAACACACTCAAGCTTATAAAAGGCTCTGGCCGGCATCTTGAAGTGGTGTCGCTGCTGATTCCGGGCAAAAATGACAGTGAAGAACATCTCAAAACCGGAATCGACTGGTTCGCCAATAACCTCGGGCCTGATGTCCCATGGCATTTTTCCCGGTTTGTGCCCGAATTTATGCTGAAAAATCTGCCGCCGACCCCCAATACCGTGCTCGAAAACGCCCGAAAAATGGCAATGCAGGCTGGCATCAAATTCGTTTATACCGGCAACAACCCGGGCCAGGAAGGCAACCACACCTATTGCCCGGGCTGCGGCAAGAAAGTCGTCGAGCGTCTTGGCTTCAAGGTCATGCGCAGCCATCTGACCCGCGGTAAATGCCCTGACTGCAATTATCAGATGCCAGGCATCTGGCTTGACGACCTGCCGAACGGCAATATCTGACCTGGCCGGCGTACCGGCTCAAATTTGTTTATTTAATATCGATCTGGAAAAGTTTGAGGCAGGAGGAAAGTATGAAAAAGCTGTTGATAATACTGGCGCTGGCCTTGCTACTGCCCGTATCAACTTTACGGGCGGCCGACAATTATATCGATAAAATGGGTGACCTTGTCGAAGAAATCTCGCTGCTCAACGTATTGCGTGGTATTTATCTCAATGAACAGCAGGCCCGTCGTATCGCCGAACTGGCTTTAGAGGCGGAGAAACTTCGCAGCGATGCCCGCGCTGAAGTCGAAAAACTCTCAGCTTTGCCAGCTTTTTCACAGCTGCGTGACGAGCTTTATACCGCCCTTGCAGAAAATCCACCGGCAGTGCGCGCGAAGGTCGTCGAACTTGACAATAAGGCCCATCAGATTACCGGTGACGTTCTGCACAAAATCGCTTTAATGGAAGACGAAATCAAAACCATACTCAGCCATGGTCAGCAGAACATCTTCTGGAGCTTTGTGCCCTGCATCGTTCCTGAAGTCGATTTCGAAAACCCGGTAAGAACCGGTCAGGCAGCCGCCAGCAGTCGCCTGATGCCGGCCTGCGAACTTATCAGAACTACTTCAGAAGAAATGTGGAAAAAGCATGGTCAGGCCTATCTCGACCATATTCTCAAGGTAATCGAGCAGGATGCCGGCAAAATGACCGAAGATACCCGGGAAGACCTGCGCCGGCGCCTTGTTAAACACGCCTGGAAGATCAGAAAAATGAAAGAGGCTGATTACATGATCAACCGCGACAAACTCGCTGAAGAGCTTTTGTTGATCAACCGTGAGCACACGATGCGCAGCGGTTTCAGAATCACCGGCAAAATCGCGAGATTCTTTCTTTCGTCTGCCGCTGCCCGCGTTATGCCGAAATGGATCGAGACTCATTTTTCTGCTGCTGCGGCTTCAGGTTCTTCTGTGCTGCCGCCTGCCGATCCTGCTTCCGGGCCTGAAACCGGCAGTAAAAAGGCAGATGATAAAAGCTCGATCCCGTCTGCAGCCCAGCCAGCTGCCGCCGATCAGAGTATGGCACCCACTACCACTGACCTGGATCGTGAATTCTGGGAAACGCTTGTGCCAAAATCACTGGCCCGTCTCAGCGAAACCCCTTATTACGACCATATTCTGCATGCCTACGGCAAACCGCTGAGTCGGAGCCTGTTTGACGAAGAAAACAAATATGTCGAAACGCTGAAGTTGTTAAGAGAGGCCGGCGTTATCCTCACCCGTGAAGGCGACCTCAAATACTACACCCTCACTCAGGGCGAACCCTGACTTTATTTTTTTCTGATCAGGGCGGGGCCTTTGTCGGTGCCGACGAGCAGGTTGCCGTTTTCGTCGATGGCGAGCGCGGTTATATTACTGCCCGGCAGTCCATCAGCTTCGGTAATCAGCTGCCCTGGCTCGTTGATGCTCCACAATTGCAGACCGACCGGGCTGCCAAGCCAGACTCTGTCTCCGTCACGCTGCAGAAAATTAACCGGCAGGGCTTTGATTCCCTCAGTCCGACCGCGCAGAGACCATTTTTTGCCGTCGAACAGGGCGATACCGCGGCTGGTGCCGGCAACGACCATGTCGTCAACATAATCGCAGACGCTGAAGGCTTCACGGGCCGGAAATTCGGGATACAGCCAGGTATCGACATTGAGTTCAAAATTTGATTTAAGCTCGGTGCGAAGCCTCACGATGCCATTGGCGGTGCCGATCCACAGGTGGGTTTTTTGCATGAATGAACTCTGCAGGGCATTTTCGAACAGATGCAGCACCTTGTTATATGATTTGAAAGTTGGATTTACCAGATATACCAGCCGTGAAAGGCCATGATATCGGTGACCGAACCAGATATTTTCGTCAGGGTCTATGTGGATATCGACAACTTCATTGTTCA
>Ga0116172_10003528_pt1 | contig 13013 bp, 5 predicted proteins | sample AD_UKC083_MetaG_FD_89799 | JGI IMG/M metagenome (GOLD analysis project Ga0116172, IMG submission 89799) | Active sludge microbial communities of municipal wastewater-treating anaerobic digesters from USA - AD_UKC083_MetaG | ecosystem: Engineered > Bioreactor > Anaerobic > Digestate | place: USA...
ATTATGGAAAAGAAAATTCAAAGCACCAAAGAATACAGAATTAGCTATGCCATGGAAAACCCATCAAATCCTGAAGAAACCGAATGGTTTGAGAAAGACACATTTTTGTCGGCGCTTGCCGAATACGACCAGCACGGCAATGTGTTGAAGACCATGGGATATAATCATGCCGGCGAAATAAACGAACATTATGTGTATAAATATGACGATAAAAATAACCTGATTGAAGAACTCAATTATTTTGATGAGCAGGAACTGGCCGAACACCGTTTTTTTAAATATAACGAAGCCGGAAAAGTAGGCGAGGAAAAAGTGATATATATGGAAGGTGGCGAAAATATCATTACCTATTTTTATGATGAACAGGGCAACCTTACAAAGCGCCAGCAAACCGATATTGATGGCGAAATAGAAGAAACAGAAATGATGGACTTTATTAACGGGAAATTGGTTTTGGCGATACAAACCGATGGCGAAAATTCGCTAATGAGCAAGAGAGAATATGCTTATAATAAAGATGGTAAAATTATCAATTATATTTTTACTGCAGCCGATGAGGATGGCAATTTCAGGACGGAGTATTATTATGATGAAAAAGGCATACGCGAAAAAACGCTGAAATACAATGCGAAAGGGCAACTTGTGGAGAAAAATCTTTTTACCACCGACGACCAGGATAATGTTATTGAAATCTACGAAGAAGATACCCGTTCGATAAAAACAACCCGGTTTACCTATGACGAAAGCAACAGGATTACCAGGCAGGAAGAATACAACAGAGACGAAGACCTCCTGATGAGTATTGAACGCACATACAATGAAGATGGAAAACTAGCCGAAGCCCTGGTATATACTCAAAATCCTGCCGAAAACATCCGCAGTATGTCTGCCACAAAGTACGAATACTTCTATTATGACGAATAAGGAATGAAATCCGGAACATAATCATCCCGCACAAAAATTCCAACTAAGCCCATCATAATCTAGAGGCTTACAAGAAACCAAAAGCATATATATTTATACCAGATGAGTCTGAAACTTTCAAAAACTGATTTATTGTTTCTTGCTTCGGGCCTGCTGATTTTCTTGTATATAGTCGTTAAAGCTTCGATATCATCTTTTACTACCGACGAGAGTTTTTCATACTTACACTATGCTCATACCAGTTTTTTGGATATCATTTCCTTTAGCGACTGGTACACCAATAATCATATTTTGAACAGCCTGCTCATGAAGTATGCGGAAGTGCTTTTCGGCTCGTCCGAAATTTCTTTAAGACTGCCAAATTTGCTGTTGTTTGCGGTGTATATGGTGTATGCTTTCTTATTGTTCAGAAACAGCGACAGGCTAGTAGCTTTGGCTGTCTTTATTCTTTTATGTACTAACCCCGGAATGGTTGATTTATTTGGATTGGCCAGGGGATATGGCTTGTCGTATGGATTTTTGCTGATGAGTTTATATCATTTTATAAGGTATTTTCAGACTAGAAAATCAAAAGACATGGTGCTTTTTCATATCGCATCCATGTTGGCCGTGCTGAGCAGTTTCACTATGCTGATTAGTTATGCGGCATTGATGCTGATCTACTTTATTACCGATTTTATTAATAGCCGGGTAATTTTGAAAAAGAAATACTTGTTTTTCGAATCAGTCAAAGTCCATATTATACCCCTTGTGTTGATTACCATCATTCTGTACGAGCCGGTGCGAAGGGTTTTTATGAGAAGCGAGTTGAACTTTGGCGGCAAAGAGGGCTTTTATGGTAATACGGTCAGCGATTTAATCAAAAATATATTCCATGGCGTTGAAATATCGCCTTTTTGGATGATAATGGCGCAAATAGTAATCACAGCACTGGTTTTGGCCGGGAGTGTAATTATTTTGAGGCTGTTTTTCAAAAAAGATGGTCCTTCCTTTTTTCAGTTTATCGGCCTGTTTATAACCAACCTGCTGGTCATCTTTATTTCTCTGGCTATTGTTTTTCAGCATTTGATTCTTGGAACAGATTATCCTATCGCGCGTTTTTCACTTTTTCTTTTTCCTGTTTTCATTGTCTATTTTGGATTTTTGCTTTCGTACATCAGCCAAAAAAATAAAAACCTTGTGGCCGTTTCGGGATTATGCCTTGCCCTGTTATCTGCCGGAAGCTTTGTTTATAAGGCCGATCTGCGTTCCTGTTCGGAATGGCGTTTCGATATGGAAACCAAAAACATGATGCGCATGCTGTCTGATGAGCATGCCGCCAATGAGGCAGAAACTGCAGAGGTACGCCTGGGAATTCACTGGCTGTTTGAACCCACCGTTAATTTTTACAGGGAAACCTGGCAGCTTGAATGGTTGTTGCCTGTTGACAGGAGGGGATTTACAGCCGAAGATGACTATATTTACACGTTCAGGGATGAATTTATTGGTTTCCCTAATGACAAGTATGAAGTTGTCCACGAATTTGAAACAGCAAACACGGTTTTGATGAAAAGATTGGAAAAGACCTCTCAATAATACCAACGAAGGTTTTCATAATAAGCGGTCGATACGCAGGAAATTTTCCCAATACTTTTGTTTGTCCATCTGTTCGAAATGTATCATTCCATACCTGTACTGATAAATCTGAATCTGATTTACCAATACGCAAATGGCAATCAGGCCAACGAAAATGCCTTTTACGGCTTTATTTCTGAATCCGTCAATAGCCTTAGCCAGCAGCAACATAAATACCGGCAGAAACTCTATAAGCACCCGTGACGAAAAACTGCCGCCATACCACCAGTTCCACCAGGATGACAACACGTAAAATAACACCAGCACAAAAAACAGCAAACCATAAAAAATGTACCGGTCAGTTTTCCAGAAGAAATAAAATCCCGTTAACGATAAAAACAATATGGGTGTATATAAAAAAGCACCTTTTTTATAACTAAACAGGAAGTCAAACAGGTGAGGATTAGAAAAATTAAAAAATTCGCTTCCATAGCTGTCGGTAAAAAATGAGCCCGTGCTGATTTTGTATAGGATAGGCTGTATGGATATTATCGCAGCAAAAATTGCTAGTCCGGCCAAGGGATACCAGGGATGCAGAAACAATTCAGACAATCCCTTTTTAAATCCCTGCCAACCTGTCGGAACAAAAAACAGTGCTAAAAGGATGATTCCATTCACAGGCCTCACAAGCATTATCAGGCCTAGAGCAACTGCTAATGCCAATATAGAGCCTGGCCGGTAGTCAGAAAAATATTTCCCGGCGAAATACAAATAAGCCGCAACAAGCGCAAAAGAGTATATGTGCGACATGCCGGCCTCCCGCACAACGTAATAAAAGGCGTTGGTACCAAAAGCCAGCGCCAGAAGCGTTATTATCACTGTGGATTGTTTGTATTTGTAAAGAAACAGGAGCTTGCTCAGAAACCACAATCCCAGCACGAAATAAAAAATAGTGGCAATTTGAACGAAAATGAAATATATGGGAGCGTAGCCATCGTTTTGGCCGCCGCTAAGGGTTGCCAGCAAATGAGCGGCAAGAAAAAAAGGAGTCTGCAACAGGGCGGTACCGCAAAAGTATTTGTTATGTGTGAGTTGGTTATGATATGCCCGGTAATCATAAAACAATTTCGGATCGGACAAAGGGTTCATTTCCTTTTCTTCGAAAAAGCCGTAGTTTAAATCATGGTAGATAAAAACGGCCGGCAGGTAGGCATAATAACCTTTGCCATCCGCCAGCACTATCCATTTCGGATTGTCGCCTCCCCAGTTGATATTTGCCGATACCCATACCAAAATGACCGTGATGAGTGTTATGAAAAAAAAAGTCTTTTTGTTCTTCATAGGGTTACTGCTGACGCAGTTAATTAAAAGGGTATGATATTTCCGCTGCCGCTGTTTTTTCCGGATACCTGGGGCGGATTGCCTGTATAATAAATATTTCCCGACCAAAGGATGTTGTACAACAATAAATCGCGGACATTCAGGTAGCAATTTCCGGTGTTCTTATTGGTAACATAGGTGTAAAATGTCTGAAAATTTTCGCAATGCACCATTCCGTGCCCATTGTGATATACCTGCAGTTCGTCGGTGCTGCCCTTGCTAATCACATCGCAAGGCCCTGTGTTTATTATCAGGTAGCAAATCCTCGTTTTCAGGTCGAGGTTAACAGTGCCCGAACCATTTTTTGAATCTATCCATAGCGAGTCGCCAACAAAAGTATTTTCCATTGTTATGTCGCCGCAGCCAGAGTACCCCAGGTATGACATGCCGGGCATTTTAACATATACATTTACTTGGGGCTTATAGCTTCGCACCCAGTTGCATTTGTTGTTGTTGCTGATATACAGCGAACCTTCTTCCACACGGGTTTTAATCAGCGGGAGCAAATTTTTTCCGGCTTCCACCCTGATGCTGTAGGTGCTGTCCTGTAACAAAAACAGGTTCACATTGTCGCTCAGGTATATATTGCTGAATGCCTCGGCAGGGCGTTCTTCTGAAACTATTTTCCCTGTACTTTTAAAACAATCGCACAGGTTTTCTTTCTTGCACGAGGCAAAACACAATACGGTGACTAAAAGAAGTGGCAAGATTTTTTTCACAAGGGTAAAATTATATTTTTTTACAATAATGTAGCTGAAAAATAAAATGTTTATATAAATTTGTACAATAAATAATCATGTGTTTATGAAAAAGTTTCTGCTTGTCTTTGTTTTTATTTTTCTGTATTTATCTGTTTTTACTTACGCGCAGCGAGGAAAACACGGAAGTGTCACTATAAACACCTCAGGAGTCATTGTCAATGCTTATACGCGGCTCACGGCGAATGCCTCTCAGGGGGCTACCAGTATCACTGTTGCCAGTAATGAATTATCTACAAATTTCTCTACCAATCTTGGTGTGGGCGATTTGGTTTTCATCATTCAGATGCAGGGCGCAACCATTACATACGGAGATACATGGGAAGGATATGGTTATATTAATTATTATAATGATGCCGGCAAATACGAATTGGCCCAGGTGGCTTCCGTGTCGGGCAGCAACATCATAAATCTGAGCTGCGGATTGACACAAAATTATACTGCCAGCGGTTATGTTCAGGTGGTGCGTGTTCCCAGGTATAATTCGCTAACCATTAACAGCGGTGCCTCGCTCACCTGTCCGGCATGGGATGGCCTTACGGGCGGTGTGCTGGTTGTTGAATCCTTAAATAGTATTAACAATAACGGTTCAGTAAATGTTAACGGCAAGGGATTCAGGGGGGGGATAGCGTCAACCTCGATTTCAAATAGTTATACAGAAAAATGGTATGCACATGCTGACCCCACCAAGGGAGGCCAGAAAGGGGAAGGAATTGCCGGCCGTGGAGAGGTAGCAAAACAATACTGCAAGGGAGCTCCTGCCAATGGCGGGGGGGGAGGCAATTCGCACAACTGCGGTGGTGGCGGAGGATGCAATGTCAGCGCTAATTTATCCTGGACTTTCGGCAGAGGGATTCCCGACAACTCTTGTCTTTCGTGCACGGCAGCCTGGGAGCTGGAAGCCACCGGAATGTCCACCAGCATATCTTATGGTGGGGGCAGAGGAGGGTATTCATTTTCGGCTAATGACCTGGATGCTGCAACGGTAGGCCCTGGTAATTCATCCTGGGGAGGTACCAATAGAGAAAACGATGGCGGTAATGGCGGTTGGCCGCTTAATGAAAACCAGGGGCTTTTCCCGCGTCTTTTTCTGGGTGGCGGCGGTGGCGGAGGCCATGCCAACGATAATGAGGGCGGCGCCGGCGGCAACGGTGGCGGACTGATTTATTTTATGTCATACGGTGGTATTTCAGGCAGCGGCACTTTTTATGCCAATGGAATGCCCGGAGGTAATTCTGAAGGCGGTACCCCCCCCTTTAATGAGTCCACAGGTACTGACGGCTCAGGCGGCGGCGGCGGCGGCGGCACTATCGTGTTGAATGCCCTTAGCTCCATCATAAATGTTTCTGCCTGGGCTGACGGAGGCAAGGGGGGCGATCAGATAAAAAAATGCTACCCTAATCCTTTATACACTAATGACGAAGCCGAAGGCCCGGGTGGCGGCGGCGGGGGAGGGTATATTGCCGTTTCAGGCTCACCTTCCATACCAAGATCTACAGCCGGCGGGGTAAACGGAACAACCACGGCAACGCCGGCCAGCCATAACAGTCTGGATGAATTCCCTCCCAACGGTGCCACCAAAGGAGGCCCGGGAATAAGCAATGGCGTTGTTACCAACTTTAATATCGCCACACCTACGAGTGTTACTGCTTGCCAGGGACAACCCATCACATTAACAGCCACTCTTCAGGGCAGTGTCCCATCGGGAGTAACCTATGGCTGGTACGATCAGATTGTGGGCGGTACTTTATTGTCCTCTCAGCAGACCTTAACCATCTCAAATCCACAGGTACAGGATACCTTTTATTTTGGTACCTGCCCTGGAACTTACCGTGTGCGTGTCATCATGTTCGTTTCTGCATTTATGCCCAGCGCCGGTAGCGACGTTTCTTTTTGTGTTGGAAATTCCGCTACCATGCAGGCATCCTGTGGCGGGTGTGCCTCGGCTAACTATAATTGGTCGCCAACAACAGGGTTGAATGACCCTCATATTGCAAATCCCGTATGTTCTGCGACTAGCACCACCACCTATATGGTAACCATCACAAATCAAGATGGATGCTCTGCTACCGATAATGTAACAACCACTGTATTTCCTAATAATACCATCACATTAACTGCAGGTGGCACACAAACACAGTGTATCAACACGGCAATTACCACAACTACATATACTACTACCGGCGCCACTGGAGCAACGTTTACAGGCCTGCCTGCTGGAGTTACCGGCTCATGGGCATCCAACACCGTAACCATAAGCGGCACGCCCACGGTAGCAGGTGCTTTCACCTATACCGTTACCCTGACCGGCGGTTGCGGAACAATTACGGCTACCGGCACTATTACCGTTACACCGAACAATACCATTGTATTGACTGCAGGTGGCACACAGACAAAATGTATTAATACGGCAATAACCACAACCACGTACGCTACTACCGGCGCCACTGGAGCCACGTTTACAGGCTTGCCTGCCGGACTTGCCGGTACATGGGCATCCAACACCGTAACCATAAGCGGCACACCCACTGTTTCGGGTGTCTTTACCTATACTGTTACCCTGACCGGAGGTTGCGGAGCTGTCAGCACTACAGGCACTATCACAGTTACCCCCGATAATACCATCGCATTGACTTCAGGTGGCACACAAACAAAGTGTATCAACACGGCAATTACCACAACTACATACACTACTACCGGCGCCACTGGAGCCACTATTAACGGCTTGCCTGCCGGCCTTACCGGCTCCTGGGCCTCCAATGTAGTAACCATAAGCGGCACACCCACTGTTTCGGGTGTCTTTACCTATACTGTTTCCCTGAACGGAGGTTGCGGAACAATTACGGCTACCGGCACTATTACCGTTACACCGAACAATACCATTATTTTAACCGCGGGTGGCACACAAACAAAGTGTATCAACACGGCAATTACTACAACCACATACGCTACTACTGGAGCCACTGGAGCTACTATCTCAGGAATTCCCACTGGAATTACCGGTTCGTGGGCATCCAATACAGTAACCATTAGCGGAACGCCCACAGTTTCGGGGGTATTTACTTATACCGTTACGCTGACCGGCGGTTGCGGAACTGTCGGCATTACAGGTACTATCACGGTTACTCCCGACAATACCATCGCATTGACTGCAGGTGGCACACAAACAAAGTGTATCAACACGGCAATTACCACAACCACATACGCTACTACCGGCGCCACCGGAGCTGCTATTTCGGGACTTCCCACAGGGCTTACCGGTTCGTGGGCTTCCAATGTGGTAACCATTAGTGGCACGCCCACGGTTACAGGAACTTATACCTATACCATTACCCTAAACGGAGGTTGTGGAACAGTCAGTACTACCGGCAACATCACGGTTACACCTGACAATACGCTAGCATTAACCTCTGCAGCAGGCACAGATGCGCAAACCAGATGCGTCAATACCTCCATAACCAATATTACTTATGGAACAACCGGTGCCACTGGCGCCACTATTAACGGTTTGCCGGCCGGCCTTACCGGCTCATGGGCGTCCAATGTAGTAACCATTAGCGGAACGCCCACAGTTTCTGGGGTATTTATTTATACAGTTACGCTGACCGGCGGTTGCGGAACAATTACGGCTAACGGCACTATTACTGTTACACCGAACAACACCATTGTATTGACTGCAGGTGGAACACAGACAAAATGTATTAATACGGCAATAACCACAACCACGTACGCTACTACCGGCGCCACTGGAGCAACGTTTACAGGCCTTCCTGCCGGAGTTACCGGTACATGGGCATCCAACACCGTAACCATAAGCGGCACACCCACGGTATCAGGTGCTTTTACCTATACTGTTACCCTGACGGGTGGGTGCGGAACTGCTACAACTACGGGCACCATCACTGTTACCCCAGATAATACAATTACTCTGGTTGCCGGCGGAAACCAATCTGTATGTGTCAACTCGGCAATTACCACTACGGTGTATGGAACTACCGGAGCCACGGGAGTGGTCTTTTCGGGATTGCCGTCAGGCCTTACCGGCAGTTGGGCTTCGAATGTAGTTACTATCAATGGAACACCTACTGTTGCTGGAACTTATACTTACACTGTTACTTTAAATGGAGGCTGTGGAAATGTTACTACCAGCCATACTATTATCGTAACCCCTGTCAATACCATTAATCTTAGCTCTTCCGCCGGCACCGATGCACAACAATGTTGTATCAATGCGCCGCTTACCCTAATTACTTATACAACTACAGGTGCTACAGGAGCTACATTTAGCGGTCTGCCGCAGGGTGTTACCGGAAGCTGGGCTTCGCAAACGGCTTCGATTACCGGTACGCCAACTGTTGCCGGCACGTATTCCTATACTATTACTTTAACCGGTGGTTGCGGAATCATTACTGCCACAGGCACTATAACTGTTGCCCCCGATAATACGATTATGCTGAGTTCTGCTGCAGGAACCAATGCACAAACTGTTTGTGTCAGCACACCGATCACGAATATTACCTATACAACCACCGGAGCTACCGGCGCCACAATAAGTGGTTTACCCGCCGGCATATCCGGATCCTGGGCTTCCAATACGGTGACTATCAGCGGGACACCAGTCGTAACAGGCACTTTTACCTATACTATAAATTTGTCCGGTGGTTGCGGTACCTCATCAACTTCGGGTACGCTGATTGTGGTTACCAATAATACTATTGCCTTGAGCTCCGCTCCCGGTACTGATGCCCAAAGCCTCTGTATAAATTCCGCCCTGTCAACTATTACCTATGCTACCGGCGGTGCTACTGGAGCTCTAATCAGCGGCTTGCCGGCAGGTGTTACGGGCAACTGGACTTCCAATACCGTTACCATATCTGGAACACCTTCAGCCACGGGAACATTTGTTTATACCATCGCACTGACCGGTGGCTGCGGGACAATCTCGGGCACCGGCAGTATCACTGTAAATCCTATGGATAACCCTTCATTTAATTATCCCTTATTAACCTATTGCCAGTCAGGTGTTGATCCGGCAGCCAATATAACCGGCGGTTTCACAGGCACATTCACTGCTTCGCCTACCGGACTGAATTTTCTGAATACATCCACCGGACTTATTGACCTTAGCACCAGTGCGCTGAATAATTATGTCATTACTTTTACCACCAATGGCAACTGTCCGGCAAGCATTACGACTACGATGTCCATCATTTCATCACCTTCCGCAGACTTTAGTTATTCCGGACCCTATTGCCAGAACGATGCGAATCCCTTACCAAATTTGGCGTCTGGGGCTATGGCGGGAACTTTTAGCGCCACCCCTTCAGGGCTGGTGTTTGTCAATACCGGTACCGGCCAGGTAAATCTTGTGGGCAGCGCAGCCGGAACCTACACCGTAACCAACAATATTTCAGCCACGTCTGGTTGCCCCGCGGTGAATGCTACGGCAAGCATTACCATCAATGCGCTGCCTACCGTGGTGGTGCCTCTTGCCATCAGCGTGTGCAACAATGAAGTAGTTCCGGATATCAGTTTGTTGGGAGTTCCGTTTAGTACTGTTATTTCCTGGAGCAATTCAAATACGTCCATTGGGCTGGGAGCCTCCGGTACAGGCACTATTGCATCCTTTACAGCCATAAATACCGGAACAGCACCTGTTACTGCAACCATTACCTTAACTCCTTCAGCAAATAATTGTACCGGAAATGATACCACGTTCACCATTACGGTTAATCCCACTCCTGCAGCCATTGTTCCTTCTGATTTTACCGTGTGCAACGGTGCAACTGTACCTGCCATGTCGTTTACCAGCCAGACACCGGGCACTAGCTTCTCATGGACCAATTCCAACACAGTTATCGGATTACCCGCATCAGGAACTGGTAATATTGAGGCCTTTACTGCCGTTAATACCACCAACGTTCCGGTTACTGCAACAATTTCAGTAACGCCTGCTGCCAACGGCTGTTCCGGCAGCGTGTCGAACTTTTCCATCACGGTAAATCCTTCGCCTCTGGCTATCATTCCTGCTGATACCAATGTTTGTCATGGCGCAGAAGTGCCGACTGCGGTGTTTACAAGCACTACCAGCGGCGCTACTTTTACATGGACCAATTCAAGTCCGTCCATCGGAATCCCTGGCAGTGGCAGCGGCAATGTGCCGACATTTACTGCAGTAAACAGCGGCACAACTCCTATAGCAGCCAATATTACGGTTACGGCATCGGCCAATTCCTGTGCCGGTCAACCGGAAACTTATACCATTACCGTTAATCTACTTCCTGTGATTGTGATGAATAATACCTTGCCGCAATGTCCCGGACTGAACAATGGAACTATTACACCTGAAATCACTGCTGGAACACCACCATATCAGTTTTTATGGAACACGGGGGCAGGTACCGATATGCTTACGGATATTGGCAACGGAACATATATTGTTACCGTTACCGATTTGAACGGATGCCAGAGTTCAAACTCTTTGGATTTTGCCGTGATGGATGATTGCCTGGATCCGGTGGTGTACGTTCCCAATATTTTCTCACCCAATGGCGACAATAATAATGACGTAATATTTGTTCATGGTCAGGACATTAAGACCCTGCAATGGATGATTTACGATCGTTGGGGTGAGAAGATTTTTGCTTCGGAAGATCTTGCTGTGGGTTGGGACGGCACTTTCAAAGGTAAAGAAATGCCTGCCGGAGTTTATGTATTCCGCCTGACGATTACCTTCAACGACGGCACGGAAATTAAAAAGAAAGGCAATATTACGCTGGTAAGATAAGGAAGGACATCTCCAAAACAAAATATCCGGTTATCAGGCAAATGATAAGCGGATATTTTTTTGTCACTAACAGGGCACTCATTTAGTGGCGGTGCCTGCGGTGACAAAGTTGGCCGATTTGTAATCCTGCAGATTTCCTGTGCTGTCCGAAAAGATGAAATAAGCTTCCAGGCCTGCGTGAGTTTTTATATACTCTTTGGCTTTTTCGAGACCCATAACCATAAAGGCGGTGGCATAGGCATCCGCCGAAGTGCAGTCGTCGGCCATCACCGTTACGCTCAGCAGCGAATGATGAACGGGATAACCCGTAGCGGGGTCGATGGTGTGTGAATATTTGATGCCGTCTTTAATAAAAAATTTGCGTGAATTTCCTGATGTGGCCAGTGATTTGTTTATCAGTTCCACTTTTTCATATACCACCTGTTCGGCATTGCTGCTGTCGGCGGGTTTTTCGATGCCCACCATCCAGTTGGTATTGTCTTTTTTTGTCCCGGAAGCCCGCACTTCGCCGCCTATTTCAACGAGATAATTGCTGGAACCTTTTTTATTGAAATATTCAGCAATCACATCCGCTGTGTAGCCCTGTGCTATGGCATTAAAATCCAGCATGATACAAGGATTTTCTTTAAGCAGGTTGCTCCCTTTTCCGGTATTAACCAGCCGGACTTTTTGATACCCGACACAAAGCAATAAGCTGTCAACCTTTTTCTTATCCATTTCAAGGCCTTGTTTCTTCCAAAAACCCCAGGATTTTACCAGGGGCCCAACGGTGATATCAAAACATCCTCCGGTAGCTGCTGAAACTTCCTGCGATTTATTGAAAAGTGCAATGAAATGAGGGTTGAGGGCTGTTTCACGGTTGTCGTTAACTTTGGAAATAATGGAATTACTATCGAAAACGGAAGCTGTTTGGTCGATAACAACAAACAATGAGTCAATGGATGATTTTATAGTATTGCTGTCAGTCCCGGCATAAAATTTAATCAAAAAAAAGGAGCCTTGCACTGTCCCTTTATAATTAACCAGATTTGTTTTTTGGGGCTTACTGCATGAGGCAGCCATCATCAGCAGTACACTTAAGAATAATACACTCTTTTTCATTTTTCAGGTATTTTAATAATTGGTTTTTTGAGGGAATTGACCGGCCGATACATTATGTAAATGCGTATCACAATTTTTTAATGGTGAAGGTAAATTTTCTGTTTAATTTTTTTCGGAAGGCATACAGCGAAAAAAAATATGCTGTCAGAAACACCACCACCAAAAGGCCTGTTATGGGTTCTGAGGCTTCTTTATAATCTGCAACAAGCATAAGGGCAATCATAACAAGGAAGGGAAGGACATATGCCAGAAAAACTGCCAGAAACCCCATTTTTTGCGTCATGACCACAAGTACTTTTTCTCCTGTAACAAAAGGCTGCTCCGGCTTTCTGACTGTGATGATTTTTTCTTTTGAATCGGAAACACCACAGAGATGTTTGGTCTTGCAGGTTGAACAAGCCGAAGCGCTTTCGATTAAGACTTCAATAGTGTTTTGGCGTATTGAGCGCACTACACCCTGATGTGAAATATGACTGTCTTCCATAAGAAGAGCAAAAGTACTAAATCCA
>Ga0116172_10003532_pt1 | contig 13006 bp, 10 predicted proteins | sample AD_UKC083_MetaG_FD_89799 | JGI IMG/M metagenome (GOLD analysis project Ga0116172, IMG submission 89799) | Active sludge microbial communities of municipal wastewater-treating anaerobic digesters from USA - AD_UKC083_MetaG | ecosystem: Engineered > Bioreactor > Anaerobic > Digestate | place: USA...
AAATCCCCTTTTTCTGCGTCATCTGCGTTCTATTCCGATCCCACAGCGTTCCAGGCCAAGCTGATCTCTTCCAGCTCCCAGCCTTTGCGGTAGAGAGTGGCATAGACCTTTTCCCGGGCTTTGGCACGGGGAAGCTCACGGAACCTATAGAGAAGCGTCTTGATTTCTTCGCGAAGCTGGGCCTGGCTGTCCTCCGGGACGTAGTATTCCTGCAGCAATGGCTCATAGATGCTGGCGGGAATTTTTTGCAGCTTGAGCTTGGTGATGATGTAGCGGCGGCTTTTTCCGCTTTCCAGAAGGCTGCGGATATAGAGTTCGCTATAGCGGTGGTTGGAAAGAAAGTTGCGCTCTTTGGCCAGTGCGATCAGATCTTCGGTCAGTTCCGGATGCAGCAGGCGGCTTTTCAGATAGCGCCGGCATTGCAACTCGGAATGTTCTGATTTGGCCAGATAGTCGAAGAGCCGTTCCCGGTTGTAGCTAAACAACAATTCCCGGAGCGGAAGCCATTCCTCCTCCTGCATATCCTCGTCCATATAGAGCCGGAAAGGCGGAGGGAGAACCCCGGCGGGCAGGGTTCCCCATCTTGTACCTTTATACTCTATTATGGCGGTGCGAGGCGAATCAATCCTCGTCGAGATCTTCAGCCGGGACATCTTCCACAAACTTGTCCATCTGTTCGGGACTCACCTGTTTCTTCAGGATTTCGGTGATTTCTTCCAGCAAAGCAGGATTTTCGCGCAGGTAGAGCTTGGTTTTGTCCAGACCCTGCCCGATGCGCAGATCACCGTAGGAGAACCAGGAACCGCTCTTTTTGATGATATCCAGGCTCACGCACATATCTACGATGATATCCAGATTGGAGATGCCTTCACCAAAGATGATGGGAAACTCCACAGTCTTAAAAGGCGGAGCGAATTTGTTTTTGACGATCTTGACCTTGGTCTTGGCACCCAGAACCGCTTCCTTGGAGGGATCCTTGATAGCTCCGGCAAAGCGGACTTCCATACGCAGGGAGGAATAGAACTTCAGTGCCATACCGCCGGTGGTGGTTTCCGGATTCACAAAGGCGGGAACCCCGATCTTCATACGGGTTTGATTGATAAAAAGCACAGCGGTGTTGGATTTGGAGACTATGGCTGTGAGTTTGCGCAAAGCCTGAGACATCAGCCGGGCATGCAAGCCCACGTGGCTATCGCCCATGCTGCCTTCGATCTCGGCTTTGGGCACCAGAGCGGCAACTGAATCCACAATGATGAGATCCACAGCAGAACTGCGAACCAAGGTCTCGGTGATCTCCAAAGCCTGTTCTCCGCCATCGGGTTGAGAAAGCAGCAGGTCGTCCACCATCACGCCCAAACGCTTGGCATAATGAGTGTCCAGAGCGTGTTCGGCATCGATGAAGGCAACTGTGCCGCCCAGTTTCTGGCATTCGGCGGCGATGTGCAGAGAGAGAGTGGTTTTTCCGGAAGCTTCTGCACCGTAAACTTCGATGATTCTGCCTTTGGGAATACCGCCAATACCGAGGGCAATATCCAGGTTGAATGCACCGGTCGGGATCACGTCCACGGATGGTCTGGGTTTATCGCCTAGGCGCATTACGGTGCCGGTGCCAAACTTCTTTTCAAGCTGGGTGATGGCGCTGTTCAAGGCAGCATTCTTGGATTTTTCCAACATAATATCTTCCTTTCTAGGTTAATTGTAATTGTTCCAACAGACTGTACTGCGGTCCCTCGGGACGCAGAATGCTTTGATATAAACTAAGCGTGTCAAAACGGGAAAGAGGGGAACTGAAGGGTTCGGAGAGGATCTCACGCTCGAAAACCGGGCTTTGGCTGCGTTTGATTCTGCCCATAGTGATGTGCAGACGCAGTTCTTTGGGATCCGGTTCCAGATGCAGATTAAGGGTTTCAAAGAGCAGACGGCGGTTGAACTTCTGGATCTCGCGGTTGGGAGCGGTCAATTGAGCCCAGATCATGCGAATCTGCTTGGGCGGGAAGAGCTCGAAGCCATTGGCGCTCAGTTCAAAGGCACGTTGTTCCTTGGCCAGGGAGTTCAGGCAGTCTTTCAGTTCTGGAATACGATCCTCGGGTGTGTCCCCCAGAAAGAGCAGGGTAAGATGCAGGTTCTCCGGACGTACCCAATTGATCCCGTCAGGATAGGCTTTCTGCCATTTGTTCAGGCTGGTGAGTAGAGTCTCACGCAGTTCCGGTGGCAGCTCCAGAGCGATAAAGGTGCGAATCGGCATCAGCGTTTGTATCCGATGTCCCGCAGGAACTTCTTGCGGTGGGTGATATCGGTGTCCAGCTCCACACCCTTGGGAGAAAAGCCGTCGATCACGCCCAGGATGCCTTTGCCCTGTTCTGTTTTAGCCATGATCACCTGCACCGGATTGGATGTGGCACAGAAGATGTTTACCACTTCACGGCAGGCTTTGACGGAAGGTAGAACGTTGATAGGGAAAGCATTTCTCATGATGATGATAAAAGAGTGCCCGGCACCCAAGCGACGCAGGTTTTCCACGGCAAGCTCGATAAGCTCGTTTTCATTGCCGTCTTTTCGGATCAGGCAGGGGCCGGAAGCTTCGCTAAAAGCGATGCCATACTGAGATCCAGGGACGCTATTGGCCATCACTTCATAGAGATCTTCAACGGTCTTAATAAAGTGACTCTGCCCCAGAATTATATTGCAATCCTCCGGAAAGACAAGCTGTTCAAGGACAATATCTACCATAAACCACCTCGACGTTTTGATAACTCTATCATTTGGATGGGCATATTTTTGTAAAGGATTTCTTTTCTACCACAGAGGACACTGAGAGAAGCAGAGAACAGCAGAGGATATCTTAAAACAGAGTAAAGGGGTAAAAGAGGTTCTACTCCCAGAGACAATAGCTGTTGGTCCATAACGTTCACATCGTCCATTCTGTCCACCAAAAGCACTACAAGGAGTAACGGAGAAAGGAGAACGGGATTGGGCTGCCAAATCACCCCAAAGCCTCTCTACGTTCGGTTATGAGGACCCTGATAATCTCCGATTTGGCAGATACGCTATGCGCGAGGTGTTCTTAAAAATGGAAAATGCTTGACTTAATGTACGGAAACATTTGTCTATCACTAAGGGATTGAAAAAGGGAGGTGATTATCCAAAAGGTCGCTAAGCTTGGCCTGGCTCTGCTGCTGTTTGCAGTGCTCGTTTCCTCGACCTTGTATGGAACCGGAGAGGAAGCGGGGGAGTTGCGCTACAGCTTTGGTTCGGTCTATGTGGGCGGGCACTACGCCAATGGGATAAATCTGGGGCCATATTCCAGCTTTCAAAACATCACTGGGATTGAATTGCGGGGTTCCCGAGCTTTCAGCTTGTCCAATCTGCCTGAGTTTCCTCTGCGCTTGGAGCCGGGTGAGATTTACACGGTCACGCTGAACTTTGATCCCATAGCTCCCGGAACCTATAATACTTCGCTTTCCATCTTCCGAGATGAACATAGCGAGAGCACCTATCACACATATCATGGAGGAACGGCTTTCTATCCGGATATCCGGGTGCTTCCTTACAGAGAGGCTTTCAATCACGATTTTGCTGATCTCCTGCCGGCAGGCTGGTCTCGAATTGTGCAAAGCAGTTCTTACAATGCTTCTGCCGGGCTTCAGATGTATGATTCCTACATTTACAACTGCGCGTGTATGCATAACGGCATACCGGCAGATCCCAATGCCAGGATTATGCTGATAGCGCCTCCTTTTGCAGAGGGCATAGATCCGGAAGAACTGCGTCTGAGATTCAAATTAAGAGGTTCTTCGCCGGCCAGCACTTTGCTTATAGGATACATCGGAGAACCGCAGGATGCTGAAAGCTTTATCCCGGTGGATACCCTGTCCGTTCAACCCTATTGGGAAGAAAGGATTTTGAATCTGGCAGATTATCCGGCATTACCGGGCAGGCTGGCCTTTAAGCATGGCCTGGGAGGGGCATCATTCTATCTATACATGCAGGATCTGCTGATAGAGAAGATTCCGGATTACGATCTGGGTTTGGATGCTTTAACGGGTGATCCCGTGCAATCTATAGCTGGGGATCTGGTGCTGTATGTGACGGTGAATAATTGGGGTAGCAGGACTTACGATGGCTATAGGCTCATTATTGAAGACGCTGCCGGAAATCCCTTGGGAGTGAGTCCGGGCTTGCCGGTAGCTCCTGGTCAAAGCTTGATAGTGCCTGTGATCTGGAGGGCGACAAGCACCGGTCAGATTCGTACCTGGGCACGGTTGGAGCAGATCCCCGGAAGTCCGCCGGACAGTAACCCTTATAACAATCTCAGCCCGGAGTATCGGGTTCTTCTCAACTCATCACAAAACCACATTCTCCTGGGACATGGAGATGTTGAGGCGCGTATGCCGGTGGTGCTGAACTCCCGTTATAGCATATTCCAGACAATAATTCCTGCCTCAGAGATCGGCAGAACAGGGACGATTAACAGGTTGATGTTCTATCGTACAAGCTCGACAGCCGTGCCGCAGAACCGGGTTTATCAGCTCTTTATGGGTGAGACTACCAGTACCGATCTGCAGAATGGCTGGATTCCGAGCTCCTTTCTGACCCGGGTCTATAACAGCAATATCACCAGTATCGGCACTACTCTCGGCCTTACTCTCTCCCCCATGTATGAGTATCATGGAGGTAATCTTGTTATCATGCTGGTGCCAATAGGCTCAAGCGGGATTCAGGATTATGACACATTTTTCCGGGCTCAGGCAGCGGGGAATCTTCGCACCCGATTTACCGGTGGGAACCTCAATGGATTTGATGGCAACAACCCTCCGCTGGATTCATCTCTCACTTCTCTGTATCCCATGACCAGCATCTTCTTTGATGGAGAGACGGGCTATCAAGTGCAATGTTTCCCGGCTTCCAAAGATTTTGGAGAAGTGCTGTGCGGCACTGCTCAGACGGAGCTCTTCCGCATCATGAATCCCAATACAACTCCGGTGGAGATAGTCAGCGCTCATGTGGAAGGGGATGAGGTTTTCCGGGTTCTGGAGCCGTCCTTTCCTCAAACACTGGCTCCGGGAAGCTCCCTTATCCTGAATCTGGAGTATCGGCCGGTGAATACAGAGTCAAATGTAGCAGATCTGGTGCTGAGCGATCTCTGGGGAAGAAGAGTGTATAGCCTGCCTATATCTGGAAGCGGCCGACAGGCGCAACAAACGGAGCTTCCTCTGGTGCAGAGCTTTGATAGCATCTCCTATCAAGATTTACCCTCTGGTTGGCAGGGATCTATCTACAGCACAACCGGTGCATGCTCCCTAACTCGCAGCAATTCGGTTTATCGTTCTGAACCTTCCTCGCTTTCCTTTGTTTCCAGAAATGAGCTGTATCCCACAATCAAGCTCAGCAGTCCGGAACTCTCTGAGGACCTGGATATCACGCAAATGCGGCTCAAATTCTATGCCAAAGCCACTCTTCCCGGCCTGATTAAAGTGGGTTTCTGTTCTGATCCCTCCGATCCGGCAGAGTTTACGGTAGTGGCAGAGCTTCCGGTGGGTGATACTTGGGAGCTCAAGACCTGGGATATGGGAGCCTATTCCGGTGGAGGAAGGCACTTGTGTCTGCGCTACGACGGTGGCGTGATTAGTAATACAGTGTATGTAGACGATCTCCGCCTGGAAAGAATCCCCCAGCAGGATCTGGAGCTCTGCAGTCTGGAATATGGTAGTTGGGTTAATCTGGGACAAGCTTACAGGATTCGGGGGACGATCCGCAATTGGGGCACAGAGACTGCCGCAGGATACAGCCTTGCTCTGATCTCAGAGGCTTACGGGACGCTGGGTGTATTACCGGGGGAGGAACTTGCAACCGGGCAGGAAGCAAGCTACATCTTTGATTGGTTGCCGGTTGATTACCAGGAGGGTCTGGAAATGGTGATTCTGCATTCTGCTGACGAGAACCTCTCCAATAATAGCCTTCCTCTGCAGAATCTGGTCTATAGTGAAGCGGATGAGCTGCTGAGCATGGGCAGGGGAGACCGGTTTGGCGGGATTCCTATAGATTACTCTGCAAAGAGCAGCATATATCAGGTGCTGCTGAGCCGGGAGGAACTCTTTGGCTTTTACGGGTGGATAGGCGGCTTAAGGCTTTATCCTCACTTCAACAATGAGGTTCCATCCCGTCCCGTAAAGATCTGGATGGGTAGCACCGATCAGGAGCAGCTTCCGGAGGGTTTGATCCCGATCAGTGAACAGGTGCTGGTCTATTCTGACAGTCTGGCAGCCATCCCGGCAGGAGATAGCCAAATCTTTATTCCATTCACGGAGGACTTTGATTTTCGCCGGGATGCGAACCTGGTGCTTACGTTCTACCGTCCTCTGGATAATGTTGCCCGGGGGCTTTACAAAGACTTTCAGGCTCAGACGGGTACACTTGGCAGGCAGCGTCTGGTGAGCTCTGCAGTTACTGAGATTATCCCCGAGTTTCCTCCGGCAGGAGATTTAGTGGATCTGGTTCCCCGAATGGATTTTCTGGTGAGAAGCGGGGGAGTGGGAAAGCTCTGGGGAGAAGTGAGCAGTGCAGGTATCGCTCTGGATTCCGTGAGAGTGGAGATCCAGGAACAAGGGCTTTTTATGATGACCGATAGCTATGGACGCTATCGCTTTGACAATCTTCCGGAAGGTATATACACCCTGAGCTTCAGCAAAGAAAGCTATATCACCCGTGAACTGACAGCCAGCGTGGTGGAGGCTCAGGAAACCTGCCTAAATGTAGCTCTGCAGGCATATCCGCTGGTCAATGTGTTGGGCTTAATTATTGCATCCGATACCTCTGCCGGATTGGCTGGAGCCAATCTCTATCTCAATGGAGTACAATGCTATCAGACCACCAGCAGTGAGGATGGCAGCTTTGCCTTCCAAGGAATTTATGGAGCTCAGGCTTACACGCTCCGCATCTCAGCGCCGGGTTATCAGAGCCGGGAGCTGAACCTGCAGATTGGAGCAACAGATCTGGATTTGGGTGAGATAGTGATGGCCGAGAACGCCTATCCGCCCATCAACCTGCAAGCCACAGAGGGAGACTTTGCCGTATTGATCAATTGGGAAGCTCCCAATCAGCAGGAACTGGGGCTCTTTGAAGACTTTGAGGATATCTCCGGTTGGACAATTCAGAGCACCAATACCGGCGGAATGCTGCCCGGTGGCTTGATGCCCACCTGGAGCATTGTGGGTACGGTGGATCTGGGCACCGGCCCGGTTCCTCCCTATCAGGGGAACCACCAAATGGGAGTAGGTTGGGCAGATTCTCATCAGGACGAGTGGCTGATCTCTCCTCTGTTCAATTGTCCCGTGGATGCGTCCCTCAGCTTTTGGACCTGGGTATATCGGGGAAGCAGCGCCGGAGATCACTACAGCGTAAAAATCTCCAATGATATGGGAGCATATTGGGGAACTTTATGGGATGCCTCCAGCCTGACTGGAGCTTGGAACCAATATCAGGAACCGGTGCAGATTGATCTGAGCCAGTATTCCGGCCAGATGATCATGCTTGCCTGGCATGCGGAAGACCCGCCGACCGATGATGGGCTCTGGTACAACTGGCTGATCGATGAAGTTCAGGTAAGCAACTACCGAAAGCGCAGCGAGCGTTCCTTGCAAGGCTACAGAGTTTTCCGTCTGAGAGCAGGGGAGGAGCTGGATGAAGAAGCTTGGATGCCACTGGCAGAACTCTCTTTGAGTGAACTGAGCTTTATCGATTCTGCCTGGCAGGAGCAGCCGGAAGGCTCTTATCGCTGGGCTGTGAAAGCTGTGTACCACTCGGAGGTGCTATCAGTTCCCGTCTTTAGTAATGTGTTGCAGATGGATCATCCGGACGGTATGATCAGCGGAGTGGTGCGCAATACCAATGGAGACATGATTCCCGGTGCCGGGATACGTGCCGGTTCTTATAGCGCTACTACCAATAACTCCGGGGCGTACCTGTTGATCCTGCCGATCGGCACATACACCTTGCAAGCCGAGTATAGCGGTTATCAGACCGGGATACTGGAGGGAGTGCAAGTGCTGGAAGGGCAAACGACCACTGCGAACTTTATCTTGAGCCCCGGCTCCGCCTCCATGGAAGAATCCGAGCTAGCCAATGGACTGGGAAGCATCTATCCCAATCCCTTCAGTTCTTCTCTGCGAATCAATTATGGCCTGAGAGAACCAGCCAGCCTCAGCTTGGAGATCTATAACCTCCGGGGACAGCTTGTGAAACGCTTGCACAGTGGGTCCGGTCAACCCGGAAGGCACAGTGTAGAGTGGGATGGCAGAGATAGCTCCGGACGACCGGGATCTGCCGGAATCTACTTTTTAGTGATGCGCAGCGGTGGCAGGAGCTGGAGCAGAAAAGTATTATACAACCCAATCAGGAGATGATAAATGGACTATTTGGAAGTGATACAGCAGCGTAAAAGCGTGCGAACCTACAAGAGTGATCCCATTCCACCCGAGATACTGGAGGAGATTCTGGAGGCTGGCAGATGCGCTCCCTCAGCCCAGAACCGTCAACCCTGGCGTTATCTGGTGATCAACGATAACAACAAGGTGCGTGAATTGGCCAAGCACTGCGGCCTGATCGGGCTTTCCAACTTCTTCATCAAGGATGCCCCGACCGTGATCGTAGCCTGTGCAGAAAGCAAGAGCAACCTTAGGGTGAACTCGCAGGATTACTATCTGGTGGATGTGGCAATCTCGTTTCAACAGATGATTCTGGCAGCCACGAACCGGGGGATTGGCACCTGCTGGCTGGCAGCCTTCAGTGAATCCAAACTACGAAGCTACTTAAACATACCCAAATCCTGGAGGATAGTGGCGCTTTCTCCTTTTGGATATCCTGCGGAGAACGAGAAGTTCTATCCCAAGCTGGTGAGCTCTTTTGCCGGCAGCAGGAACCGTTTGCCGAGGGAGAAGACGATACAACTTATCAAGTGATCAGTGAACAGTGAACAGAAAGTGACAAGTCACGAGTAACAAGTAACGAGGGCTGCGCTGCTGCCGCTACGCAGTGATCAGTGATCAGTGAACAGTGAACAGAAAGTGACAAGTAACGAGTGACGAGAGCGATCAGCCCCCGCTCATGAGGTGAATCACGTGCACTTCCGCCTCGTCCGGAACGGTTGTGCTGTCATAAGCTTCTCTTTTCACCAATTGACCATTCACCTTGATCACCAAGAGGCGGAAGCTATACTTCATCACCTGCAGGATTTCACGGATGGTCATGCCCTCATGCCAATCTATCCGGTGTCCGTTAACCGTTATCATCTTCTTTCCTTAGCAGTAATTCCAAAGCCAGATTCGCCTGCATGGCAGCCACCAGCGTCACCCGCGCCGAGATGGGTGAGATGTTTCCGATGGGTTCGCTGCAGCCATCTCCGATGATATATATATTGCCAAACTGCTCGGTGTGAATAGATTCATTTCTGCCCACTCCACTCAGTCCGGAAGCACCAATATAATACTTTTGTGGAAAGGCTTCCGTCCAGGCTTCCAGCAGCATGCTCTTCTCTTCAGCCCGGTCGAAGGCTTCGATCAGGATCTCCGCTTCTCCAAACAGCTCCGGTAGATTCAAAGCCTCAACCCGGATGGGATGAATGGAGAGCTCTATGTTACCCCCAATACGCTCCAGATTCTCTTTCAATGCTTCCACTTTCAGCCTGCCTATCTGATCCTGGAAATAGAACTGCCGGTTCAGATTGCTGGGAGTTATGCGGTCAAAATCTGCAATAATAAGCTTTCCCACTCCTGCCCGATAGAGGAGATTTGCGATATTGGAGCCCAAACCACCGGCTCCGGCTATACCTATAGTGGCAGCTTGCCAGGCCTTTAGCTGGGCAGGGTCATGGGCCAAGTAGAGCTCAGAAAGGTAAATAGGGGAAATCCTTGTGATACCCGAGCACGCCGTCTATCTGGTCATTCAAATCCTGTGGATCGCCGATCACGAACTTCTCTTTGTTCCCGGTGCGGAAAGTGCTGTAGCCTTTGGTTTCCAGAGTAATAAACTCCAGCCAGGAACTATCTCCATAGAGCGGAATACCATCCAGCACCAAAAGCCCGATATTGGCGGGATCGGAGGCCAGAAGATTCTCAAAGGGATCGCTATCCAGCTTGTCCATCAGGAGGAGATTCCGGGTTTGAGAAGGATCCAGGAAGCCATAATGTTCCGGCAGCATCAAAGCCCGACGGGCATTCTGAGTGGCCATCTTGAAAAGAGTCTTCAGCGGGATATCCGGAAAATGCTTGTGCGCTGTGATGAATTCATCGATCATATTGATCCCGCCGGACATGGTGGAATCCGTGCCGAGGCAGACGTTGACTCCCAGCTCCAGTGCCTTCTCCACCTTGAGGGTTTCTCCAATCAAATAGTAATTGGAGGTGGGGCACCAGCAGACGGAAGCACCGGCGGCAGCAACTTGTTCCAGGTCTTTCTCTGTGAAGGCTATGCCGTGGATCATCAGAGTGTTTGGCCTCAGCAGTCCGCGGTTCACCAGCTCGGAAAACTCCGCTTTGGTGATCGCATCAGTGCCTTCTCCCAGGTGGATGATATAGGGAATTTTGTTTTCTGTGAGCCGCATTTCTTCTTCGGCAGATTCCCCTCCCCACCAGTTTTCCAGCGTGATGCTGTGACATTGGCGAAAAGCGCTGATCACCTGGATCGGCATGGATTGGTAATACAGATCTTCCTGCACTGGTGCGTGATCCTGTACCACCATACAACCGGAGAAAAGATTCTTGTAAGCTCCGAGCTGAGCCAGCAGGAGAGAGGCAGGCTCCACCAGGCGAAACCGGCCGTCGTTCATCCAGAACTGGTTGCGTTCATGGAAAGAGAAGCTCTCTTTCATATCTTCCACCCAAATATGGGAATTGTGGTAGGGACGTTTATCCCCCGCACGGGGATACCAATTCCCAATCAGGTGATCGTGTGAATTGATCATGGGGCTGTAGGCAATTGTCTTTTCGGACACATACAGCTCCGGACCCACACCGGGCACCTTCAGATGAAGATCCAAATCAAGCTTGATTTCCACCCGATCAGAGCTTAGGACGCTGATCGAAGGTCTAATAATCATCTTCTGATTTCTTTTATCCTTTTAGTTACTTGTGGCAGCACTTCAAAGAGGTCACCCACGATTCCCAGATCGGCTACCTTGAAGATGGGAGCGTCGGGATCTTTATTTATGGCAATGATATAATCTGCAGAAGACATTCCGGCCAGATGCTGGATGGCACCACTGATGCCTATGGCTATATAGATATTGGGTTTAACGGTTTTCCCGGTTTGACCGACCTGGTGCGAATAGGCAATCCACTCGGCATCGACTGCCGCACGGGAAGCACCCACGGCACCTTCCAGGGATTCCGCCAGGGCTTCGATCATTTCAAAGTTTCTGGCATCTTTAATGCCTCTTCCGCCGGCCACGATGATATTGGCTTCGGTGATATTGACCAGCTTGGAATCCTCTTTCTCAAATCCCAGGAACACTGTGTTTTCTTCGTCCAGATCAAAATTGATCTGTTCCTGAATCACGATGCCGTTCCGCTTTTCATCCGGAAGCAGAGGATCCATTACCTTATGACGCACTGTGGCCATTTGCGGACGGTGATTGGCTGTGAGAATGGTGGCCATAATGTTACCGCCGAAGGCGGGACGGGTCTGCATCAGATTTCCGGTTTCGGGGTCAATATCCAGCCCGGTGCAATCTGCCGTGAGTCCTGTGCCCAATTGCACGGCAACGCGGGGAATAAAGCTTCTTCCTGTCACAGTGGCACCCGCCAGAATGATGGAAGGTTTATATTTTTCCGAAAGTTCTGCCAAAGCCTTGGCATAGAATTCATCCCGATAATGCGCCAGAGAGGGATCGTCCACTTCTATCACCTGATCCGCTCCGTAGGAGATAAGCTGGGAGCTGAGCCCATTAAGCTCGCTACCCAAAAGCACGGCTGTGAGCTCTTCGCCCAATTGATCTGCCAGATCCCTGCCTTTGCCCAAAAGCTCATAGACAACGGGGGCAATCATTCCACGCTGCTGCTCGGCAAAGACCCAGACGCCCTTGAACTGGCTTTTATCCAGCTTGGGCTGTTCTATCTTGCGGATTACTATGGCATCAAATGGACAAGCTTCCACACAGGCACCACAGAGGACGCATTTATCCGGATCGATCACCGCAAGCTTGTCCTCCAGCTTGATGGCATCATAAGCACAGGCCCGTAAACAAGCGCCACAACCAACGCATTTCTCAGTTATCACTTCTATCATATCAATAAAACTCCTCGTGCAAGTCAAATTGGGAATAGATATCTTGTCAAGAAATTCATCAGCTTTGCTGCTTTGCACTCCACCACTCCACCACTCCACCACTTTAACAACACTCTATACACTGTTTGAAAGAACACGTGAGAGAAACTCTCCCCTTACCTTTTATACGTGGACACTTTTCCCATTTTTCGGACACTTTCCTGTGGAATCTTTTCCGCAGATTTATAAAGGCTCTCTCATCAAGGTATTGGACGGCCATACTTTTTTCGATGCCAGACCAACGCATAGTCGAAGAGACTGAGTCCACGGACAACATCTATAATACCTACATAACCAGTGAACCGACTCGAAGTCTCCTTTGGACCCATTCTACTCTCATTACAACCTGCGTTACATGATGGCACGTAACCACCATACTTTACGCAGCGTCACTCCAGCGTAGGAGACTGTGTGAAAAGACTCCGGATAGTCCCGTCAGGGACGCAGCTAGTAGATAAAGTCCACATTGATAACACAATCCTCCCGGAGTTATTGGGTGCTGATTAACCCCGGAAGGATGATAACATGTTAGCCCAGGGTGTAAGCCCTGGGACTGGAGTTTGGGCATTTTCACGTAGATAAATGTAATAAAGCTTGACATACATACCGGCATTCATAGAATGGCACCAAACTGATTAAAGGAGCATATCATGAATCACGATGATATTCGTCAAGCCATTCTAGAGAT
>Ga0116172_10003545_pt1 | contig 12988 bp, 18 predicted proteins | sample AD_UKC083_MetaG_FD_89799 | JGI IMG/M metagenome (GOLD analysis project Ga0116172, IMG submission 89799) | Active sludge microbial communities of municipal wastewater-treating anaerobic digesters from USA - AD_UKC083_MetaG | ecosystem: Engineered > Bioreactor > Anaerobic > Digestate | place: USA...
ATCCCGCATCACGGAGCGAACATATATGTCCTTGTTAGAAAAATTAGGGAATCAGGTCGTCCGGATGATCAGCGGCTTTGCCGGGACGATCGCGTTTTCCGGGAAAGTTTTTCTGCGGATTTTCCGGCGAAAAACCTATTCGAGCGCCATGCGAGAAGTCCTTGTCAACCAGATTTACTTTACTTCCGTGCAGATTTTGCCTCTTTTTCTTCTCGTTTCGATTCTTTTCGGCTCGCTCTTCATTGGTGTTGTATTTACCCTGCTCAAGGAACTTGGGCTGACGCAGTTCATCGGGAATGTCTTAATGGGCCTGATCGTTACGGAATTGTCGCCTTTTTTAACGGTGCTTCTGATCACACTGCGGTCGAGCGCCGCGATCAACACGGAAATGGCGGTGATGAAGGTCAACCGGGAAATCAGAACATTGGAGATTTTCCGAATTGATATCATCGATTATCTGGTGATGCCGCGAATCATCAACGGCATTATTTCCATCGTTTTGTTAAGCAGCCTTTTTTCCATCGTCCTTCTGGCCAGCGGCATTTTGTTTTCCCGGGTGATTTTCTCGATGAACATGGATGTTTATTCAAATCTTGTGTTAAATTCCACGGATTTTTCTGATATAGTTATCTCGCTTTGCAAGTGCGTCGTTTACGGATTTTTTATCACGCTGATCCCTATCCGCTTCGGCCTGCGGGCGTCGCGTGAACTGACCAGCATTCCCGTGGTGGTGTCCCAGGGCATGGTGAATGTTTTTGGGGCCATTTTGATGATAGAGGTGCTGTCATTCATCACAAAATTACTGTAAATTACTTTGACAACGAGGAGACGCTCCGGCAGTCGCAGGAACAGTTTCTGCGGGACCACCCCCTGCAGGCGGCGCCGGTATCCGAAAACGTGCCGCTGATTTCCAATCAGGATGTGTACATGAACATCGCCCTGATCAAGCAGTATCATGAAAACATGCCCAAGCGGCAGGCCCGGCAGCTGGCGCTTGCGTGCCTGGAGCGATTCGGCCTCGGGTCCATCGCCCTCCGGCGCAACCCCGCGCTGGGCACCGAAGAGCGTTTTTGCGTGATGCTGCTCAGAGCCGCGATGGTCAAGGACGCCATGATTCTGATCGACCAGCCTTTTCAGATGGTTCCCCATTTAAAGGACAGCCGCTTTCTCATGGATGCTTTGAAAAAAATTGACGATTTGTTTGCAAGTTGCCACATATTCGATTACCGCTGGATGGAAGAAAAGTACGGGGATCTATGACGGTAAGCCGCGAATTGAAAGTCGGACTTTTCATTGTTTGCACGGTTGTTCTGCTCGCCGCGGCTCTTTTGTACCTTGCCGCGGGAAAGGGCGTTTTTGAGAAAATGCACACGTTCACCCTGTCGTCGCGCTCCGGCGACGGCTTTACCGAAGGCATGCCCGTTGACTTTTCCGGATTCAACATCGGCAAGGTGCAGGCGCTGGAGCTCAATGACAAAGGCATTGTTTTAATTAAAATCAAAATTCCCGATCGGCATGTGAAGTGGATCCGTTCGGACAGCACCTTTATTCTGTACCGGCCGCTGATCGGCGCGGCGCGGATTGTCGTGACCACTTCCGATCTGAACAGTCCGCCGCTGGATCCAAACCGGATTCCGGAAGTGGCCATTGTCAACGATATCAATGACGCCATTGCGAGAATCGAACCTGTCCTGGAACAGGTGACAAAGATTGCCGATCATGTGGAGCGCCTGACGCGGGCGCTTTCCGATCCCAATGGCGAGTTCAGTCAAGTGCTGGGCAATGCCCAAAAAATTACCGCAAACCTGGCCTCAAAGAAATCTCTTGTGGAAATGGCGGTTTCCGATGAGGAAAGCGTGAAGGCATTGAATGATTCTCTCAAGCAGTTGAAGGACATCACCACCAACGTCAATCGTATCCTCGCAAAAGTAGATAAGATGGCGGATAAGACAGACCGCGAAATCTATGGAACCGAAGGGGCGCTGCCGCAGGTCAACGTCATTCTCAAAGACGTGATTGGAAAGCTGCAAAAGCTCGAGAAAACCATCGATAATATTAACAAAATCAGCACAGACGCATCTGAAGGCATGAAGGATTTTCATCTTCTACGCTCCGATATCGATGATGTTGTGGTTTCGCTGGACAGTGTCGTCAAAAAATTGGACGCCATCGTCGGGTCGAAAAAAGATCCGGAGTTTAAGGTCCCATGAAAAAGGTTGTGATTCTAACGGTTGTGCTGATGATTTGTGCCTGTGGAGGCGCCGGGCAGATTCCTGTTTGGAAGGAAAAGGGGTACAGCCAGATGGAAGAATACAAAACCAGTTTCCTGACCGGCCGGGAAGCGTCCACCGAACCGCATTTTGAGAAAGCCAGAAAAGAGATCGCCTCCGGCAACGATATAGGTCTTTTAACCATCGCCTATCTGACCCGGTACGCGCTTCACACCGCTTCGCTGGAGTCTTTTGACGCAAGTGAGTTTGCAAAGCTCTATCGCCTCGAACCCCGTCCCGCCGATATGGCCTACTGTCATTTTTTAAAGGGCAATTTCAGCGCCGTGGACGCCAAAGAGCTGCCGGCGAGGTATTCCGGTGTTTTGAAGGCCGCTCTCGGCCGGGATGCACCAACCGCCGGCCGCGAAATTGCCGGCATCGATGATTCTCTGTCCAGGCTGATTGCCTGCGGGGTCTGGACAAGATACCTGCCCGCCGATGAAAAAATCCTGCAAATCGGAATTGACACCGCGTCGGCCAACGGCTGGCGCAGGCCGCTCTGGGCTTATCTGGAAAGGCTTCAGAAGTATTATCTGGAAAAAGGAGATCCGACCAAGGCAACCAGCGTCGAGGAAAGGTTGAAGCTTTTAAAAAAGTGATGGTGTCGCGAATCCGTGAAAAAAGGGGCGTATTCCTTCTTTCAAATCGAGAGGGAATACGCCCCTTTTGATGTTTACGACTTTGCCGGTTCGGGAGCGGCAATGCCCAGACTTTCCATGGCCTTTGCGGCTTTCTCTTTTACGGCCGCGGCCGCGGCGACGGCTTCAGCGATATTTCCGGATTTAAAGCTTTCCTGCGCTTTTGCCAAATCGGCTTTGACGGCCTCCAATCCGGATTTCGCTTCCGCCAGCTTTTCAGCAGTAATGTTTTTCGGAAGCTTTTTGAGCTTGGAGAGAGAGTCCACCTTGCTCTGAATGGCTTCTACCATCTGAGGCATCCCCTCCGTCATTTCCGTCCATTTTTTGGACAATTCGTCTTTTTTGGCTTTTGCCGCAGCCATAACATCCTTGGCCTTACCGACAAGACCCTGCGCTTCGGTCAGGGCGGCTTTGTATTCGCCCTTGGCCAGTTTGTCCTTTGCGGACGCCATGGCGGCTTCCAGCGCAGCCACTTGTTCCGGAACAAGCTTTGCCGCCTCGGCCTTCGTGGTCTCGACCGCCTGCTGTGCCGCTTTCATGGCCAATTCCGCCGGCCCCTTTTCATCGGCGCATCCCATGACCATGACCAGAATGAACAGCGTTGCTAAAACTTGGACAGCAATTCTTTTCATATCCTTTCCTCCTAAAAGTTGTTTTTGGATGACCCATGATCCGTTCCAAAGATTTCGTCCGGAATATAGAAACAGTGTTTTTTTCTGTCAAGAGCAATTCCCGGCGGATCCGGCCGGGCCCGCGGGTTTTCGCCCGTATTCTTTCCCCTGCCTTTTAACGTCCTGGATTTTGCAGTTCTTTCTTTTTGATCATGATCAGAACGGCGGAGACGGCGCCTTCGGTCATGCCGGGGATGCGCCGCATCTGGCCGATGGTCGCAGGCGCAATCCGGGTGAGCTTCGCCTGCAGTTCGTTGGAGAGGCCGGGTACGGACGTGTAGTCGAAATCCGGCGGAATTTTCGTTTTTTCCTGCTCTTTGAGTTTTTGGATCGATTCGAACTGCCGTTTGATATAGCCTTCATACTTGGTTTCGATCTCGATCTGTTTTTTCACAAACCGGTCTTCCTGCGGCTCTCAGCCGGGGAATCCTCTCAAATCGTCATAGGCGATTTCATGTCTCTTCAACAGGCCGTAGAGATTGGTGGCTTGCGCAATCGGCGGAGAGGATAGAGCCGCCAGCTTTTCATTGATGTCGGACGTCGGTTTGACCGTCGACGACCGGAGCTTCCGGATGCCCTCTTCAATCCGTTTTTTTTGCTTCTGAAGATCCAGATAATGGGCGCGATCAACCAGTCCCAGCTCGCAGCCCCGGCCCATCAACCGCAGCACGGCATTGTCCTCCCGCAGAATCAGCCGGTATTCGGCCCGCGAGGTGAACATGCGATACGGTTCGTCCACGCCGCGCGTGACCAAATCGTCGATCATCACGGCCATGTATGCCTCGGAGCGGTCCAGGACAAAAGGCGGCGCACCCGTGAGCGCCAGCACCGCGTTGATCCCCGCCCAGATGCCCTGCGCGGCCGCCTCCTCATAGCCCGATGTTCCGTTGATCTGGCCCGCCAGGTACAGGCCGGAGATGAGCTTGGTTTCCAACGTCGCGCGAAGCTGCGTCGGCTGGACGAAGTCGTACTCGACGGCGTAGGCGGGCCGCATGATTTCTGCCTGTTCCAGGCCGCGCACGCTGCGGACCACCGAGTACTGCAATTCCAGCGGCAGGGAATTGCCCAGTCCCTTGGCATAGACCTCCTGCGTGTCGAGCCCCTCGTGCTCCAGCACGACGGGATGGCTCGTCCGTTCGCCGAATCGCATCACCTTGTCTTCGAGCGACGGACAATAGCGCGCGCCGACGCCTTTGATGGCGCCGGAATACAGAGGGGACTGGCGAATATTGTCGCGGATGATGCGATGCGTTTGCTCGCACGTAGCGGCAAAATAAGAAGGCAGGCGCTCCGTTCGCAGAGAGGAAGTGGTGAAAGAAAAAGGCGCAGGGTCGGGATCGCTGTCCTGGCGCTCCAGGACGGAAAAATCGATCGTTGAAGATTTCAGACGCGGCGGCGTGCCGGTTTTCATTCGGCCCATTTCAAAGCCGAGCGACGCAAGCTGGTTGGCCAGCCCCACCGAAGCCAGTTCTCCCGCCCTTCCGGATTGCGTCTGCGATCGGCCGATATGAACCAGGCCGTTTAAAAAGGTGCCGGTGGTGACGACGACTTTCTGGGCGCCGTAAAAATGGCCGCTGGCGTCCAGCACGCCGGCGATCTTGCCGTTCTCGACGACCAGGGATTCCACCATGGCCTGGCGGATGTGCAGGTTGGCCTGATTTTCCACCGTCGATTTCATGGTCAGCCGGTAAAGCTGCTTGTCGCACTGCATGCGGGTGGATTGGACAGCCGGGCCCTTGGAGGCGTTGAGCAGGCGGAAGTGCACGGCGGTTTTATCCGTGATCCGGCCCATCTCTCCGCCCAGCGCATCGACTTCCTTGACAAGCTGGCTTTTGGCAAGTCCGCCGATCGCCGGATTGCACGACATGAGCGCGATGGAATCGAGGTTGATATTGAACAAAAGGGTGTTGGCGCCCATGCGCGCCGCGGCAAGCGCCGCCTCACAGCCTGCGTGCCCGCCGCCTATCACCACGATGTCATAGGAATCCGTCAAGTTGAATGCCCTTCATTCCTAGCGTATTTCCAAAATCATTAATATTCCAGCGGGGAAAATACAATAAAAAAATGAGACGGTCATCCCGGCTCGGATGGCCGACGATTGACCAGGCCGTATTTCCGGGGGTATGCGGGTTGCATGAGGTTACAACATTGACAGCGTTGAAGATTACTGTTTTAATACAAAAAACGGAGGCGTGCGGTTATGAAGCGCCATACAATCATTTTCTTCTGTATTATTGCGGCTCTGATGGTCTGTGGTATGCCGGCAGAGAAGACGCAGGCGGGGCAGACTGATTCGCCCCTATCCTCCGTGGTTTTGTTCGGCATGCCTGTCGTAAAGGAAATTTGGCCCGACAATACAGAGAGGCACAATGAGTGTTTTCGGAATTATCTGAAGGCCATACCCGCAAAGTCCTTTCTCCTGAAGGAGGGGCCGTCGGTGCCGCAAACTGTGCTTGATTACAGGCGACAGAATCTGCGCGAGCAGATCGTGGTGATGATGGGCGAACAAACCCGAGCGGATGCGGAGGCTTTTGCCCGGGCTGTGCCGCTTTTTGTCGAGTGGGAGGGGATGAGCGAAAACCCTTTGAACGAAGCCGATTTTGCCGACAACTGGCTGCGGAAACATCCCGATACGCCCATTGCGGCCTTTCTGTATTTGTTCAAGGCCCACCGGCTTCGGGCCGGTTATGAAGCGGCAAAAGCAAGACGGGAAAAAGATCTCTGGCCCGTTCTGGCCGGAAAGTACAAGGAAGCTCTGGATAAAGCCCTGTCCTTCAACCATCCGCTGATTTCCTGCATAGCCCTGGATATGGAGAACCAACCGTATGTGTATCTGGAAGGATATGGACGGCCCTAAAAAGAAAATGGCCGGGGCGCTGTTGCTGTTTCTGGTGTTTGGCTTGCTGACACCGTTTAATGCGGCTGCCTGTTCCTGCGCTTGGAAGGGTCCTTTTCTTTCTGTGGCAAGGGAAGCGCCTCTGGTGATCGTCGGGAAAATTGTCCGTCACCATCCGGGTAAATCTCCTTCCATGGACGTTCTGGTTCTGGAGACGCTCAAGGGCGGCATTCTGGATTCGGGAATGACCCTTCAGATGGGCGACGGCATGCATTGTAGGCCGGCCATGGAAATGTTTCCGGTGGGCACCCGGTGGATTCTGGCGATAAACGGGCCGGGGGCTAAAGCCGGCAACGGCTGGGCGGTATCTCATTGCGGTGAATATTGGCTGCGCATGGAGAATCATGACGTTGTCGGCAGCATCGATGGAGAAATGAATCAGGTAAAAAAAGTCCCCATCGAACAGCTGAAAAAAAGATTCCTGTATCCGCGGTTCCATGAAAATTTTACCGGACGGGCCGCCGCGGGAAAGACGTACAGCCGGCCGTTCGGGTCGCGCTTTGTGTTTGCGCTGGAGCCTATGAAGGACGGATGGCAAATATCGGTGCGGGAATACGGGCGGGACGAAGATCTGGCCCGTCTGACGCCGCCGTTTCATTTTGCGCCCAATCCCCGGGAAATCGAGGGCTGGCACCTCCTTGCGAATCCGTCCGCCTGCGTCCATCGTCCCTATAAGGCTGATGCCGGTCCGGAAAATCCCCGCAGGTTTATTTTTTCTCCGGACGTGGGCAAAAGCATCCTCTACCGTTCGGAAACCGGCGAAGCGGAAGTGAAAAAGGTGGAGTCCTTCGGCAGGGGATCTCTGAAAATCGAAAAGTTCAGCCTTTCCGATGCCGAAGACGGCTGCCCGAAAATCGAGTGGATGGATTTTTCCGTCCGCATCGAAGGCGGATATTGATTTTTTTCTGATCCTGCTGCCGCCAAAGGATCCCTATCCGGAAAACGATCAAGGCCAAATCATGAAATGAAAGAAGGCGGAAGAATGACGGGCAGAAAAATGAACAAAAGAAGCGGTTGGCGTCTGCGCACCGCTTTCTCGGCGTGGATGGGCGCTTTCCTGATCCTTGTTTTTTGCGCCCCCGCCTCTTTAGCTTTTTCTTTTCTTGAACCCGACATTCGCTGGAATCCTGAAGGCGCAAAAGCGGCCCGGCTTGTGGAGCTGAATCCCGCGGACCACCCGGAAATCATGGAGAAGCTGGTCAGCATTCCGTATGCCCAGAGCAGCACAACCTTTCCGGAAAAAAAGGGGCTGGGACGAGGCGGCTTTCCGCTTGCCGTGATAGGCGTGCCGCAATCGGACACGAAGGCAGGTTTGTTTATCCGCGACCCGGATACACGGCACGGATTCATTTACAGGAAGGACATGACGATTGCCGCCTCTTTCGAGTTGACGGGAGAATCCCCCGGATACGTTCAATCTCTGGCTTTTCCCACAGCAAAGATGCTGTTGGTGTCAGGGGATCTGCCGGTTGAGAAGGGAGTTTTCAGGAAGGGTCTTTTCCAGTATGACTGGCAAAGCAAAAAACTGATATCCGTTTTAAGCAGGGATCTTTTCTACAACCCCGCCTCCTACAACTTCAATCGGGAAAAGGGATTGACCATTTTCCATGAGGGCCGCAAGTGGATTTACCTCAACATGGAGCGCCCCCGTTACGCGGTTATGGTCTATTTCAGCGCCGGATATCCACGCGGTATCGAATTGTTCCGCATGAGTTACGACACCGGCGCGGTCAGAAAAGTATTTCAGGCCGACCATAAGACTTTCTATTTTCTGACCGAAAGAGATTATATATTATTTGAGACGTCAAGGAGATTGTGGAAACTTACGCTGGAGTAACCGGCAGACCGTTGTTTCCTGTCGGGAATCCTTTCATGGTGCTCGCGTGATGCGAGGCGACAACACCCTATAAAACAGAGGCGGCGTTGGATAAACCGGATTTTTGGAAAAACAGCAAACGCTATTACGATTTGAAAAGCTACTGGCGCAACCGGTTCGGGTGCACGGTCCACAAGCTGCAGATCGATGCGGGTTTTACCTGTCCAAACCGCGACGGGCGCGTGGCGACCGGCGGCTGCATCTACTGCGACGGGCGGGGATCGAAACTGCGCCAAAGCGGGATTCTTCCCTCCGTGGCCGACCAGATTGCTGCCGGCAAAAAATATTACAAGCCGGCCGCGTCAAAATTTGTCGCTTATTTCCAGACCTTTACCAATACCTATGCTCCGGTAAAAACGCTCAAGGCGCTTTATGATGAGGCGCTGGCCCAGGAAGAGGTTATCGGCCTGTCCATCGGCACGAGGCCTGACTGCCTGCCCCCGGAGGTTATCGATCTCCTGGCGGGTTACGCGAAACAGCATCACGTCTGGGTGGAGCTGGGCCTTCAGTCTGCTTCCGACCGTACGCTGGAGTTCATCAACCGGGGGCACACTTTCGGGCAGTTTTCTGAAGCCGTCGAAGCGCTTGGAAGCAAAGGATTGAACCTCTGCGTCCACATCATTATCGGCCTGCCCGGAGAAAGCGACGAAGACGTGCGGGAAACGGCCCGCACCGTGGCGGCCCTGGGAGTCCAAGGCATCAAAATACATTCTCTTCTCGCGCTCGACGGTACAAAAATGGGTGAAATGTACAAACAGGGAGGCCTCCCCATGATTTCCAAGGAAAAATACGCGTCCCTCGTCGCGGATGTTTTGGAACTTCTGCCGCCGGAAATGATCATCCAGCGTCTCACAGCTGACGGCTACCGGGATATCCTTCTGGCGCCCGCCTGGGCGAAAAACAAGCTGGATGTGCTCAACGCCATCCATCAAGAGCTGGAGAGAAGAAACAGCTATCAGGGGATGCGCCGCAGATAAAACGGCTTAGACGCTCCGCGTTACACGTCGCCAACCGGAACGGCGCCGTACCCCCCTTTCCGGAACACATATATCGCCCACCCCATGGTTTCTCGTCCCCACTTCAGGTACGCAGTCTTGCTTGCCCGCATTCGCTTCAACACGGTCTCCACATCCGGATCATCCCGATGATCGCTCGCCCAGGTTTCCGCGGCATACCACTGCAATCCTTCATATCGATCCCAGTCATCCTGGCTGCTTACAAGGGTGTAGACCGCTTCCAATCCGAACTCTCGCCCGGCCTCCGCGTTTTGATCATGTGTTCCGAAATCGCCGCGTGCCGCTCCGATCGCTTCCAAATACTCTTTTTCCGGTTCATGCCGCCAGTACGGCTCTCCCGCAACGATCCAACTTTCCGGGGCAGCCATCTTCGTAAGCGCGTTCAACGTTCCTCGATGCCCGCCATAAATCCAGCTTGCACCGATGCAGGCAACCAGATCAAAGCTCTCCGGGGTCTCCGGGACATACTTGGCTCCGTCCATCTCCAGGAAATGGAGTTGGGCATCCGGAACACGTTCCAGATGCTTTTTGCGGACATCAGAAATGCAGTAGGGGGAGAAATCTACGCCTGTCCCGGTCATTTGCCGGTGCCGCTCCGCAAGCCGGATGAGAAACTCGCCCTTTCCGGTGGCGATATCCAGAACGCGCGCTCCGGGTTTCAGAGGCAGAAGATCGATCAACTGTTCAAGTTTCTCAAGACTCATCGGATTGCAGAGGATGTGTTCCCGATGCGTGATGTCAAAGAATTTCCACATGTCCATGCGTATACCTCCTTTTAGGTTCGATGAGCGAGCGACAGCTCAAACCGCTGCTCGGCGACATCCGTCCCCCACTGCGTGCCGCGGTGCTGTTCAAAAAGAGCAAAACCCGCCCGTTCGTACAGATGCCGTGCCGCATGCAGGCCCTCAAAGGTCCAGAGATAAACTCGTGGATATCTGTGGCTGCGGCAGAAGTCCAAGGCAGCATGCAGGAGTCGAGCGCCCACTCCCCTTCCACGGAGTTCGTCGGACATGATGAACCAGCGGAGATGAGCCCCCTCGTCCGCCGCATGCACCCCATCAATGGCGATGGAGCCCTCGACGCGCCCGCCGATCGCGGCCGTCCAGAAGCCATCGCGTTCGGCGTCATAGCCTCTGAAGAACTCCGCGAGTTCACTTGCCACCTTGGCTTCAAAGAATGCGCCAAAGCTCCAATGGGCATGATAGTATTCGCCATGCAGCTCAATGACGCGACCGATTGCACCGGGCCTGTAATCCTTGTTGATCTCGACCGTATCTATCACGGACTTTTCCTCTGGACGACCATTGGTTCGTGCGCTCTGATGAAAAAATCGGCCGGAGCAGCGCCACAGACGCGGCGATCGGCTTTAACGACGGGTTACCTATTAATTTTCTGGTTCATCAGGCAGCTGCGCACCATGCCATACCGCCACCACCCATACATCATTATCCTTAACCTTATAGAAAAAACGATAGGGCTTTACAATAACTTCACGAAAAGGAAGTTCAGGGAACTCTGGAAGCGGCCTTCCCGACTCAGGAAACTTCTTGAGCCGGGATAAAGCTTTCCCTGCTTTTTGACGAAAAGATAATGCAGCAGAAGGGCTGTCCCGCTGTATGTTCGCAATGGCATCAAGAAATTGGCGGCGGCCTGTGGGCGTGAATACTATTCTCAAAGTTTTGCAGTCTCAAGATAAAGGTCGGCCTCTCTCAGTACTTCGTCGAGCTCATAACCAGTTCCCGCAGCTATTTCTTTCTCGCCTCTGGCGAGCAGGTGTAAAATATCCATTTCATGCTGGGCATTTTTATAGACTTCCATGCTTACCATTACAGCAGCCGCTCTTCCGCGCTGTGTAATAAATACCGGTTCTCTTGAAGATGAAATACTCTTCACGACATCGCTGGCATTTTGTCTAAGATCGGAAATGGGTATAATTTTTGGTGCATTTGGCATTGGTTGTACCTCCTATTGTATTGTCAATTGTACTACCAATGAATGCTTTAGTCAAGCCCGGTTGTGATATTTTCCCCTATTTTCTTCGGGTAACGCAAAAGCTCACGGGGAGGCGTGGGCAACACACCGATCCCGTGAAGCGCTTCGTTAGCGGCTTCAAATCTATTCCTTTATGATTTCGACGACCTTATCGATTACTTGGTTAAGTTTGATTATCTTTATGTTGCCTATGCGGTAAAGAATGATGTGATTATCTGCGGTGAAAAGTCTGTTGGGCCTTATGTTGCTCTCCTGGTTTAGACTGCCAGACTCGAAATCGTTTTCATCGACAGGAATAGCATAATTGTCCTTGATGCTTTTGCTTGTTATCTGGCAGAGAATGAGATCGTCTCCTTGAAGCGCAGCCAGAACAAGAGCCGGGCGTCTTTTGGATTGGCTCAGATCAGAAAAGGGGAAGGGAATGACAACAACATCCCCCTTTACAAACTTTGCCATGCGCCATCCTCCTCCTGCTTCAGCCAGTCTTTTGCTAAAGACGATTCGCTCATCACAGCGGTATCCAACTTTTCTCGGCGGGCTTTTGCTTTCAGGAAATGAACAAAATCCAGCACCTCAGAGAGAAACGGCTCTGGAGTTTTCTCGATCTCGCTTATAAGTTCCTCTTTGGTATTCATGGCAACATCCTCTCTTGCTAATTACTTCTTTTCTTTAAGCATACCATCGATCTCCTAACTTGTATATTCAGAAATTCGGAGAAGGCTCTTTCAAGGCTAGAGATCCACCTTGAGGTCTTCAGTTGTTATCGAAATCTGCAAGACACGAAGCCATACTCGTCAGTCATATTTATACCGCCAACGACGAAGTGAGCCGGAGCGCAACGATCGGCTCTACTGATTTGTTGGCTGTTTTTATTGTAGTCTTGCAACTTATTCGTAATGCGCCCACATTCTAATAATTTTTACAGTGTGGATATCTTTCAACACTTGATAAATTAAGCGATGCTGTATGTTTATTCTTCTTGAGTACGCTCCCGAAAGATCACCGATGAGCTTTTCATAGTGTGGTGGATTTTGAAATGGATCTTCCTTGAGTATGTCCAATAGGCGGCTTGCCTGGGGTTTTAGACCGGATTGTGAAATATGCTTTGCATCTTTTTGTGCCTGTTTAGTGAAGACTAATTTCCAACTCACCAGCCGGGTTCCTCCTTGCATTTTTCGACCGGAGTTTTTAAACCTTTTTTGATGGACTCCCGCATACCTGGAATTGACGCCAAGTATAATGTTTCTTCTATAGCTCGCCAGTCTTCCTCGGATACCAGCACGGCGGAATTTCTTTTACCGACAATCTGAACCGGAACATGTGAATCTTTAACTTCGTCCACAAGGTTGTATAGACGTTTTCTTGCTTCTGATGCTGTAAATGTTGTCATTTTTCGTACCTCCATAACGTACGACATGCAGTACGCCACCATTGGGCAAATGTCAAATTATTTTAAGGGCAACGAAAAAATCAGCCGGAGCGCAGCGATCGGCTGTATGTATTTGTTGGGTTTTATTTTTTTGGAAAGTACTTAACCTTGCTTATATTTTTAAAATCTGAATCCTGAGTCCATATAATGGCTTTGAATTCTTGCGCTGTTGCTAAAATGATGCTGTCCGCCATTGGAAG
>Ga0116172_10003553_pt1 | contig 12967 bp, 6 predicted proteins | sample AD_UKC083_MetaG_FD_89799 | JGI IMG/M metagenome (GOLD analysis project Ga0116172, IMG submission 89799) | Active sludge microbial communities of municipal wastewater-treating anaerobic digesters from USA - AD_UKC083_MetaG | ecosystem: Engineered > Bioreactor > Anaerobic > Digestate | place: USA...
AACCAATAGTCTGACATTGCATAATTTGTAGATAGGTTACTCCAGGACATCCTGGGATATTTCGCATTAAGGTTTTCTTCAGCACTTTTATAATTACTGTAATAATTACCATCTAGGATCTTTGGAATATGGCCCCAGTTATTGGCAATAGGTTGAACCATGACACCTGACAACCGGGCATTTTGTTTACCAACACCCTGCACAACTATGCCAAGATCAAATTTCTTATAATTCAGATGTATGTTCCCTCCATATAGGAAGCGAGGTAAGGAGCCGCCAAGCAGGGTCCGGTCATAATCAGGTGATATCTTTCCATCCGGAACTCCATCCGGACCGCTTATATCAAGATACTTTACATCACCAGGTTTGACTGCTGAACTAATCTTGGGCAGTGTATTAACATCTTCCTGTGTTTGATATAAACCATCAGACAGATAACCATACCATTCATTAAACTCACTACCTTCTATCTTGATCTGATCTCCCAGAAACTGGGTTCCGCCAAGATTACCCATTGTCGACTTTGAATCAGACAAATTAAAAGCTACGGTGTAATTTAATTCCCCAATGTCATCATTCCAGCCCATTTCAAGTTCCCATCCTTTAGTATTCATTCGTCCGGTATTCTGATCAGGATTGTCAAATCCAATATAATCAGGTATTTCAAGAGCCAATAACATATCTCTGGTCTTCTTGATATAATAATCAGCAGTAAATCTCAGTTTGTTGTTAAAAAATGTTGCATCTGCGCCTATATCAAGTGTTTCAGTAGTTTCCCATGAAATATCTTCAATAACATACTGTGTCTGAGCTGCTGTTTGTGAGGATACAATATTTGCCCCCTGATAAAACAGAGCATTTGCAAATGCTATTGTTGACTGATAAGGATAATAGCCTATCTGTTCATTTCCAAGGGTACCCCAGGACCCTCTTAATTTCAAATAAGATAATGAACGATTATCCTTTAAAAAAGACTCCTCTGAAATAACCCAGCCAACCGATACTGATGGGAAAGTACCCCATCTGTAATCCTGGTGGAACCGTGAAGAACCATCGAAACGGATATTCCCCTGAAACAGATATTTATTTTTATAATCGTAAATTACTCGGCCGAAAAATGAATGATAAGCATTCTCAACAGCGCTTCCGCTGTTGTCTCTGAATTCGAGCGGACCTAAATTCAAATATGGGAATGACGACAACTCATATTGTTGCCTTGAAGCACCCATATATTCATAGAAAGCATAATAATCTTCATAACCAGCCATCGCATTAAGATTATGATCTCCAAACATCTTTTTATAGTTGGCCAGTAACTGAATTGTTATATTATAACTATCATTACGGTTTTCATACAGGTTAGTATTTTCATGCCCTCCTATTGTACCAAGTAACAGTGCAGGATTCTCAGCATCATAATATTCTACTTTTTTATTGAATAGTTTTCCCTTATAAAATTGAAGATTCGGAGATACTATTGCTGAAATTTTAAGAGTTTCTACCGGCAGAAAATCCAATGAAATTCTTCCTCCCGCCTGATTGGTCCATCCATTATTGTATCCACCATATTTTAGGCTTGCATATATATTTTCACCAGTTTTCCCTTCTCCGACACGCCCGTCAGACCATTCAGCAGCATATACCGGGGCTGCGGCCCAACTCCACCACATAGGATCCTGGACCGGTGCCCTGGACGTTACTCGTCTGAAGTTAAGATCAATTGTGGCAGAAAGAAATTTATTTATAAATATGTCATTATTAAATCTGGTTGTGAACCTTTCATATGATTTATTCATAAATAAACCGTCAGTCTTATCGTAACCGATTGAAGCCCGTGACTTGATTGAATTAGTACCTGCAGTTATATTAATCAGATGGCTCTGCCTTGGTGCATTATCTCTTAGAATTATATCAGCCCAATTTGTATTTGGATAAAGAGGATATTCATTTGCATTATTATTGTTATCGTTCCATCTTAATTCATTAACTATCTGAAGATAGCGCAAAACATCAACGTTTTCTGGCAATTCGGTGGGCTTTTCAAATCCAAATTCCATATTATATTCAAGGCTCAGTTGTCCTGATTTTGCTCTTTTCGTAGTAATCAGTATGACACCGGCTGCAGCCCTTGATCCATATATTGAAGCTGATGCTGCATCCTTGAGAACAGATATATTTTCAATATCATTCGGATTTAGCGAATTAATATCCTCAACAGGAACACCATCAACAATAATGAGAGGATTGCTTGCTCCGATTGAGGTTATACCCCTTACCCTGATCGTAGCAGTTGATCCCGGTGCATTATTACTTCGGGTAACCATCAATCCTGGAATTGAACCTTGTAAGGCCTGTGATACCTGAGTGGTTTTCCTTTCTGAAACTACACTTCCCTGTATTGAAGCCACAGCTCCGGTAAGATCCCTTTTCTGAACTGTGGTTCCATAACCAATCACTACTACTTCATCAAGAGCCTCCACACTTTGATTCATTGCCACATCTATTGAAGAACGTCCTGAAACTGCAACTTCCTGAGTTAAGTAACCGATAAATGAGAATGATAGAACTGCGTTTGAATCTGTAACATTGATGGAGTACTTTCCAGAAATATCTGTCAGAACGCCAACAGTTGTCCCTTTTACCAAAATGTTTACCCCTGGCATAGGTTCTCCGGTAAGAGCATCTGAGACGGTTCCTTTCACTACATTATCCTGTATATCGTCTTCAGTAATTAGACCTGCTAAATCATCACTGAACGGATCTGTGGTTAGTAAGATTTTCCGGTCCAGAACTGCATATTTTACATCAGTACCATTGAAAAGGTCTGGCAGAACATCTTTTATTGATTTTTCTTCCACATGAATGTTAAGAACACGGTTAACATCTATCTGTTTCTGGTTAAAAATAAAATAAAATTCACTCTGCTGTTCTATCTCATCCATTACCTGTTCAAGCGTTTTATTTTCAAGGTTAAGTGAAACTTTTGCAGTTTGTGAATATGTATTGGATGCAAAAATATTTGTAACACTTAGTATTACAATAAGGATTACCATTTTCATTTCCATGATCATCTTTTTTAGGGTCGGGTGTATTGACTCCCGTAAATCATAATTCTTTTTCATAAATTTGATAGGTTATTGATAGGTTATTATTCATTAATAGTAACTTAGCTTCTCGCAGGAAAGTGGCTCCAACACTTTCCTGCTTTTTTTATAACAGGCTCGGCTTTTACATAGGCAATCAGTACTTTAGGTTAGTAATTAAGGAATTAATATCTCCGCTTATTTTTCGTTGTAAAGGTTATTTTCTTTTTGGCATAGGTGTCATCATCATTCAGCAAGCCTCCGGTTAAGATCTTGTAGTCTATGGGAAGCGCTCGCTTTATAAAATAAAGAACCTCTTCCAAATTTTCATCTACGAATGTGGCCCTTAATCTGATATCTGTATAATTATTACCCTGAATCTCAACATCAACATTATACCACCTACCTATTCGCCGGGCTATAACATCAATCGGATCGTTCCTGAATACCAGTTTGCCTTCAGTCCACACCAGATATTTTTCAGACTGGACTTTTTCAGTGCTCAACTGACGAGTTGTTTTGTCAAAAACAACCAGATCATCAGGTTTCATGATAACAGACTGAGTCCCTTCCCTGTTCCCTAAGACAACTGTTCCTTCCTCCAGTACTACTTCAACATCTTTTTCATTTTTATAAGATGCAACGTTGAATTTAGTTCCTGTTGCTGTGACAATTATCTCATCTGTACTTACTTCAAATGGCTTATCAGGATCAGCCTGAACATCGAAGAATGCCTCACCATCCAAGGCAACTTTTCTGTCTTTGTTAAAGTCATCCCGATATTTTATACTGGAACTGCTGTTCAGCCATCCCGTTGATCTGTCCGGCAAACTGAATTGTACACGAGTCCAGGCAGGAGCCTTGATCTCTACCCATGTATGATTGCCTTTACCTTCAGGCGAGAAAAACTGAATTCCCGAATAAATTACTAAGGGAAGAAAAAGTATTGCTGCAATCCGGACACTCCATTTAATTATGCTCCTTAGCGTAATTTTATTTTCCTGTTTCAGTTGCTTTGTATTCAGTTCATAATGTATCTTGTAAAGAACATGATCCAGATTTTTTTGCTCCGAAGAATTTTCTTTAAGTAATTCATACCATTGCTTTTTAACAAGATGTTCCAGCTCTTCTTCATTGCTCTCATCACAAAAAATTTTTCTGAGATATTCTCTATCACCTTCAGAAAAATCGCCCTTGAAAAATCGGTTCAGCCTTTCAATATCCAGACTGTCTTTTGCCATAAATTATCAACCTTTCTTTTATTTTGAAATTAAAAAACAGTTCCCGGATAACCAGGAACTGCTCATTACCCTTATTACTAACCTTAAACCTTTAAAATTTAAATTCATTTAATCTGGTTCGATCTATAATGTAATATCTATTTCCAGGAAAATACACCTATTCCATATTTACAAGTTTCTTAATAATGTCGCATCAAAAAAATTCTACAGCTAAAGTGAAAATTAAGATCAGGAATTTTTGTTTTGAAGTATCAGAATAATTATCAGATATAGATAGGGCCAATTAAAAAAGCCCTCTATATAAAAATTATTATATAAATAAAGTAAAGAATAAGATTACAGGAATACTTTCTCTCCTGATATTATTCCTTAAAAACTTTAATGCATCTGTTAATTGGTTCTCAACAGTCTTATGGCTGATATTCAGATCTTTTGAAATTTCCTTTATGCTTAAACCTTCAAACCTGCTTTTGATAAAAATCTCCCTGCGCCGTCCTGGCATCTTATCCACAAGTTCAGATATATATTGATGAAGGGAATCATAGTTGATCTTTTTTGTTGTTTCCAGGTCAAAATCCTCTGTCACTCTTGTCCTGAAATATTCAGAATTACAGGCTTCCCTTCTGAATTGTTTCTTTATAATATTAAAGGCAATTGTAAACAGGTATGATCTAAATGAATATTCTGATTTAAGAGATTTACGGTTTTCCCATATCCGTGTAAAAACCTCCTGAACCAGCTCTTCAGAAACGGCTTCAGATTTAAGATAACCATATGCAAAACGATATAAGCGGCCACTGTACGCTCTGAACAAAGTATTAAAAGCCAGAATATTGCCTTGGGACAAACTCCTGACAAACTGAGCTTCGTTCTCGAGTAAGGGATATTTCATTTACAGGTATAAGTTATTCTTCTCCTTCAAAAAGCAAATTTCGTATTTTTTACGAGATTATGTTGATTGTTTTCTCACTCGTTACCACTTCAAGATATTAGAGGAATATTAGTAATTCTTAACAATCAGCTTCAATCATTTCAGAACCTGTAATTTACGGATTGAAATCGTAAAATTAAATAATACTGTCCAAAGCAAAACTACTGCCCACCTTGTTATACACAATCATAAGTTTTAAAATGCTTCCATATGATTTTGTCGCCTGTCTTCACTTGCACGTATAGGGTCCATTAATTGATTTGATCCGGTAACTTTCGGTCGAATCGTCAAGTATATAGATCATAAAATCATTCCCACCGGGATTTGCTCTGATGACTATATGACCCTGCTGGCACTTTAATCTTCCAAGGGCGCCACCTATGACAACTTTTGTCTCCTCCATGATATTTGTTGCATAGATATCTCTCGCACCCGGATAAACAGAAGTTGATTGCATCCTGCTCAGGACAATTGAAGCCGGATGGCTGGGAGCCCAGGTCTGAAGTATAATAACCTGTGGCCTGGTGGCCCTGAGAAATGGAACAGCCATAGCATCAAAATGGGCATGATGATTAGCTTCACATACCTCAACAGGCCCGGTTACCATTCCCACTGGTGTTTCAATATCTCTCCAACTGCCATATTCTGCTGAAGTAAGGTCTCCTCCGTTGAAATAATCAAATTTTCCGTAAGAGAGACGGAAAGCAATGGAACACATATTCTCGCCCGGTAACTCCGAAGTTTTCAGATCTTCAAGTGCCGGAAAATGGTTCCTTTCATTTGTCCCCACACCTGTCCATACATGGCCGTTGACAGCTATATTCCTAATCTCAAAACCGGGATATTTTTCTTTGTCATTAACCAGTTCAAACTGTGTATTCTGCCCGGCTACAAATCTTTCCACAACAGCATCATTTTTCCCCATGTGCCATTTAAGGAATTCTTTGTAATTTTTCATTTTATCATTTTCAAGTGGTACCGGAAAATTGTAATCAGGCCAGCCACGGTCGATCAGTTTCTTAAAAGGAATATACTCCCCGACCTCTGTTATCCCGGTCAGTTTAAAAGTAACGGATTTAGATAATTTGGCCTCAGGATAATAATCACCTATATGATCCCCATCGAAATGTGTCAGTAAGACATAATCCAGTTTTTTTGTTGAAAGATCCTCCATCATATGCAGTATATACCTTGATATCCATTCTCCAGGCGTACGGCTTGCATCAGGTTTCTGATCTGTCACCCTCGGTTTGGGTCGTGTAGTGAAACCTGCATCAACAAGCATAGTAGTTCCGTCTGGCATGATAAAGAAAACGGATTCTCCTTTCCCTGTGTTTATATGATGTATATCCAGAATTCCACGGGACCATGAAGGGAAGACATCCCCCGTAATTATCTGTCCTTTAAGAGATTGATTCCTGACTGTTAAAAAAGTGATAAACAGAAAAAGGCTGATAGTAAATATCCTGATATTTTTCATTAAGGTTAAGGTTAATTTGTAATATTTCAGAATTCGATATACATACTTTATTCAAAACAAGTATTTTAATTCAAGTTTAATGTCCAAAGAATTGTCCAAGTGCAACTAGTCCCGTGTATGCAATAAAACATGAAAATCCAAGTGCAGCTATCAGACCCATATTCAACATGGCCCCTGCTCTGTAAGATCCCATTTCACCCTTATTGTTTATCAGGATCATTATAGCTATTATTACAAAAGGAAGCACAAATACCGCAGATACCTGTGTGGCTACCTGAGCCATGACAGGATTTGCACCAAGTATGGGAACCGTAAGTCCTATAACACCTGCAATAGCTGTTAATATCTTAAATTGCCGGGATCTGGTATCCAGTTCGCCTTTCTTATAGTCTGCAAATAATAACGGCGCTACCATTAAAATCGGAAATACCGAAGATAATCCTGCACTCATTGCTCCAAAAACAAAAACTGCTACAGCATATTTACCTACCAGAGGCTCAAGTGTATAAACCATATCGAGCACTTTGTTTATTGTTTTTCCTTCATGAAATAATGCACCGGTGGCTGTTGCCATTATCGAACCGCTGATCACAAACATCAGAATCGCCGAAGTAAGTGCATCCCTGGTCTGTTCCTTCGTATTTTCTCTTCCCCAGCCTTTGCCTTTCATCAGTAAAGGCCGGACAACAAAGGTCGGTGCCGCCATAGTTGTACCTACAAATGCTGCAACCATAAGCTTACCTCCCGGAACAGCCGGTATCGAAGGGACAAAACCTTTTAATATTTCAGCTGGAGAAGGCAGTACAATGAACATAGAAAATAAAAAGGATGCCCCCATTATGGTGACAAAAACAATAAGGATCTTTTCAAAGAAAGAATATCTGCCGACCAGAAGCATTCCATATAACAATACAATCATGAAGACAGCTATTCCCAGCACGGCCCAGTAGTTTTCAGGACTGAGCTTCGGGATGAACATATGAAAAAGTTCATACATCATAGCCGATGTTAATCCCATAATTCCTGAAAGACATGTCCACTGAGCTGTAACAACACCGATAATTATAAGAATTGCCAGAATATTTCCATGTCTGATCTTCCTCCTGATACTGAATAATGCAGTTTCGCCGGTTACAACAGCATAACGTCCATAAGCTTCCATTAACACCCAGGAAAAAAGAACACTCAGAAACAATACCCAGAGCAACTGCATTCCGAACTCGCTTCCGGCTTTAGCCATTGAAGTAACACTACCGGTTCCGATTGTATATCCGATGCAGAAAATGCCGGGGCCCACCGATAGTAAAATGAGCCATATACGTTTAAAGATTGATTTCATGGGAAAATTATTTATTGGTTACCAGTCAATCACCGAGCCATCATCCGAATCGAACCGGGCATTATATGGCACGGGTTCACCCACCTGTGCTATCAGCTTTTCTTCGTCAATAGTAATCCCTAATCCGGGATCGGTTAGCAATGGCCGGTATCCGTTTATTACCGCAGGTAGAGGTTTGGCAAGAAGGTCTGAATATTCGTTGTCGCCCCTCTCCAGAATAAGAAAGTTTGGTATTGAAGCGGCGACCTGCATACTGGCTGCAAGAGAACATGGTCCCTGGGGATTGTGAGGAGCTACAGGTGTATAATACGCCTCTGCCATACCGGCAATAATCCTTAACTCTGAAATACCACCGGCATAACATACATCAGGTTGAAGGATCGTTGCAGCACGCTTTTCAAGAATTTCCCTGAAGCCCCATTTCGTAAATATACGCTCTCCGGTGGCAAGGGGTATATGTGTTTTTGCTGCCAGTTCTGCCATTACATCAACATTGAGACATTGGACCACCTCCTCGTAAAACCATGGCTGGATCGGTTCAAGTGCTTTAATCAGCAGGGCTGCTGTAGGTGGCTGTACGGCCCCATGAAAATCAATTGCTATATCGACTTCGGAACCTACCTTTTCCCGAAGAGCCTTAAATCTTTCTACAACCTCATCTACATATTTCTTCCCCTCGATGTATTTTGTTGGTTGCCTTTGTCCGGCTTCAGGGCCAACCTTCACAGCGTTAACTCCTGTTTGGGGTCAAGCCGTCCATAAACCCTTATCCTGTCACGGGTAGGACCCCCGAAAAGCTTATAGACAGGAACGCCGAAAGCTTTACCGGTTATATCCCAGAGCGCCTGGTCAATACCGCTCGAAATCGCTGTTTTTATCGGTCCTCCGCGATAAAACGAACCCCTGTGAATGGCCTGCCAGTGATGAACCACTTGTCTTGGATCTTTACCAATGAGATAGTTGCCGACCTCCAGTGCGCCTGCAGCACATGCTTTGGCATCATCCTTGAGCATTTCACCCCAACCGACAATGCCGGCATCAGTTGATATTTTAACAAATACCCAGGAATTCTTAAGCACAAATGTCTCGATCCTGGTAACTTTGATGTCCTCACCAGGGTGGATCGGGGCAACGGAATTTGCTGATTTTCCGGTTAATCTTTCATCCGGTTCCTTATTTCCTGTTTCGTTCAGATAAGGGACCGCACCTCCGGCAAGAGTCGAAAAGGCTGCGATCGTCCCGGAGGTCTTAACAAATTCACGACGTGTGGTGAACTTATCCTGTGTACCTCTAAATATTGCTTCCTTCATAACCAGGTAGTTAATTTTAATATCTTGCTGCTCCTTTTCATGTTCAGAATGTTTACTAAAATATCTAATTTTTCAATATAAAAAATACAAAGGAAATCCGATTTTAAAACCATCCAAAACCAATGGTCTAATCGATGAATCCGAGTTACTTATGTTTCACATCCGGTCAATTTCAGTGGACAGGCTGGTAAAAAAAATAGGAAATATCAATCCGGACGAACTCGAACTGGCAATCAAAACCCTGAATGATTTATTAAAGTATTAGAAGAGATTGCTCTCTTCGTATTGAACGCAAAGCATATCCCGGATTGTCCCATGTATTTCTATGAAGATCAGAATTATATCCCCTATAGTATCATTGGTTCCGGTATAGGAAGATAAAGTAATTGCTAAAGATTCTTAATAAACGTATCATCGGATTCTTCACACCAGGATCTGAGGTAACTTCGGTATTTCTTCAGATCACCGGAATATTTCGGATCTGTTGCAAGATTAACCATCTCACCCGGATCATTTTTGATATCAAACAGAGATTCCCTCCGGATTCCTTCACTGAAGATCCAGTACTTGAATTTTTCACCGGTTACCATCCGACCGTCAGGTTTAGGATCAATGCCATTTATGGCAGCACCCTGTACGGGTTTATCTGAGACAACAACATAATCCCGTAGTTGTTTCTTTTTCTTCTCCTCAAAAATTTTTCTGGCACTTTTCCCGCTCAGGTTCGAAGGAACGGGTATTCCTGCATAATCACACAACGTTGGGATCAGGTCAACTCCTGTCTGTATGAGTCTGTCGCAGACCATAGATTTATTTAATCCCGGGAGGGAAATGATAAACGGAACATTAACGATTTCCTCAAAGAAGACAGTTTTTTGATTCCATGAGTGGGCACCCTGTGCATCGCCATGGTCCGCAAGGAAAATGATAACAGTATTTTTATCAAGTCCGGAATTACGCAATTCATCAAGGATCGTTACCAGCAGCTTATCTGTTTTTTCTATCATCCGGTAGTATGCCCATCTGTATTCTCTCCATTTTGTTTCGGTAAAATTCCCGACCGGGAACATCGGGCTTGCCTGATAATTCAGACGCAGCTGGGTCATTATATCTGACTCATTCCTGGTCCGGGCATGATTTTCTTTCAATGGCGGGCACTTATCGGCCGGAGGGGGCTCCCCGATGCTGCCATCAGGCAGTTTTTGTCCTCTTGCCCACTCACAGATATTATGAGGGTTTACAAATGATGTGACCAGCAGAAATGGTTTTTCATGGTTTTGTTTAATGAATTCTATGGCAGCATCCGGGATCAATGAATCAATGCCATTATTCTTAATCCGTGCCATATACTCAAAACCGTGAGAGGCCTTATCGTCAGGATTAAAAGGAATATGCCATTTACCCACATAACCGGTTTTATAGCCTGCTTCCTGAAAAATTATCCCTGCAGATTTGAATTCCCGGGGATTCAACATCACGTTTTCGTTTGACTGGATACCGGTCTGATGGGGATAAAATCCGGTGAACATTGATGCACGGGAGGGTATAGAAAGGGGATTTGCACAGTAAGCCCTTGTGAATGTTATACCATGGCTGGCAAGATAATCCATACCGGGTGTACTGATGTATTTATTTCCGATGCGGTTACTCATTGCATCTGCAGATTGCTGATCAGTGATAACTAAAAGGATATTTGGCCTAGTTTTGCTTAAACTATCCTGAGCCGTAATTTTTCCAGGGTATGAAGCCAGGGCCAATGCGGGGAGACTTGTCAGAATTCCAAGGATCTTTTTGTTAAGAGTTTTGTGTTTCATTAGTCGGTTCCGGTTAATATTTTAACGAATCCTTTTTAAAATCATAGTCCTGAAATCCATCACCTGAGCACCCGGAATATCAAGGGCCTTTAATGTCAATACTCCTGTCCCTTTACTGAGATGAATTATACCCATATTTAAAGGTTTGAAATCTTTAACATATGACTGAGTTCTTTGAATGCGGTCATTTTCCATGCCTCGCAGGGGAGGATCATGGGCCTCGGTTATCCTTGAAAAAAGTTTATCATCTCCAAATGACAGCTGAAATGTTGCTCCGGTATCTCTTACAGAACAGGTGTAATAAATATTAACTTCATAATTACCCTCGCTCAGCACCTTCGTGTTCCATGTGATGCTATCGCTGAGGCTTGTCCAGTTAGTAAAGTATGTACTGTTTGGACTTCTGTTGGAACGGACAATATTTCCATGTGGTTTTCCGTCGCGGGCTGGTAACTGGGTATATATGAAGCCGGGGTGTCCTGCTGTAAAACTTCGTCCATCAGGAGTTATCGAATCAAGAACTTCTTTCCTGAATTGTTCTGCGACTTTTTTATGCTGAAGGGTGATGTCAGGTTCATTTCCTGATATATTTGTATACTGTCCGGGATCATTTGTCATATCAAAAAGCTCTCCCTGTGGATCGAGTCTGTAGTTCTGACTTCTGATACTAACACGTCCATTCCAGGATGAAATGATATAACGGTTATTCCAGGATAAACTCTCTTTCAGAATAAGAGGTTTCAGGCTGACACCGTCAATGGGATTCTTAGTTTTGTATTCAATGCCGGCCATGTCGGCAAGTGTCGGTAACAAATCAATGACCCCGGAAACTTCATCAATCCGGGTACCTGGTTCAATCTTACCCTTCCATCTGATTATCAGAGGAGATCTCACCCCGCCTTCATCGACTGAACCCTTTCGTCCTTTCATTCCGCCGTTCCACCGCCATTCATTCGGCCCGTTATCGCAGAAATATAAAACAATGGTTTCTTCTTCGAGTTCCAGTTCTTTCAGCTTCTCAATAATCCGTCCGACATTCCGGTCAATATTTTCGCACATTGCCAGAGCTGCCCGGGTAAAAGGAATATTTTCCTCAACACGCCCGTCAGCGAACATCTCAAGTTCCTTATCCCTGAATTTATCCCACCATTCATCAGGGACCTGCATGGGGGAATGAGGAGTATTATAAGGTACATAAAGAAAAAAAGGATCATCATGGTGTTTACCTATAAAATCTATGGCCTTATCAGTCAGGTCATCGGTAACATATCCGTTCCCCTGAACTATTTCTCCATTGTGCTCCATCAGATGAGAATTGAAATAGTCACCCCAGTGACCTGTGCAAAAGCCATAAAACTCATCGAATCCCCTTGCATTCGGATGGTATGGGGGTTGCATTCCATTATGCCATTTACCGAAAGCAGCGGTTTCATAACCGGCCCTCTTAAAAACCTCTGCGATGGTTGTTTCATCAAGATTCAGACGTTCTCCCCCCTCAGAAGTACTGTATACACCACTCCTGTCATGATAACGGCCAGTCAGTAGTTCCGCCCTTGTCGGAGAAGAGACCGGACAGACATAAAAATGATTGAATAATGCACCATTTAATGCCAGCTGATCGATATTTGGTGTCTGAAGGTTCTTATTTCCGGTTATGCCAAGATCACCCCATCCCTGATCATCAGACAGTATAAGAATGATATTCGGCCTGATTGCAGACTGATCCTTGCATCCGGACAATCCAATAACAGTTATACAACAACCAGCTG
>Ga0116172_10003557_pt1 | contig 12964 bp, 8 predicted proteins | sample AD_UKC083_MetaG_FD_89799 | JGI IMG/M metagenome (GOLD analysis project Ga0116172, IMG submission 89799) | Active sludge microbial communities of municipal wastewater-treating anaerobic digesters from USA - AD_UKC083_MetaG | ecosystem: Engineered > Bioreactor > Anaerobic > Digestate | place: USA...
AATCGCAGGGAAAAGAAACTTTTAAAGAAATTTTAATACTGTTATCCGACAAAACTTTGATTTTGTCGGATAATAGTGATAGTTTTTATGTTTGTGGTAAAACTAAAGTACTATATGTTAGGGAAGTTATCCAAATTTGGCTGGCTTTCCTTTTTAGTATTTATTATAGCGATTTTTTAATCGTTCAGTAGTGAAAATTATTATTACATATCCGTCATATTATATTTAACTTAACACTATTTTGAAGCATGTGATTCTCTCCATAATTCATTCGCAACCGGATTCCAGTTTCTTGCTGCGTTAACAGTCTTTGCACAAAGATCGTGCACATCTTCCGGATGCTCCAGATCGGTTGATTTTGCTGCTGTTTTATTAACCATTTCAGCCAGTTTATACTCGTGATCCAGCAAAGGACAGGGGCGTAGCATATTTTCACTGAACGGCTGATTCTGTTTATATTGCATAAACATGGGAGATTGATATGCTTCCAATAGGGTTTTTTCGTGAATATTTGAATCTGAATAATGAATAAATGCACACGGTTCTATATCTCCATTTGCATTGATATGTAGATAGTTGCGCCCGCCGGCGATACAACCGTTCACATATTCTCCGTCATTCCAGAAGTCCAGAGTGAAAATAGGTTTACTTTTTCTGAATTTACGAATCTGGTGATACATGTATTTCCTCTGTTCCGGTGTTACCATCAACTCGGGAACAGCATTCACTCCAACCGGTATGTAGGTAAAGAACCAGGCAAAGAGTGCCCCTTTGTCGATCATAAAATCAAAATATCTTTCACTGCCGATAACTTCCGTATTTATGCGGGTATAAGTACATGAGTTACCGAATAACAATTTCTTGTCGTGAAGGATATCCATAGCCTTTTCAACTGCTTTATATGTCCCTTCTCCGCGTCGGGAGTCGGTTTCTTTTTCAAAACCTTCCATGCTGATGACCGGTATAAAGTTTTTAACACGCAGCATTTCATTAGCAAAAGCTTCATCAATGAACGTTCCGTTAGTAAAAGCAAGAAACATGCAATCATTATGTTTTTCGCACAGCCGGAGAATATCTTTTTTCCTGACCAGTGGTTCACCCCCTGAATAGATATAAAAATAGGTGCCGAGTTCTTTTCCCTGCCGGATGATATCGTCAAGCGTCTCGTAACTCATATTCATCTTATTTCCATAATCTGCGGCCCAACAGCCTTTACACCTCAAATTACATGCGGATGTAGGGTCCATCAAAATTGCCCAGGGCACATTACAATGATACTTGGCACGCGATTCATCAAGCTTGTTTCTTGCACGAAAAACGCCATTCACGAAAAAATTCTCAAATGTTTTTTTTCGAACTCCTGCATCAAGATTCCAAAAATTATTTACCAAAATATTCCAGTTGTTATCCGGATCAGAAAGTGAATTCTTTACACCCATAATTTCTTTGGAATAATTACCTTTCCGGTCGAATTTTTCTGCCCATTTTATCAGTTGGGGCATATTTTTTTGGGGATCGCTCTCTAAATAGGAAAAAGCCTGTTTTAACCCAAAACTTGTTAGACTGTTACCTAAATTTTGTTTCATCATGAGTTTTATTTAAAGTAATTAATTTGTATGCCGCTTTCATTTTCTATTCCCGTTTTATCTATTGAGACAAAAATAGTTGATTTAAATAGTAAAAAAAAGGCATATAATCCATTAATATTGGAATAAAAGACTTATTTTTGTTCAATTATCGACTTTTTTTCCTATTTTCGTATAAAAAATGTACAATAAAGCAATCTCTCTTTTCGACTGGCGATCTGAAGTAAATCTTGAGAAAGCGGATGCCATTGGCGAAGATTTAATATTACTCGAAGATCCCGAGGTTCATTCATCCTTCAACAATCCCCTTAAGGTGGATATCGCAGCTGTAATTATTTGTACGATGGGAAGCATGGAAGGACGTGTAAATTTAAAGCATTTTATAATGAAAGCTCCTGCTCTGATTGTGGTATTACCGCATCAAATACTCGAACTCCGCGAGTACAGTAGAGATTTCTATGGTTATTACATTATTATGTCACATCAATCTATCGATAAATTGACAGCCGTTTACATCAAAAATCTGCATACCTTGAGAAATGCAGTAAAAAATGATCCCTGGACACCGCTTTCGAAAGAAAATATGGAGAGGATGCAGCTTTACTTCAAAGCAATCCAGCGGATCATCCGGGCAGAAGATAATATACACAGGGTTGAAATAGCAGAATTACTGGCGCAAGCGATGTATCTTGAGATAGAAAATGTTTTTCATAAATCGCTGAGAAATGAAAAGAAATCGAAACGGGCAATATTGACAGAACGTTTTATAGACCTTTTAGAACATAATTATCAAAAACATCGGGACGCTAAATTCTATGCTGATAAATTGTCTTTGACTCCAAAATATTTGTCGAAAATAATTGAAGAGGACACGGGCAGATCTGCCGTTGAATGGATAAATAATTACGTGCTGCTGGAAGCAAAAGCATTGCTTAAATCGACCGACCTCACTATTCAGCAAATCAGTGTACAACTAAATTTCCCAAGTCAGTCTCATTTTGGTAAATACTTTAAGAATCATACAAATCTTTCGCCGAAAGAATATCGATTGAAATAATTTCAAATACCTTATACGGTGGTTTTTTGCCTGGGTACTAAAATTACAAGAATTTTCAGAAATTGCTCATAATTATCCACCGGTATATAGTTTTTGAAAGAAAATCCATAATCCTATATATATCAATTATATATGCAAAGATGAATGGTTGAAAAAAAAGATGAAATAACCTTAACAGATTTGGCGGTTGTCTATTATTTATTAATTTTGAGGTGATTAATAAATCTATTAACATTGAGGTTTCGGTATTCCATAGCCACATTCAACTATTTTTGAAGCATGAGAAAAAGATTCGAGCAGCAATTGCAATTAGGCCAATTACCCATATCACAAATTAAAGTAAATCCCAAGTATCGTTTTTACGGTTCATTTTTTTGAAAAATGTCTGCCATTTTGATGATTCCGGGAAAAAGTGGATAAAATGAGTTCACTTCAAAACTTGATTTTTTGAAAAATAGGGCGTTTTCTTGCTGGCACTAAATATTATAGTGATTTTTTAATCGTTCAGTAGTGAAATTTTAATAAAAAAAGAGAGGTTGTGAATTTTGAAAAGCTACAGAATTTGAGCCTTAAAAAATTTACGTATAAAAAGTCTGAAATTTTTCCAAAAAATTTTTCTATTTTTGAAGTTGATTTTCAAAAATTTCAAATCATGACTAAGACTTCGCTTAAAAAGTTTATGTATTTGTCCATTGCAGCAGCCATCGCAACCATCTTGCTGAAATTTTATGCATTCTGGTTGACTGGTTCAATGGGATTTTTTTCGGATGCTTTGGAATCTTTTGTAAATCTTGCCGGAGCAGTGGTGGCATTGATCATGCTAATCGTATCAGCCAAACCTGCCGATAAAGGACATGAGTTTGGACACAGCAAAGCCGAATATTTTTCGAGTGCTATAGAAGGGACGCTTATTTTGTTGGCAGCTCTGAGCATTATCTGGTCTGCCATTCCCCGATTGCTTGATCCGAAGCCACTCGAAAATATAAATATTGGCCTATTGTTTTCGTTAGGCGCTTCTTTGATAAATCTTGTTGTCGCCATTGTCCTGATTAAAAACGGGAAAAAAAGTAACTCCATTGTGTTGGAAGCTGACGGAAAGCATTTAATGACCGATGTGTGGACTTCTGCAGGCGTAATTGTTGCTATCTTGATAGTAAAAATTACGGGTATTTACATTTTAGACCCAATCATTGCCATGCTGGTCGCCATCAATATTATTTATACCGGGTATCGGCTTATTAGTCGTTCTGCCAATGGATTGATGGACGCCTCCATTTCGGAAGATGCTTTAAAAAAAATTTCGGCTTATCTGGATTCTTTCAAGGATGAAAAAATAGAGTATCACTCTCTCATGACACGTCAGGCGGGACAACGCATGTTTATATCGGTGCATCTGCTGGTGCCGGGAAACTGGACAGTGCAAAAAGGACACGATTATGCAGATAAAATAGAGCAATTTATAGAAAGCATGTTCGATGTTCCGGTAACGGTTTCTACTCATATCGAACCCATAGAAGACCCTGCGTCAATGAACGATATTGGCATTTACAGAAAAAAATAAGGCGTCATTGATGTTTATCGGCTCAAAAAAATTTTATTTTGCCGATTTCGTTTCAGTTACAAAAAAAGCTGTCCTTCATTTTATTGAAAGACAGCTTTTTTAAAAAGAAGTGACCCCGACAGGATTCAAACCTGTAACCTTCTGATCCGTAGTCAGATGCTCTATTCAGTTGAGCCACGGGGCCTTTTTCGAAGTGCAAAGATAAAGTTTATTTTTAAAATGAGCAAAGAAAAATTCTAAAAAAATCTTTGGGGTAGATTCAACTACTTAATGCAAGTTCGATTAGTAAATACAATTTTTAGAGGTATAAAGTTCAGTGTGAAAACGATTGTATGTTTCGTTCTCTTTTAACAATTTTTCCCGCTATTTTCTGGAGTTGTCAGCCAGCGCAAAATCGAGCTCTTTTTTGTCGAGATTGGCTTTAGCAACTCTAATTTTGATTTCGTCTCCCAATCGATAACGTTTATGGTATCTTTTACCAGTGAGGCAATAATTTTTTTCGTCAAAAATGTAGTAATCGTCGTCCAAATCGCGAATAGGAATCATTCCTTCGCATTTGTTTTCAATTATTTCTACGTAAATTCCCCATTCGGTTATGCCGGAAATGACGCCATCGTAAATTTTTCCAATCCTTTCGGACATAAATTCAACCTGTTTGTATTTGATGGAAGTGCGTTCGGCTTTGGCTGCCAGTTGTTCCATGTCTGAGCTGTGTCGGCAGTATTCTTCCCATTCCTCGGCATTCACGCTTTTTCCATTGGCCAAATACCTGTCGAGCAGGCGATGTACCATCATATCGGGATATCGGCGAATGGGAGAGGTGAAATGCGTATAATAATCGAATGCAAGTCCATAATGACCGACATTGTTGGTTGAATAGACTGCTTTGGACATGGAGCGGATAGCCAGTGTTTCTATCAGGTTTTGTTCTTTTTTCCCTTGAACTTCATCCAACAGTTTGTTGATTCCCTGTGAAACAGAGGTTTGTTTGCCGGAAGTTTTGAGATGATAACCAAATTTTTTAACAAACGCAGAAAAATCGCGCAGTTTGTCAGGATTTGGTACTTCATGAACACGATAAACAAATGTTTTGGCTTTTTTGCCTTTGGCCGGTTTGCCAATGTGTGTGGCCACCGTTTGGTTGGCGAGCAGCATAAACTCTTCAATCAATTGATGCGATTCCTTTTGCTCTTTAAAATAAACCGAAATTGGTCGCCCATTTTTGTCGATTTCAAATTGTACTTCAGTGCGTTCAAAAGCAATGGCGCCGTTCTCGAAACGTCTTTTTCGAAGAATTTGAGCAATTTTATTCAATTGGAGTATTTCTTCAGCAAAATCACCTTTCCCGCTTTCAATAATTTCCTGAACTTCTTCGTAAGTAAATCGGCGATTGCTTTTGATAACGGTATGAACAATTTCGTAGCTTTTTATATCAGCATTTTCGTCGATTTGAAAAACGACAGAAAAAGTCAGTTTTTCTTCATTCGGGCGAAGTGAGCAAATTCCGTTAGATAAGTGTTCGGGCAACATGGGTATAGTTCTGTCCACCAAGTAAATAGAGGTGGCTCTTTTTTCAGCTTCGCGATCGATAATAGTTTTTGGCTGAACGTAATGGGTAACGTCGGCTATATGAACGCCAATTTCCCAAATTCCGTTGTCGAGTTTTCTGATGGAAAGGGCATCGTCAAAGTCTTTGGCATTGCGCGGATCGATAGTAAAAGTGGTTATATCCCTCATATCGAGTCTTTTTGCAATTTCTTCGGGAGTAATACCGTCATCAATTTGTTTAGCTGCTTTTTCTTCTTCAACAGGATATTTGTAAGGTAAACCAAATTCGGCCAGGATAGCGTGCATTTCGGTGTTATTGTTGCCTTTATCACCTAAAACATCAATCACTTCGCCTACAGGACTTTTCAGATCGGGTTGCCATTCCATAAGCTTTACTACTGCTTTCTGACCATTTTTTCCGCCGTTTAATTTGTTCCTGGGAATAAATATATCGCTGGTCATAATGCGGTTGTCCACCACCAAAAAGGCAAAATTTTCCGAAACCTGCAACGTACCTACGAAAGTGTCTTGAGCGCGCTGCAAAACTTCTACCACCTCTCCTTCCTGCTGTTGTCCTTTTCGTCGTGCATACAGAATCACTTTTACTTTATCGTTTAGCAGGGCGTGGTTGGTTTTACGTTCGGGAATAAAAATCATTTCTCCGCCATCGTCAGGAATTACATAAGTTTTAACGCCATGCCGGTCGATGGTTCCGGTTATGCTGTTTCCGTTCGGGAAGTTGGCTTTAAAACGTCCTTTGGATATTTCCGTAATAAATTCTTCATCAGCCAATTGTTCCAACAGTTGTCGTATGTATTGCTGTTGCGAATTGTTGTCAATATTCAGCATTTTGGCTATCTGACGGTAATTATAGGTTTCGCCTGGGTGCTGATTGAAAATATCGCTGATGGCGTTTATCAATTCTTTACGCGGAATCCGCGTACTTGTATTTCTATTTGTTTTTTTCGACATATTTTTTTAATTTGTTGGTGGAAAACTTTCCATACTGTTTTCCCCTTTTTCATTCACTAATGTTTGGTTATTAATATATTTTTCGTTGTAATTGAACGTCTCCGGATAGTATTTTGTGGTCAGGAGAAATGGAATTACAAAGTTACGACTTTTTTAGCAAAAAATTTTTTTTGTGTTGCATAATTATCGATAAATTTTGCAGTTTAATACTTTTTTGTAACTTCGCAGCCGTTTTTGAATGCAAATTTTCAGTTATGAAAAAGAAAATTGCTTTCATTATTAATCCAATGGCCGGTTCGAGGACGAAGTCCTTTATTCCGCAGCATATCCACGATGAATTAAACAGTGATTTGTTTGAGGCAACTGTTATGTTTACCGACTATAGGGGTCATGGAAGCTTACTGGCAAGAGATTTTGCTGCGAAAGGTTACGATAGCGTGGTGGCGGTCGGTGGAGATGGCACTATAAATGAAGTTGCTCGCGGACTGGTTCAAACATCAGTGTCCTTGGGAATTTTACCAATTGGTTCGGGCAATGGACTGGCACGACATTTGGCAATCCCAATGAATATTCGAAAAGCCATTCAATTGATTAATTTCTCGGAGGAAATTTCCATTGATTACGGATTGGTAAATCAACGCCCTTTCTTCTGCACATGCGGAACAGGTTTTGATGCTTATATTGCTGCCGAGTTTGCAAAAGGTCATCGCAGGGGGATTGTAGCTTATCTTGAAAAAATTGTGAAAGGCTATTTTGCATATCATTCCGAAAACTATCGTATCATTGGAAAAAACATCGATTTTACTACCAAAACTTTTCTTATGACCGTGGCCAATGCTTCTCAATGGGGAAACAATGTATATATTGCCCCAAAAGCGAGCGTTCAGGATGGACGGCTCGATGTGTCCATTATGAGCAATTTTCCTATCATTGCCTTGCCTACACTTGCTTTGCAACTTTTCACCAAAACCATAAGCAACGACTTGTTTATCAATACTTTCAGAACGAACGAAATTACAGTTTTTCGTCCTGCGCCGGGTCCTTTTCATTACGATGGTGAACCGTATGAAGAAGGAAAGGAAATAAATATACGGGTTGTTACCGGCGGTTTGAAAGTGCTGGTAAGAAAAAGATTCTGAATGACAAATTTCTTCCGGATGCGTTTTTGCTGAAAGTAAATGATTAATTTTGCATCCGAATTTCTTCACGGTTTTTTCTGATGAATCTTTTAGAACATGCGTAACACAATTCATCACAGACAGTTGTTTTTTTGGATAGGTTTTTTGCTGTTGGCGCTGGCGCTTTCCTTTATCCGTTTCAGGTTGGATTTGACTTCTGAGAAACGCTACAGTTTGTCGGAACAGTCAAAAGAATTAATGAAAACACTTGATTCTCCATTGAAAGTGAAAATTTATCTCGATGGCAACCTCAATTCCGGTTTCTTAAGGCTGAAAAAATCGACGGTAGAAATGCTGGAAGAACTTAAAGTATACAGTTCCAAACCTATAAAAATCGAATTTGAGGATCCTTCGTCTGTTGCCAAACCAGAGGAAAGAGAAAAATATTATGCCGAACTCGCATCGCGCGGGTTGATTCCTACCAATGTATATGAACGCGATGATGACGGAAAAATAATTCAGAAAACCATTTTTCCGTGGTTGGAAATGGAATACAAAGGGAAAAAAGTTACGGTGAATTTGTTAAAAAATATTCGGGGCAACTCTGGGGATGAGAATTTGAATATTTCCATCATCGAACTGGAATATGAAATTACGGATGCAGTGCGCCGTCTGGTGAGTACCGAAGTTGAAAAAATTGCCTTTCTGGAAGGCCATGACGAATTATCTGAAGAGGCGACTTATGACATCAGCAAATCATTGAGCCGTTATTTTCAAATTGATCGTGGAAGGTTAGGAAATGATGCTGCCATTCTCAGTCCTTATAAAGTAGTTATCATTGCCAAACCTCAAAATCCTTTCAGTGAAAAGGAAAAATTGATTATCGATCAGTACATTATGAATGGTGGAAAAGTTCTTTGGCTGATTGACGGCGTGCGCGTGGCAGAAGAAAATTTTTCGGTTTCCGGTATGTCGCCGGCTATTCCGCTCGATTTAAATCTTTCCGATCAACTTTTCCGTTATGGAATTCGCATTAATCCGGTTATTTTGCAAGATGTGCAGTGTGCACAAATGCCAGTTAATGTGGCTGAGTCGGGAGAAACACCACATTTCGAGCCGGTTCCATGGTTTTTTGCTCCACTTTTGCTTACTTCTAATGCTCATCCGATTACGCGCAATATTCCGCCGGTTCGATCAGAATTTTGCTCTAACATCGATTTGGTAGGAGAAAACAAAGAAGTTTCAGCTGTTTTGCTGTTGGCAACTTCCGACAATACCCACATTATTGGAACGCCGACCAATATTGATCTTCGGGAGATGCCTTCGGCAAGCGACAAAAATTATTTCAATACCGGTTATGTGCCTGTTGGGGTTCTTTTGGAAGGAAGTTTTGAATCGGTGTTTGCCAACCGAATGTTGCCCGACAGTGTGATGAACATTTCAAAAATTCGTTCCAGAAGTGTAAATACCCGACAAATTTTTGTGGCTGATGGAGATATAATAAAAAATGAAATTTCCATTGTTCCGGGCGACAGTGCTGCTTTGCCTTTGGGTTTCGACAGATTCACCGGGTTGCAGTACGGGAATAAGGATTTTATTGAAAATGCCGTTCTTTATCTTGCTGATGAGGATGGATGGATGCAGCTGAAAAACAAAAACTTTAAGCTTCGTTTGCTCAATAAACAGATTGTTCTCGACCAGAAACTGAAATGGCAACTTATTAATGTGTTGTTTCCGCTTGTAATTTTTGTGCTTTTCGGTGTTGTGTTTCAGCTTGTCAGGAAAAGAAAATATTTACGTTAAAAATGAAACGAAAATGGTGTAAATATCTTTGTAATTGTTTGCCTCTAAGAATTTGATATCATAGAAAAACGTGTTTTCCAAAATTGGAAATTTTTTCAAAAAAATATTTTAACTTAAAAAATCAAGGGAATTTTTTTCCGACGGTTGTTATATCATAATATTTTAAATTGTTCCGATTAAAGAATAGAAAAAACGTTGGTTTATGAAAAAAATGAAAGTTGTCATTGTTGGTGGTGGATTTGCCGGTATTCAGTTGATAAGGAAACTGGATGAAAAACTCTTTGATATTTTACTAATTGACAGACTGAATCATCATCAATTTCAGCCTTTGTTTTATCAGGTGGCTACCTCACAAATTGAACCTTCCAGCATTTCGTTCCCGCTCAGGAATATTTTCAACGAAAGAAAAAATGTACAGGTCCGCATGACTGAAGTTACGGCTGTTTATCCTGATCAAAACAAAATAAAAACCGATATTGGAGAATTCGATTACGATTTTCTGATTTTGGCCATGGGTTGTACAACTAATTTTTATGGAAATCAAAATATTTGCAGAAATTCTTTCACTCTCAAAACCACTTACGATGCCATTACCATCAGAAATCATATTATTACAACTTTTGAAAAAATAGTTTCGGCTTCCGAAGAGGAGCGTGAAGCATTGAATAATTTGGTTATTGTTGGTGGTGGACCAACAGGCGTTGAACTTGCCGGGGCTTTTGCGGAAATCAAACGCAATATTTTACCGAAGGATTATAAAGGTGTCGATTTTTCAAAGTTTAACGTGATTTTGGTTGAAGGCACCAAAAATACGCTTGGCAATATGACCGATGCGTCCAAAGTCGAGTCAAAAAATTATCTCGAACGTTTGGGCGTGGATATTCGTACCGAAGTCTTTGTAAAAGATTATGACGGTAATATTCTTCAGTTGAGTAATGGAGAATTTATCAGAACAAGAACCGTTATTTGGGTGGCTGGCGTAACAGGCAATACCGTTGATGGTTTATCGCAAGACGTTGTTACCCGGGGAAACAGGATAAAAGTTGACCGTTACAACAAGGTTCAGGGTTATCAAAATATCTTTGCTATTGGTGATTTAGCTTGCATGTCCACACCAAAATATCCAAATGGACATCCGCAAGTCGCCAACGTGGCTATTAATCAGGCCAAGTTGCTGGCAAAGAACTTAAAATTACTTATCTCGGGTAAGCAGCCGAAAGAGTATGAATATAAGGATTTGGGTTCGATGGCTACCATCGGACGAAACAAGGCTGTGGTCGATTTGCCTTTTATTCATTTCAAAGGTTATTTTGCATGGGTCATTTGGATGTTTCTCCATTTAATGCTGATTCTGAGTGTAAGAAATAAACTGATTATTTTTATCAATTGGGCTTGGGCTTACGTAAAAAAAGATACTTCACTCCGCCTTATTCTGAAAGAAGACAAGAAAAAATGCACCCACTTGAAATAAATGTTTAAAATTTCTAAGAAATTCCTTTAACTTTTTTTACACAAATACTTGGATAAAATATTTTTTCCAAAATCAAAAAGTTGAGCAAAATTTAATTTTTTTTGTCGTTCGCAATAAACGATATCTATTTGATTTCTGCACATTTATGATTCAGATGTGCAGAATTTCTTATTTTTTGAGCTTCATTTTTCTTTATATTGTTTTGGTCGACCAATTTTAATCTTTACTTTTGTGTCGAAAAACATAAAAATTGGCAAAAAGTTTTAGAGAAACCTCTTTATTTTTGCGCCGCAAAACTAATTCAATTTATTTGACCTTGAATTATTCAACATCGCAAAGAAATACTCTTCTTTTTTTCGAGAAAAGCAACTTACTTGTAAATAAGTTGTTCTTATCTTCTTGATAATTATTATTTTAAATTTGAAATATAAGTAGATCTTGAATTTTTAATTTTTCGAGAAAAGGTTTTTTATTTTATATTGAATTGGTTCCTTGCTGTTTTTTAAACTGACTAAAAATATCAGAAAATCAAAAATTTCAAACAATGGATAATGTAGATACCGTTTATACGGATGTATTAATTGTGGGAGGAGGTCCTTCAGGCTTGGCAGCTTCCATTCATTTAGCCGATATTATCAATAAAAAAGGGCAGAACCATCGTATTTTGCTCATCGATAAGGGAAATTCCATCGGTAGCCATATTTTGTCGGGAGCTGTGATTCGTCCGGAAGTTTTCAAGCAATTGCTTCCCGACGTCGATTTCAACGAAATTCCCTTCTATGCCAAAGTTACGAAAGATGCGACCGTCCTATTGAACGAAAACGGATCTTTTCAGCTGCCTTTCCCCGTGCCTTACATGAGCAATAAGGGAAATTACACCGCTTCCCTCGGCCAGATTTGTCGCTATTTGGCAAAAAAAGCGGAAGAAAAAGGCGTGGAAATTTATCCCGGCTTTTCGATCAGCGACTTGCTTTACAAAGACGGAAAAGTAATCGGAGCAAAAACCATCGATACAGGGGTTGATCATCACGGCAATCCGATGGAAAATTTTCAACCAGGAACGCGAATCGAGGCTAAACTCACCATTCTGGCAGAAGGAACACGCGGAAGTTTGACGAAAAAATTAATCAACCAATATAAGTTGGACAAGGGGAAAAATGCTCAGGTCTATTCGCTTGGCGTCAAGGAATTGTGGAGCGTTCCCGAAGGAAATATCCAACCCGGAGAAATCTATCATACGATGGGTTATCCATTGAATTTGAAAGAATTTGGAGGCGGATTTATTTATGGTTTAAACGATAATAAAGTAGCCGTCGGTTTGGTGGTTGGTCTCGATTACGAAGATCCCACCTTTGATACGCATAATGCTTTCCAGGTTTGGAAAACGACGCCGTTTGTTTCGAAATTTCTGAAAGGCGGCCGATTGGTGGAATATGGAGCTAAAACGCTTCCCGAAGGCGGTTGGTATTCGTTGCCAAAACTTTATACGGATAATGTGATGATTGTAGGCGACAGTGCCGGAATGATTGCCATGCCGGCTTTGAAAGGCGTGCATCTGGCCATTACGTCGGGTATGCTTGCTGCCGAAACGGCTGCTCAGGCGCTGGATAAAAACGATTTTTCCGAAAAGTCGCTTTCCGTTTACGATTCGTTGATCAAAGACAGCCTCATTTATCGCGATTTATACCCGACACGCAATTTTCGGCAGGCTTTTGCCAAAGGAATGATTGTCGGGCCGCTTCATTTTGCAACGCAGATGATCACCGGAGGTGCAGGATTTTTCGGTCGTCTCAAGTCCGTTCCCGATAAGGAAAGAACCAAAACATTGGCGGAATTCAAAGGGAAGCC
>Ga0116172_10003559_pt1 | contig 12962 bp, 9 predicted proteins | sample AD_UKC083_MetaG_FD_89799 | JGI IMG/M metagenome (GOLD analysis project Ga0116172, IMG submission 89799) | Active sludge microbial communities of municipal wastewater-treating anaerobic digesters from USA - AD_UKC083_MetaG | ecosystem: Engineered > Bioreactor > Anaerobic > Digestate | place: USA...
ACAATCCTATTGACATCAACACTGCCGTTACATCCTACAAGAATGCGAAGGACGCTTTCCAGCACTATGTGATGCAGAACGCCAATGTCGATAGACAGATGGTGTGGGATTCTGCCCTTGGTCAGTACAACATCTACAAGGATATGTACAACAGAAAGATCCCGCAGTTAGGTCTGTACTGGGGATGGGAACATAAAGGCCCCACCCTTGACGAGAACTTCGGAAACTACCTCGCTCAGTGGCAGAACAGACAGCCTGTCAATTCCGTTATGCGTAACGCAAGACTCGCAGCAGGTTCTATACCGAAGCCGATTAATGACCCGCTGGGAAATCGTGGCGGTAAGGGTGGAAATATTAAATAAATGTGAGGTTATATGGCTGATACTAACACTGAATACAAAGACCCTGTGACTACGCTTCGCTCGGATTATTACAGACTGCCAACCCCCGCAGTCCCACGCACAATTGAAGTTATGAATGACGATGATCTGGCGATACGGAGAACGACGACTCCTTTCAAGTCCTCACGAGACACTAAAGCAAAAATGCTCGTGAAGACGAACCCTTGGCTGGAACCGATTTTGAGGGAGCTTGCCGATGCTCGTCTGAGGATGTACAGCTCTGATGAAGATGACAAGCGTTATCGCTCCAAGAAGTACGGCTGGGCACACACGCTAGACTATCTCGCTCCTCCCGAAAGTGATTATTTCGCTTTTACCCAGAATGAAGATGGTGACTGGGTAATCGAGGACTTGGAAAACGCCAAGGCTCTGAATGTTCTTGACTACGGAATCGCAAAGAAGCCTTTGGAAGACTACTTGAAGAAACCTTTCAAACAGAGCTTCCAACCGATGACGAGGGAGGAAGCCAACGCTGCAAAACTAGACTGGTATCCAACATCGAATGAATTGTTGAATGCACTTATAAAGACGAAACTCGGAGACGGTAACAAGCAAGCCCTCTACGATGCCGCACAGTTGGCTCTCGCCAATGCTTGGAAGGAAGACTTCGAGAGTGAGACTCCCAAATATGCTGCTGCCTCCGAACATCTTTTTGATGATAAGGGTGATTCAAAGAACCACTATGAAATTCCTAACGGAGTATCTAGTTTCGTCAAGAATATGCTTTTTCCAGTTTCCAATGCAGTGTTGGAAGACCCAGAACTTGATTTTAAGACCAAACCTGTCGAACACGGAGTCAGAGGTGCTGTTGATTTGGGACTCACCGTGGGGTCTGTTGCACTTCCTTGGCTCGGGGCCATAAGAGGAGCGGCACTTATGACCAAACCTCTAGTCGGAGCGACAATCGGTGGTGGTCTTGGTGGGCTCGGCAACTACGCTGTCCAAAGACTTGTGAACACTGGTCTTGCCGAGGCGACTGGTCACGGTTACATAGACCAACCGATCGATGCCACCGACGCAGGTACTGAAACTGCACTCGGAGTGTTGTCTGGCCCTCTCTCTGCTGCAAATAAGGTGCGAGGACGAGGTGCACTGAAAGACCTGATGTGGCCTGAAAACCCGAGGGGAGTGACACCAAAGCACATCAATCAGAGTATAGCACTATCGAAATCGAGAGGTTCTACCGAAAAGGCGATGCAACCGTTCCTGAGTCAGGCTTTTAAGAAGTTCGAGAAGAAATATCCCTATACTCAGTTTAAGGTAGAGCTGATGCCAGACCCCAGTGCTGTTCCACCATTACCTTTGAGTAGCACGGAGATCCCGCTTCTTATGAATAAGCCGAACGGAAGATTCACTGGAACAAGAGGCAAGGGCGTGGACGCTGACAAGTCCGTATGGCGAACCAATATCGGAGACATCCCGCTTGCCTACATCACCCCGACTGACGAGTTTATGTCCCAGTATGCTAGGAACAATCCGAAGTTGCTTCCGTGGTTCAATTCACTGGGTCAGGATTCCTATGGACTCAAAGAACTGTTGAAGAAAGCTCAGGTCAAGGGTTCCCCTGAATCCAAGCTCTTTACTGGTGGAACTAAGGTTATGCCTATGTCGGAACACGCAGAGCTCCTATCCCAGTGGCGTGGTAACAACCTGTTGGGTCAGGAAAAGAATCTTCAAAACAAGGCACTCCGCAAGTGGCTTACCGAAGGTGCAGAAGCTGTTGATATGAGCACTGGTTCTGCCAAGCCGATCCCGAAATCTCAGAAAAAGGCTTACGACAAGTCTATGGACGAGTACAAGAAACGCACGAATATGAATCTTGTCACAGAGGCCGACTTGAAGAAAGCATCGAAATCTGGATTCGGTAGTCAGGTACTGCGAAAGGGTGTAGTACCTCTGATGTTCAGGGCGACAGACAACGCATTACCTTGGGGTTCCAGTATGATTATGGGCGTGGAACCTTTCACTTACGACTATGCTTTCACTGACGACTATGTTCCTCCCAAAGGAGTAGATGAGAAATGAATATATCCATTCACGCAACACACAGACTTCCGTTCTTCAATGCGACGGTTACTGCCAAGCAGTTGAGTTCTTCTACCACACCCGTGGTTTTCAAACTCGCCACTGGTGAAGAAATTGGCTATGAGATTAGGACGAACGCAAGAGGGTTCATTTGCAGAACAGATGGTACTCCGTACAACGACGGAGTGTTTGTAGGTGAGGACGCTATTGTTACGGCAACACTCGGCGACGGTTCATCTACAAGCTGGACTGTCACAAGCGAAAGTGAAATCATAATCTTTGACGGTATATTGTATGGTCGGGAAGCGGAGTCTGGTGACGACCCAAATACACTTGTGAAAGTCGGCGACAAGTATTATAAGAAGTTGTTCTCTGCCAATCAGAGACCCAATAGCCAGCTATCTCTTGATGACTTGGCAAATGTACCATCGTTCACAAAATGGACTGACGACCAGCAGATTGAAGTGATTGACTTCAAGAGTCCTACCAAGACCTACACAGTTAAGATAGGGTTGCAAACAAAGGTTCTTATACTGAAACCCAAAGACAATACCGCACTCGAGTCTGGGGTCGTGTTCAAACTTTTCTTGCAACCCACACTTGCGGAAGACGGTGAAAGTTCCAGATTCGGTAGAAATGTTGTAATTACGAACTCCTCGAATAACAGAGTCGTCCTTTACAATATCGGGGACAACGTTCCTTTCGGTGGACTTGACGGCAATAGAAGTGTCACCGTTACGGAAACCTACCCCAACGCTCCTGCTTCAAGCACGGAGGGTGGTGAGGCTAAGTTCCAATGCACAGAGTCGTACCAGTTCGTAAGTGGGTACCAAGGAGTCGTTGTCGATAGTAGTGACAAACTGACTATAACCGATGGAAGTACAGACGTGATAGACATTGTACAGATTCAGTCCGTCAGTGATTCGACCAAGACTTTGAATGTAAAGGTAGACACATCAGCAGTAAATCTCACTAGGCGGGTGACACTTAGACGGCTAGACCCTTTTCTCGGAACAATTCGGCTGACGACGACCGACGGTGTTGAACTTGGATTCCTACAAAACGCTGGCACGATGGAATTGATTATCGCCAAAAATTATGCAAAGCCAGTGGACGAACATATTGTTCGTAACGGGACTGCTAGTATAACTTTGTCCGAATCCGCTGGTCAATATCCAGAAATTCCTATGGGTTGTACACGGGTATATGTGGATTGTATTGACAACACGAGCCAGACTGAACTGCACAAAATCTTGGTCAGTCCACAGTCCACCGATGCAGTGCGAATGGAGTTTTCTAATGCCTCCGTTCCTATCTGGGTAGCAGTGGTAAACAGTGAGGAGCCAGACTTCATCGCTGAACAGTTCTGCATTCCAGCAGGAACTAGCCGTGTTTGCATACAACTTGTTTGTGGTGCAGCAAGACTGTTGGAAAGGAGCTGGGTGGACTGGGTTGATATGAGTAGAGAGGGCGGTGATTGGGAGGCCATAGCAACCACTCTCGATGTACACTTGGATATTGGTGTTATTAATTCGGCAACAAACTCAGTGTTTGGATATACCCACGATGGGCCGACGAACCACCTGAAAATCGTAGTCCCAGTGGCTCCTGGGGCGACCGCACACGTCAGAATGGACTGCGAGAACTATACGGCAACAGATATTTATGAAGACAAAAACCCTCACTTGCATTTGTATGGTTCAAACGGTAAGCGATGTGCAAGAGACATTGAAGACGGCAAGGTGCTCACTGGTTGGTATGACTGGCAAGATGAACAAAACAACATTTTACTGTCTTCACAACTCGTGACATTTACACTGACATCTTCTGATTCAGACCAAGACAACGCCGTAAGTCAGAGAACCATATTACAGAGACCTTTTAGATAATGACCCAGAAGGATATAGAATTTAACTTGTGCAAGACGAACTTTATGTTTTTCGTAGGGTTCATCTTTTTACGAGTTTACAAGAGAGAATTTATCTGGTACAAGTTCCACAAGGAGCTTGCGGGTATTCTTCTTGACTTGCCGAAACTCCAGCGTGTGATAATCAACGCACCGCCTCGAATCGGAAAGACAGACCTGACGAAGCTGTATATTTGCTGGCTGTTCCTGAATGACCCGAGTTCCACGATTATCTACTGCTCTTACGATGAAGCACTCGTGGCTAGAAAGAACCGTGAAATCAAGGAGATTCTGGTATGGATTAGTAAGTATTTCGATGTACCAGAACTAAAACCTCTTACACAGGCCAACGGCAAGAAGGAATGGACTAACAGGGCTGGCGGTATGATTCTCGCTCGTGGAACTAATTCAAATGTGACTGGTTCTGGTTGCCGAACACTTCTGGTACTTGATGACCCCAACAAGCCGCAAGACCGAATAAGTGCCATTGTCCTCGCTAGAAGATGGCAAGTGTTCAAGTCTACAATCAGAAACCGTATCGACTTACCCTCGGTTCCTATCCTTGTTATCCAGCAGCGTGTCGCAAGTCAAGACCTGACTGGGTGTCTACTTGCCGATACAGAGGAAAAATGGATTCAGTACAAGTTCCCAGCTATTGGCGAAGATGGTGAGAGTCTCTGTCCTGAAAGACTCCCAGTATCGGAAATCAACAAGTACAAATCCGACCCCTTCACTTACAACGCCCAGTATCTCCAAGTCCCGCTTGACGACGTTGGTAAGATGTTCAAGAAAGACCAGATTCGGTTCAGCCTCACCAGACCTGCGACTACGGCTATGCGACTTGTAATCAGTGTAGATGCCGCTGGCAAGGGTGAAATTGGTAATGACTGCAACGCTATCTCGGTCTGTGGTCGAGTGATGGCTACGAACAAATATTTCGTTCTTGAAGTGCTGAACTTCCACGCCGATATCACACTACTTCTGAAGCGGATTAGGGAAATCAGGAGTAGATGGGGTCAACAGGTTCCTGTGCTCATTGAGAACAAGTCGAATGGTCTTGCAGCAATCCAGATACTTCGTAGGGAAATGAGCGGTATCTTGGAAGCCAATCCGACCAAGGACAAGGTGGAACGAGCAATTGTAGTGAAGTATCTATTCGACGCTGGCGATGTAAGTTTTTCTACCCACGGACTTGTCTGGGGAGAAATCCAGAACCAGTTCACCCAGTTCCCACACGGAAAGCACGAAGACATCGTCGATTCCGTTGTACAGGGTTTGACTTGGTTGCAGAAACTTCCTAGCTATTCTGCCCAACACAGAGCGTCTGAACAAGACAACAACTTAAAACGCCCAACATTCGGGAGACCAAAATATGCAGGTAATGGATATAGTCAATAGGGCCGCTATGAACTGCGGCGTAGCATCTTCGTTCAACCCTGACGAAGTGCCAGAAGACATTCAGGCTCGTGGTTCAGATATTCTACGTCACGAAATTATCCCAATGATGAACTGTGACAGGACACTCGACATCACCGAGATTGTCTATCCAGTTACACCACAGAACGGAAGTGTGAGTCTTATCACGCCACCGACTGATTCGGACATCTTCATTATGGGTCAGGTTGCCGAAGATTACAGAACACTCAACGAGAGACAGCGTATCTTGATAGGGTCTGACACTAAGTGGTATTGTCCGAAAATCAGAGCGATACTGATTAACCACGGTTATATCGAGCCGTTCACTCCTACGCAAGACCCGAAGACTGCCAAATGGCCCCAAACCCAGTTTGAAAACGACGAGCGTGATGTTTATTGCTGGACTTCCGACTACAAACTTATCAAGATGGCAACACAGGTAAGTTCTGGAAATGAGGACGACGAACTTCTTGACAAGAGGTATAACATTCCTTTCTCGCCTATGCGTGTTGAGGGTGTGTTCCGTGCTTGCGATGGTGCAGAACTCCAGTATCTCCATGCTGCCGAAATGGTTTCTGCTGGGTTCAGACATTCGCAACTCGTCTATGGAGTCGAAGACCTTCCAGACCGTATGTTGATTAGGCTGAACAGAAGTTATGGAAGTGAACCGCTACTTCTCGTACTCCCTATTCCGTTGAAGATTGTAAACACCTTCGACAACCCGAGACCTTGGGAAGGGACGATAATCGCTCCAGAGAAGTTCCGTTCATTTTTGATAGCTAAACTCGCCTACCGTCTTGCGATAGAGTACGGTCTCGACACCGCACCTTCTATGGCAAAACTTGTCGAGGAGTCCTATCAAGCCATCATCAAGAACATCTCGAAACGGCATCATACCCAGAATATCCCTCGCAAGATTGCCGACTACTTGCAACGTGGATATAGCAGGGGCAATATGTACGGTGGAGGTTACGGCAATGGCAGACTTTAAGGGAATAAGCGAGTTCCACGACGGACTCGCAGTGAGCGATTACCTGAATATGATTCCGCTTGGCCCGACTTGCGTAGATAGAGTCGGGGACAAACTCGTTGTGAACCCACCTACTGGGTTGAAGTTCAATGTGCGTGGGACATTCGTGGACTCGCACAACAACATCTACATAGCCTACGGCCCCTTGCTGTACCGATACCAGTATGACGACATAACTGGAAGTGTGGGCGAACCGCAGATTATGAAAATGCTGGTGGACGGTAAGCTCGAAGACTTTCATTTCATCAATGATACTCACAAAATTTCGTTCTGCGAAAGCAGTCTGAAACCTTCGGAAGTATTCGCCTGTGATGGCAAGTTGATTTATGCTTGGGCAACCTACGAGGGAATAGCAGCCTTGACCTATCGTCAGTTCAACGTGAATGTTATCTGCCCACCCAACATCTCCAGTACGGAAGAAAAGGAAAACGGAGCCTTGGTGTTCTGGACTAGTGAAGACCCGCAGCCAGACTTCAACTCTCTCGTGTTTGGCGAGGGGCGGAACAGTCAGTCTGGTGTTGCACTTGCAGCCGAGTTCAAGACTATGGCTGTGGATATGATTGACTGGTTTGACAACAGACTTGTCGCCACTCAGCTTTCAAAGAACACAGTGTGGCTCACTAGAACTGACCCGATGTACTATTGGCGAGATGTGAACCGAGATGTGTCCTATCTGGAAGCTAATGAAGACACTGGCGGTTACGAACTATGGCCCAACTGGTACTCGTCTTCCGCAAACAGTGACAAGTTACTGAACATTTGTGCATATAATGGACAGTTGTACTTCTTCAACGAACACACCATAGAAATTTGGGGACGCACTGGAAATGAGGACGCACCGATTCAGTCGAATACTCAGCAGGTTATACACTTCGGTGGTACACTGCCGACCATCATCGAGGGGGCATTGTTCTTCTTAGGTATAGACTCTATGAAACAGAACTTCATCGGATGCTTCTCACCGAATTTCTCCAAAGTTTCCAACAAGGAAATTGAGCGGAGGCTTGGTGAAGTAAAGTCGTTCCAGAAACTGTGCCAATATGGGGAAACCTATCTATTTGTAAAACAAGAGAACGAGGACGGTTTTGTCTTCGGAGGTGGACGTTGGTGGCGATGGGAGACCCCGAGCGGTGCGGTTTACAGAGTGGTCGGCTCCGTCATAAAGGACTTCGCCGTGGCAGACGATGCGTCCATAATACAGTTTGATTCCAACTCCAGACTCAGTGGTGGGTGCAGAATCCATCGAAGTGTTCGGGAAGGATTCCGTCAGTTCAATAAGCGAGTAATTGTCCGCAAACTGGAACTTGTAGCTGACACTGGTAGAACAGAACGACCGTCAGGACTCGATACTAAACTCGATGACAAGACTATCTACTGTGCAATCTCAGTAAACAGAGGTCTTTCGTTCTCTCAGCGTAGGTATCGAACACTTGGTGAATCAGGTCAGAACGACAAGACGATAGAGTGGCGAAATATCGGTTCTGGTAATTCATTACTTGTGGAAATCGGCAGTTCCTCATTGCATAAATTACAATTATACGACATTAGAATGGATTTGCGATAACCCAATAAACCAACAGAAGCGGCTCTAAAAAGCCGTTTTTCTTTTGCCCCTATGTTATCCTATAATTGAACCGAAAAAGCCATTAAATCGCATTTATAACGTCTATATATTACGATAATATTTTAACGATGAATGTAGATTTTTCAAACCCCTATTCTCTACTATATGGGTAGAATAGGAAATTTCTATTCATCAAACACTTAACACGGAGTATTATGAAACTCACATTCTTCGATATTGAAACTTATCGTAAGTTATTTTGTTTCTGTGCAATCACTTATGATTCACAAACCCATCAGGAACTGTCACGAATGCTCGTCCGTTCTGACGAAAAAGGCACTGTCGACCAGTTAGCTATGAACAAAATCAACGACTATTTTGCCGATGCCGATTACATTATCAGTTACAACGGTTCCCGATTTGACTTGCCTATTCTGGCGAAGATGAAGTCCGATATCAAGCGACTCTGTTGCACATCTAGTCAGTACATTCATTCCGATGCCGAAGCACTTATCAGCTATGACGACAACAGGAATCCGATGACACGCAACTTCTTCTGGGTCAAGGCTTGGTCAGCCAAACATTTCGACTTGCTCAACAACTGTCTTCTCGGCCAGTCGTTGAAGCAGTGGGAAATGTATCTGAACCTTCCAATCAAGGAACTTCCGTATCCACCAAGTGCAGACCTCACCCCAGAACAAGAAGACGAAGTTATCCAATACTGCTTCCACGATGTGTGGGCCACAGCTCAGATATATTGGCGATTCGGCAGTGGCGAACAGAAAACCAAATATCACACACTTCCTGCACGAAAAGCAATCCTTGAACAAGAATGGCCCAACTCTCTCGTATTCAAGTTCGACCGCACGGCACAGGCTGTCGCAGCAGGTATAATCTATCAGTCCAACGTCCCAATCCCTCCGAAGACGACTGACCCTCTCCAACTTTTCAACCTTGATGATTTCGATGTCCCCGATGAAGTGAAGGATATAATAAGACTTCTCGCACGGACGGTAGCCGTCACTGAAAAGGAAAAGAACGCTCTTGCCGAACGCTGTGTGTATCGTGGAGTCCAACTTGGAAAGGGTGGGTGTCACTTTATCCGTAAAGGGGAACATACAGACCTGTTCTGCTTTGATGTTGCCTCGCAGTACCCTCGTGCAATCAGTCACTGGAATCTGTTGAAGACTCCGATGGCCCTTGAACGCTGGCGTGAAATGATGCAGAAGCGTTTAGCAATCAAGGCCAAAAAGGGAACTCCCGAATATCACGCAGACCTTGACCTTGGTTATAAGGTTATGGTGTTGAATTCCCTCAGCGGTGGTTTCCGAATCCGTAGTGGAGCCTCTGTTGCCTATGACCCTGCCGTTGGTGAAGCTATGTGCTACATTTGCCAGTTGAGCATTCTGGAATTTGCTCTTGCCTGTCCAAACTGGGAAGATGTGATTGAAATTAACACCGACTCAGTGTTCGTCCGTGGGGAAGAAAACGCAAAGGCTTTGCGTATCAAGGGCGATCAGATGCTCCACAAGTACGATATGCTCTTAGAAGAGGAGTTTATTGAAAAGGCATACTTCCGTGATGTGAACAACTATGGTATCTACGATAAGGACGGCAACCTTCTGGACGGACGTGGAATGGATTACTCCGATGCTATCAACAAGAACCACGAAAAGGCAGTGGTGTATGAATTGTTCAGGAATCTGGTCAAGCCTACACTAGACTTGGATTGGAACCGTTATGAATGGACTGATTTCATCTACAAGTGGCACAAGGTTGCGTCTAGTAAGTATGCGGCGTTTGACGGAAAACCTTTTGAACACAAGAACTACTACTTCCTGTGGACTACTCGTGATGTCCCCGAAGCTGGAACAATCCAGTTCTCTAACACGCTAATGGATACTCGTAACGGAAGTATTAAAAGTCGATATGGCGTGTTCGCATTTGACATTAAGGACTTGGAGAAGTACAAGGACAAAATTGACTACACCCAGTATCAGAGAGACTTGGACGAAAACTTCTGGCTCTGGGGTCGAAAGGATTTGATTACCACATTCTTGGGCGACACGAAGACTCGTCGTGCAAAGGGTATCAAGACACCAAAGTCTCTTTCCGAACTCTCCAAATTGTTATACCCTTGGACTGAGGTACTCTAATGAAGTGCTTTCATGAGTTTGGTTATCTTTACAAACTGGAGAAACTGCCGTGAGTAAATTTCAAAAAGTGTTGAACATTCTGGGTCAGTTCCCGAAGAAGTCGCAGACAGTCGTAATGAACGTCATCGACTTCGATAAGATGACCCCGAGTGAGAACTATATTAAAATCATAGAGACTATGATTGCCGTAAGTAAGAACGCCCAGCAGCGAGAAATCCTCTCTGTGTACTTGGATATGGAACCGAGCGACCAAGAAATTCTCGAAGCGTTCCGTGGTAAGGACGCTATGACCCTGACACCGCTCTACTTCAACGACGAACAAGTGGACTTCATTATGCAGAACATCTACCGAAACAGAGATGGGGATTTCAGACTCATTCCCAAGATGCGGAACTGCTCTGTCGAAACTATGCCACTTGAAGGTCTCAAAGCTGACGATGACATCATTGCCGCAAGACTTCTGATTACACGAGTTGCCACAAACGGTACAAGCGAGGAATTCAACGGACTCAAAGAGCTTCGCAAACAGCCGTATGATGGGCCGTATGATGGAGTCTTCACGAAGATGGCCCCGAACTTGCGAAGGATTAAAATCATTTCCAGTTTCGCAAAGGACGAACCTCACGGTTTCTTCACTCGTAACGGACAGATGTATAGAAATGTCTGTTCCCAGATGACCACTGTTAATCAGGAGTTGATAAATGACATCTCGCTTCGCAGGGCTATGTTCCTTATGTTTCTCGTGGCTGGTGGAACAGGTGAAGACTGGGTTGCCTTATACAATCTTGTGCATTTTATGGTTCGTGTTCCTAATAGTGCCACTGGTTATGTTCTATACCTGAACGACTTCGACGCTGGTGGCAACGGTAAGTCTAAGTTCATCAGTCTTCTGCATCGTATGTTTGGAGACTCGTTTACTGCGTTCTCCACTCAGCAGCTCCGATTCACAATCAGTCTTCTCGGAAAGCGTCTGGTGTCTATCAGCGAATACGAGGACTCTGACAACGGTAAGCAGTTGCAGACACTAATTAAATCTATGACTGGTCGAGACAATTTCCAGTACGAAGGCAAGGGTGTAGACCCAATCGTTGCTGAAACATATCAGAACTTTGTGATTAGTTCCAATAGGTACATATACTTTGACGACTCTGGTATCAAGCGTAGAATTCAGAACTTCCATTGTTCTAACCTTCTGCACTTGATTATGAACAAGTTTACAAAGAATCAGGACTACCTGAACAAACTGTTCGGAAACGTCTACAATGGTCAGGCTTTGCTCGTTCAACAAGAGATGGCTCACTCGCTCCTTGATTATATCGCAAAGGACGAGCGAACTTATAATATCCCTATCAGACCTCAGTCGGTAGTACTCGGGGCCTTGAAAAACCCCATACTCCGCTCGTTGTTTAATCCTAGATTGAACTTTGACGGCTTCTGTATGGAGACTCCGCAAGGCACGAGAATTGACTTGATTAGACTCGACCCAGATGCAAGACCTGAACAGCTCAACTACGCCAGTTCAACAATCCAGAACTGGTTTGAAAAATTGAAATTAGAAGCAAGTCGGGACAACACATCACTCACCACAAGCTATGGACTCATCGCTTCCGTTGAGTATATGAAATCTCGTTTGCTAGAGTTAGACGAACGCAGCAACAGACTCCGTTCAAAAGACCACGTAGTTCTGGAGAAGTGCGAACTCAACGGGTTCCGAAGTCAGGAATTGTTCCAAGAGTTCATTCTTCCAGAATGCGTGAAGTACAACATACCAGTTGAAGAAACTGAAACCATCATCAAGGTAGGTTAAAATGCTAATACTTAGACGAATAAAAAAGACCAGTGCTGTCGCTATGGGCACACTCACAGGTTCAAATATCGGTACATATTTCACGCTGGAGAATGCAACGAACCTTCTTCCAGACGGGGTCTATCGGGTAGAAGTGAATTACTCACCAAAGTTCCTCTCATTTCGTCCGCACATCTGGAACGAGCATATAAGTGCTGCAAGGGGTTTTCGTATCCACGAAGGCAACACCGTCAAGGATTCGAGCGGTTGCGTTCTCATTGGGAATGGAGCCAATCTCAGGACTCTGAAACTGACCGAAAGCAAGGTTGCCCTCACTCAGCTAATGGGCGAACTCACCAGACTCGGCGGTCGTTGTGAACTCACAATCATCACGGAGGTTTGATGCCAAAAGAAAAGATTTGGAAAGTTGAATACTATAAAAGTGATATTGATAGACTGAGAGATATTAAAACTGTTGATGAGTTTGATAACTTTGAGTCTGCTAAGGATTTTACAATTATGAAAATGGAGAATAAAATGGGTGCTGTTAGGCTCATACATCCTGACATTGACTAATGGCACATAACACTATAAAAAACGCTAAACCCAATCCAACACCAAAGCCCAGTGTTCAAGACCTGTGCGACCCAGACCACTACAAGGAAGGCAAGACGGAAG
>Ga0116172_10003563_pt1 | contig 12953 bp, 10 predicted proteins | sample AD_UKC083_MetaG_FD_89799 | JGI IMG/M metagenome (GOLD analysis project Ga0116172, IMG submission 89799) | Active sludge microbial communities of municipal wastewater-treating anaerobic digesters from USA - AD_UKC083_MetaG | ecosystem: Engineered > Bioreactor > Anaerobic > Digestate | place: USA...
CCTCCGAGAAACCGAGCGACAAGGAGGGAGAACCGAACGATCGGCGAAACATGGCCAGCGATAATGACTCGTAGTATTCCCCTTTGTACTCAGCAAGCACAGGCACAGTCCGAACCACACCGTCACTGTCCGCAACCGGATTGAAGTGACCGGACAATGGGGCAGCCTGAGTTAACGCCGCGATGTTCGCACCATAGCCGCTGAACGAATATGCCGGCACTGTGCGTCCTTTAATGTCAGCAATCGACAAAACCGGAGGCGGTAATGATCCGGCGATTCGCCCATCGCGATCACTCGTGAAGTAGTACCCCAAAACCACAGGGCGCCCATCAAGCGCGCGGGCAAACACGGAGTCGTAGTCAAGTTCCGACTGAAGTTGTCTAACTCGTTCCGCAAATCCGGAGTAATCTTTGAACTCGTTTCGGGCCATCTCACTCAATCGCCCCAGGCCTGAACTTTGGTCTGGTTCGGCAAAGACGATATCAAAACCCAATAAGGCAATTCCTTGTTGCTCAAACAGTACGTCTACCAACTGAGCCAGCTTGTTTCGCCCCCAAGGGAACCGACCGACTTCGGCAAGACTCTTTTCGTCTATGTCGACAATGACGATTCGGTCATCAAGCGTTCCGGGCATCGTCGCCCGAAGTCGAGCATCGTAAATAATGTCGTCGAGTCGTTGAAAAACGCCAATCGACATAACCCCCACGGCATGCAGCAGTGCAATGACGAGAGGGATCAACGCAATGGCAATCCTTTGCCAATGCTTGGCTATCATTTCCATGCCATGTCACCCTGAAAATTGGCACGCGACGGCCGCAGCCGTAGAAAACAAACCGTCAGGTCTGCACAAACTGCATTTGAGTTCCGGCGAGCTCGATCAGATCACCATTCTTTAAGGAAATCGGATCGGTTTTGATCGGTGAACCATTCAAAGTTGGATTTCCAGCACCTTCAACGTGATGCACAACAAAACCATGTTGACGTCGTGTTATCGCCGCGACAGCAACACCCGGTTTTCCGATCGTTGTAACAACTTTTGTCAGCGGAACTTCTCTCCCCGATGCTGCACCAGACAACACCTTGATGGACGCATGGAATGCACCGAGTCCGAGCGACTCACCCGAACCCAATGATCCGGTCGGACGCGCGGGCGGTGGAGTTGTCGGCATTGCCCTAACTACCATGGTTTTATCAAAATTGTCCGCGGCGCCATCACCAACGAATTTGATCTTGTATTTTCCAATTTCAATGCTGTCACCGTTGTGAAGCTGTTGCTTCTTAATGGCTTTACCGTTCAAGTAGGTGCCATTGGTGCTGTTGAGATCTTCCAGCAGCACTTCGCTGCCAGTCATTTGCAGAACAGCATGCTCCCCACTAACGGCCAGGTTATCAATCACGATATCGTTGTAAGGTCTGCGCCCCAAGGTCGTCTTGTCCTTGGTGAGTTGAACTTCCTTGATCACGACCTCATCGATCGATACGATCATTTTCGGCATGATCGACTCCTTTGCGTGTAATTTGTTTTTCGAAACTGTTGACACATATTACTTCCCTAGTAACCGAGAGATTAAACCGCGCTTTTCTGGGGTCTCGTGCAACTCTACCAGCAGGACAGAAATATTGTCCCTCCCACCATTCTCGTTTGCAAGATCAATGAGTTGCTTGGCTTTTTGCTCCAGAGTCATATCCGAAGACACTACTCCAGAGATTTCGATATCGTCAATCATGTCTGACAGTCCATCCGAACACATGAGATACAGGTCCTTCGCCATCACAGGATGCTCATTCACCTCTAGCAAAACTGACTCATCTACGCCCAGAGCACGCGTGACCAAGTTCTTTATTGAAGAAGTTGCGGCTTGCTCAGCAGTAATGAGCCCCGCATCCATTTGCTCTTGAAGCAAAGAGTGGTCCTTGGTGATTTGCGTTAACACGCCCTCACGCAGTCTGTAGCATCGCGAATCTCCAATATGCCCCAATACCAATTTATCTTCCCTAAAAACGCCCACAACCAATGTAGTGCCCATACCGGCGTAGTGCGCGTTGGAGTTCGCAGAGTTGAATATTGATCGGTTTGCGTTGTCAACGCAGATTTCCATTGCTCGTCGTACTTCGCGGGCCTTTGCTCCGACACCTGCTTCAATCAACCAGCGACTAAGTTCTGACTTAATGAATGCTGTCGCCATTCCGCTGGCGATTTCTCCAGCGTTGTAACCGCCCATTCCATCGGCCAAAACCGCTGTCAGGGTTGGTTCATCGAATGCCACAGAGTCTTCATTGTTTTCCCGAGCACGTCCGGCATCAGTCATTGAGCAAAATTGATACATCATGGTTTTATTCTTTTGGATCCGTGCTACTTACGCCTGCCGCCAATCTGCGCGCGGGGGATTGAATCGTGGTCTTGTCAAAATCAGCGGCGGTAGCAGGTACGGTCTCCATGAAGTCCATCTTAGCCTCTACGGCTGCGACAGGATCAGAAACAGTGGCGGCCACGCCATCGGCCTTATCCACTCGTTTTGGATCTGCATTGCCTGGGCGGTCCATGACGCTTCGCAAATCCGCTGCAAACTGTTCGCCTGTCTGGTAACGGGTTTCAGGCCGCTTGCTCAACGAAAGCGCCACCACATCCGCCAGTCCTTGCGTTAGTTCTGGTCGGATGATGCGGATGTCCGGAGCCTCCTCATTTGCAATCTTGTACATCAGTTCCGACATGGAGTCGCCACGAAATGGTAATACTCCAGCCAGCAACTGAAACAACATAACGCCCAAAGAGTACAAATCAGAACGCCCATCAACTTTCTTGCCCGCCAGTTGCTCAGGCGACATAAAACTGGGTGTTCCCAGCACTAATCCGGTCTTGGTCTTACTTGAATCAGTAATGCGTGCGATGCCAAAGTCGGTAACCTTGACCGTGTCACTCGCGGGCTCATACATGATGTTCGCGGGCTTGATATCACGGTGCACTACATGCTGCTTGTGTGCATAGGCTAGCGCCTCCGCAACCCTCGCAACGATGCTGAGCACGGTTAGCACAGGCAACAACTGATCGCCTTTGCAGTGTTCCGCCAAGTCTTTGCCCTTGAGAAATTCCATGGCAATATACGCTAGATCGTGCTCTTCTCCGGCATCAAAGATCGTCACAATATTCTGATGTTGCAAGCGCCCCGCGGTTTCCGCTTCACGGAAGAATCGTTCGCGCGCATCCACCAATTCGTCGCCTGAAAACTCCTGACTTAAAGCCAGGGTCTTGATAGCAACCACGCGGCCAATCTTGGGATCTTTGCCCAAGTAAACAACACCCATGGCTCCTTTTCCAAGCTCCTTTTCCACTTGGTAGCGGCCCAGCATAGGTTTCTCAACCGCACCTCCATCCAGCAACATCGTGCCGCCCGGATGCGAATTTCCTCCCAACATCACAGTTTCGGAGAGGTTCTTGGCGCGGCTAAGTTTGGCTTTGATATCTTTGTAGTCTTTATCGAATGCAGCCATGTGCTGATAGACCGCTTCTGCCTTGTTGAACTGGCGTTTACGCTCAAAATCCATTGCAAGGCTATACAAATTACCCAGTACTGCCTCATTCATCGGCACGCGACGAAAACGATCAAAGGCCATGTCCAACTGACCCTGACCCTGAAGTGCCAGACCCATCATGCGGTTGGTCTCAGCCGACTCTTCGTCAGTCTTTGCTTTGCCGGCCTCTGTCATCAAGAAGCGCTTGGTGGTCAACGCGAGATGCCCCAGTATCAGCATGGTTGCCGGAAATACAAGCTTCAGCCAGGTAGCAGCAACAGACAAAAGACCGAATTCAGTTGCCAGCATCCCAACAAAGAGCACGAGCGTGGCACTTGCAGCCATACCCGCGGACAACCTTGGCAGCACAAAGACAATATAAGCAGCGACCGTCAGAAACAGTCCCAGCAATGCCCAATCACCCCATGTCGGCAGTATGATGAAATGCTCATTGAGAATGCTCGAAGTGATGTGCGCGATGGTTTCGGCCGGTGACAACGATGAATTTCCCGGAACGGGGAACTGAACGCCAACTCCAGCCGCTGTGGCGCCGATGATGACAATTTTCCCCGCATATTTGGATGCTGGAATCTTTCCAGACAACACGTCGTAAAACGAATCCACTGCGAATGCGGACTTACCATCGCGCCCCTTGTAAAACTGCGGCAGCATCAATGCGGACGGGTCAGTCTTGACTCTCAACTTTCCAATCTGCACTGACTCACCGTCATTCAGACGAATATCAGAGGGCGCCAAATTCAAACTCTTTGCAGCCGCAAGTAGCGCCAATGATGGAATGGCCTGTCCATAATAATTGACCAATAATGGCTCCTGCCGTACGGCGCCATCCACATCCGGATACTGGTTTAAATGCCCAATGCCAGCAGCCGCAGCTCCTATCAATTCAATTGGCTGCTGGCCACGATTTGCAGAAATAGAGAACCCTTTGGGATCATCAATCGAACTGGCAAGCGCAAATGGGGGCAATGGTGAATCCGGCTTTCCACTTTGATCGCCGAACGCCATTACTGATGGCAAAAGAACATTGCCCGCTTTTTTGAGACTTATCGCCAAAACCGCATCCGTATCCAGCGCCAGTTCTGCTTCAGATATCAATTGCGCAAGCTGCGCAGTCGCTAAATTCTGTTCAGGTTCCGTGCCCAAGGCTGATTTCATTTTTCGAATGAACACCAACCCTGGGTCGATCTGCGGCTCAGTGAAGAAAACAGTGTGAACGATAGTTTTTGCTTTTGCTTGAGCCAGCAAATCAATCAACTTGGCGTGAACATCGCGCTGCCACGGCCAGCGCCCAAGATTGGCTATGCTCTGGTCATCAATAGCGATGACGGCAATTCGATCCGATGGTTGGCGAGAATTGCTGGTGCTTGCAAAATCGTAAAAACGCCGCTCCATCGTCCCAATGGCATCGGTCGACAAATGCAACACCACCACCGCAAGCACGACCGCAACACCGGCAAACCAGTCGGTTCTCCAGAATACGCCCGATTTTGTAGAAAATTTTGCCACGTACCAGCCCTGCTCTTATTTGCTATTGCCCTTCACGGGCAGCACCCACCCATAAACTCTCCGACCGATGGATCGAGTCAAAAGCCAACGTTAGCAGATGCGCCAACTTCCGACAAGCATCTTGTTCACGCATTCGCCTACTTTTGCGGTGCGTACCCTTGCATTCAGGATTGCCATTTACAAACGTGGGGGCCCCAATGCAAAAAGCGCTTCAAACTATCTGTTTGAAGCGCTCTTAGCGCGATCAAGCCAAGTAGCGACTAGGTCGCTTGGCACGTTTAGAGCAAGGCTTTGAGCAGTTTGGCCATTTCAGACGGGTTACGCGTGACGGTAAAACCACACTCCTCCATCACCGCTAACTTGGCATCGGCTGTATCAGCGCCACCGGAAATCAGCGCACCGGCATGGCCCATGCGCTTGCCTGCGGGCGCAGTCACACCAGCGATAAAGCCCACAATAGGCTTCTTCATGTTGAGTTTGCACCAACGGGCTGCTTCGGCTTCATCCGGCCCACCGATTTCACCAATCATGATGACGGCGTCGGTATCAGGATCGTCATTGAATGCACGCATGACATCAATGTGTTTCAGGCCATTGATAGGGTCACCACCAATACCAACCGCAGACGATTGACCCAGACCGATTTCAGTCAATTGCGCAACCGCTTCATAGGTCAGCGTGCCGGAGCGACTAACCACCCCGATTCGACCCTTGCGGTGGATATGGCCAGGCATGATGCCGATCTTGATTTCGTCTGGCGTGATCAGACCAGGGCAATTGGGTCCCAGCAACAGAGTTTTTTTACCGCCAGCGGCTTCCTTAGCCTTCATGCGGTTGCGTACTTCCAGCATGTCTCGGACGGGGATGCCCTCAGTAATGCAAATTGCCAAGTCCAGATCGGCTTCAACCGCTTCCCAGATGGCAGCAGCTGCGCCAGCGGGCGGCACATAGATCACCGACACAGTCGCGCCGGTTTCCGATGCAGCCTCCTTGACTGAAGCGAAGATTGGAATATTGAAGATGGATTCGCCGGCCTTCTTGGGGTTTACGCCCGCCACGAAGCAATTCTTGCCATTTGCGTATTCCTGGCACTTTTCCGTGTGGAACTGACCGGTCTTTCCGGTAATTCCCTGGGTGATAACTTTGGTGTCTTTATTAATGAAGATAGACATATTCGTGCTCCGCCTTACTTGACCGCTGCCACAATTTTTTGGGCCGCTTCGGCCATGGAGTCTGCGCTGATGATGGGAAGACCGGATTCAGCCAGCATTTTCTTGCCCAGATCTTCGTTAGTGCCCTTCATGCGCACCACCAGCGGCACAGACAGGTTCACGGCCTTGCAGGCGGTTATCACGCCTGTAGCAATGGTGTCGCACTTCATAATGCCGCCGAAGATGTTGACCAGAATGGCCTTGACCTTGGGATTTTTCAGCATGATCTTGAAGGCTTCAGTCACCTTTTCAGGGGTAGCACCGCCACCCACGTCCAGGAAGTTGGCAGGCTCTGCGCCAAACAGCTTGATGGTGTCCATGGTCGCCATTGCCAAACCGGCGCCGTTAACCAGGCAGCCGATGTTGCCGTCCAGGCTGATGTAAGCCAGGTCAAACTTGGAAGCTTCCACCTCGGCCGGATCTTCCTCGTCCAGATCGCGATACGCCACGATTTCTGGGTGACGGAACAGGGCGTTGGCGTCAAAATTGAACTTAGCGTCCAATGCGATCACATTACCTTTACCGTCGCGATTGAGCGGGTTGATCTCGACCAGAGACGCGTCAGTGTCCATGTAGCACTTGTAGAGCTTCTGGAAGATATCAACGGCCTGTGCCGTCGAGCCTGAAGGCATGCCGATGGCGTCAGCGATCTTCTTGGCCTGCGCTTCGCCCAGACCGGTCAAGGGATCGATGAATTCGGTAATGATCTTTTCGGGCGTGGAGTGCGCTACTTCCTCAATGTCCATTCCGCCTTCGCTGGAGGCAATGAAGGCCACCTTTTGCGATGCACGGTCTGTTACCACGGAAACGTAGTATTCCTTCTGGATGTCTGCACCGTCTTCGATGTACAAACGACGCACCTTCTGGCCTTCGGGGCCAGTCTGGTGGGTCTTAAGCTGCATGCCCAGGATTTCACCGGCCAGACGCTTGACGTCATCGATGGACTTGGCAACCTTCACACCGCCGCCCTTGCCACGCCCACCGGCGTGAATCTGCGCCTTGACGACCCAGATAGGGCCGCCGAGCTTTTGGGCAGCTTCCACCGCCTCTTGAACTGTAAAGGCCGGGATGCCGCGGGGTACGGGCACACCGAATTGGCGCAAAATTTCTTTGCCTTGGTATTCGTGGATTTTCATGACGTCTCTTTGGGAGCTGGACAATTTTCACCAAATTGCAACATGAAACTGTTGCGAATGTGGCACTGGACACACCAATTGCGAAATGTATCATGTTGCAATGCACCAAACTTGTGGCTAACTTACAGCCCGCTTTTGGCGTTCATCCGTTTCACTATGGAGTCGCTCTGTCGGCACGGTACATGAAAAAAATATTTATTGATGGCGAAGCCGGTACCACGGGTCTGCAGATCCGCGAACGCCTGCAGACCATGCCCGATCTGGAAGTGATCAGTATCGATCCGGCGCTGCGAAAGGATGCGGGCGCAAAAAAGTCCCTGATGGCCCGTGCTGACCTGGTTGTACTGTGTCTGCATGATGACGCCGCTGTGGAGTCCGTAGCCATGATTGACGCCATTGAACAGGAGACCGGCAAACCAGGACCTCGCATCATTGACGCTTCAACTGCCCACCGCACTTCGCCTGGTTGGGTATATGGCTTTCCAGAACTGACGGCGGGGCAGCGGAACGCGGTGGCCCAGGCACGGCGCGTGGCAAACCCTGGTTGCTATGCAACAGGTGCGATTGCACTGATTCGGCCCTTGGTCGATGCGGGGTTAATGCCAGGGGACTTTCCGGTGTGTCTGCCATCCATCAGCGGCTATTCAGGCGGTGGGCGCAGCATGATTGAAGCCTACGAGGCCGGCAATGCACCACCCATGGAGTTGTACGCTCTGGGACTCAAACACAAGCACATTCCCGAAATCATGCGTTACACCGGTCTGACGCGCCGGCCGCTTTTTGTACCGTCAGTGGCCAATTTCAAACAGGGTATGCTGGTGCAATTGCCACTGCATCTGGACACCTTGCCGGGCAAGCCCACGGCACAGGATGTGGAGGCAGCGTTGCGCAGCCACTATGCTGATAGCGAATGGGTCACCGTGGAACCTGCCAACCCCGACCAAAAGCTGGACGCTGTGGCGCTGATGGATACCAACAAAATGGAGTTGCGCGTGTTTGCCAATGACGCCAAGGCCGATGGCTTCGCACACGCAGTGCTTGTGGCGCGGCTGGACAATCTGGGCAAGGGCGCCAGTGGCGCGGCCGTGCAGAACCTAAAATTGATGCTGGGTATTTAGTCTTCTACGTCAAAGCCGCCGGATACCACTTTGTGAATGGTGTCGCCGCCGAAACCCCGGCTTGCCAAAAAGCGCATCTGCTTACCACGTTGGGCGGCATCCGTGGGCAGCTGCCCGAACTTCTTACGCCAGACTTCGCGCGCGCGGTCGACCTCGGTAGCACGCAACTGCTCAACAGCACTTATCACGGCTTCGGGCGCCAAGCCCTTGCCTAACAGTTCCTGTCGGATGCGAGTGGCTCCCAGTTTGGCCGAGCGGCGGTGCAGCACTGACTCGACCACGCGCTGCTCATTGATGAAGCCTTTTGCTTGCAGGTCATCCAGCGCTTGGACCAGGCTTCCGGGCTCGTCCTCAAACGACGCGAGCTTGCGCTCCAACTCAGCGCGGGAATACTCGCGCGCGCCCAGCAGGCGCAGCGCGCGGCCTTTGAGGGATAGAGGCGGTTGGGGTGTCACAGCGGACTCACGACGCATTTACCTACGAATGCTATGTATTCGATAGCTACATACGCCTATTTCTATCGGGCTAATCGGCTTTTTTACTTGAAGTTTTTGGCTTCACCTCAGCCTCCACCGCACCTGCAAGCAGCGGGATGCCGAGCGACGCACGCACTTTGTTTTCAATTTCTATCGACAAGGCAGGGTTCTCGCGCAGGAACTCACGGGCGTTGTCACGGCCCTGGCCGATCTTTTCGCCGTTGTACGCATACCAGGCGCCTGACTTGTCGAGGATGTTGGCATTTACGCCCATGTCGATGATTTCGCCATGGCGGCTGATGCCTTCACCAAACAGGATGTCGAATTCCGCCGTCTTGAAAGGCGGCGCCACCTTGTTTTTTACCACCTTGACCTTGGTCTCGTTGCCGATCGCCTCATCGCCCTTTTTGATCGTCCCGGTGCGGCGAATGTCCAGTCGTACCGAAGCGTAGAACTTCAACGCATTGCCACCAGTGGTGGTCTCTGGTGAGCCAAACATCACGCCGATCTTCATGCGGATCTGGTTAATGAAAATGACCATGCAGTTGGTCTTCTTGATGTGGGCAGTCAGTTTGCGCAGCGCCTGGCTCATCAAGCGGGCTTGCAGGCCGGGCAGTGAGTCACCCATTTCGCCTTCCAACTCGGCCTTGGGTGTGAGTGCCGCAACCGAATCGACCACGATCAGGTCGACCGCACCAGATCGCACCAGACTATCGACAATTTCGAGGGCCTGCTCACCCGTGTCGGGCTGGCTGATTAGCAGGTCTTGCAAGTTCACACCCAGTTTTTGCGCGTACTGGATGTCCAGCGCATGCTCGGCATCCACGAAGGCGCACTGCCCGCCCTGTTTTTGCATCTCGGCGATCACTTGCAGGGTCAGCGTGGTCTTGCCAGACGATTCAGGACCGTAAATTTCAACCACCCGCCCACGCGGCAAGCCTCCAACGCCAAGGGCAATGTCCAAGCCTAACGAACCGGTGGAAACGACCTGAATATCCTCGATCACCTCGCCCTCACCCAAGCGCATGATGGTTCCCTTGCCGAACTGTTTTTCGATTTGGGCCAATGCCACCTGCAAGGCCTTGGCTTTTTCACTGTTTGCAGCGAGCGGTTTGACGGGTGCGTCCATGGGAATCTCCTTAAAAAAACAAAAAAATCTGGGGCAACTCAGTCGTTGGGTTTAATTACAGGCTGGATGCTTGAACAGTAGTTTACAGGCAAAGATTGAATTCAGTAAATGCAATTTTTAGTCAGTTTGTATTACTATTCACAACCATGTCGACAGCACCGTCTAACAGCTCGGACGAAACTTGGCGCCACGCCCACATGGGTCATTGGTTGCGATTGGCGTTGGAACAATTTGATGCGCGCGTCATGCAGTTAATGACGCAACACCCTGGAGTGCCATTGGGTCTATCCAATCTGGTCGCCCGAGGACAGCTGGGGGCGGCACACGTTCACATCACCCGCCATCTCTCGCACAGCGGCTCTCGACTGACCGACCTGGCACAGCGTGCTGGCATGACCAAACAAGCGATGGGCACGCTGGTTGACCAATGCGAGGCCTGGGGCATGGTGTGTCGCATGCCCGACCCTCTTGACGCCAGGGCGCGTCAGGTTCGATTTACCGACACCGGATTCGCCTGGATGGGCGCATACCGTGAGGCCGTTGCCCAGGCAGAAGCGGAACTGCGGCAGGCCGTTGGGAACGAAGTCGCCACGGTCATCGCAATCGGGCTGGAAGCCTACTGCGGGCAGTAGGCGGGATTGCGCTTCTTGCCCCACGCGGGCACGCCTAGAATGATGCCAAACAAGGAACGCTGATGCCGAATGACGGGCGCAGCACCCACAAAAGGAGCAGGCATGCGGATATTGATTGCGGAAGACGACCAGGTATTGGCTGATGGCCTCTTGCGTGCCCTGCGCGGCGCTGGTGCGGCGGTGGATCATGTGGCCAGCGGCACTGAGGCCGATGCCGCCCTGATGACCAACACTGAATTTGATCTCTTGATTCTCGATCTGGGCCTGCCAAAAATGCATGGCCTGGAAGTGCTCAAGAAGCTGCGCGGGCGCGGATCATCACTGCCTGTGCTCATTCTTACTGCAGCCGATGCAGTGGACGAGCGCGTCAAGGGACTGGACTACGGTGCCGACGACTACATGGCAAAACCCTTCAGCCTGCAGGAGCTTGAAGCGCGCGTACGCGCCCTGGTGCGGCGCGGCATGGGGGCATCCAGCAGCACGATCAAGCATGGCCCGTTGATCTATGACCAGGCCGGGCGCGTGGCCACGATAGACGGCAAGATGGTGGAACTGTCAGCCCGTGAACTGGGTTTACTGGAAGTGCTACTGCAGCGCGCAGGGCGCCTGGTCAGTAAAGACCAGTTGGTCGAGCGCTTGTGCGAGTGGGGTGAAGAAGTCAGTAACAACGCCATCGAGGTTTACATCCACCGGCTGCGCAAGAAGATCGAGAAAGGCCCCATCCGCATCGCGACGGTGCGTGGCTTGGGCTATTGCCTGGAAAAAATTCCCGGGTAACGGTTAGCCGCGCGTGAAAATCTTCCAGCGCGAGCAACGCAGCCTGTTCGGCGAAATCCTGGACTGGATGCTGACACCGCTGCTGCTGCTGTGGCCGGTGAGTCTGGTGTTGACATGGCTGGTGGCGCAAGGCATTGCCGGCAAGCCGTTTGACCGCGCACTGGAGTACAACGTCGGTGCATTGGCCCAGTTGGTCACGGTCAATCAAAATAAGGCGCAGTTCATTCTTCCGCTGCCTGCACGCGAGTTGTTGCGCGCAGATGACTCTGATACGGTCTACTACCAGGTGCTGGGGCCGGGCGGCGAGTACCTGAGCGGTGAAAAGAGTTTGCCCCTGCCTCCAGAAGATGAAAAACTCGCCCCCGGCGAAGTGCGCATGCGAGACGAGGAGTTTCGAGGGGTGGGCATCAAGGTGGCCTACACATGGGTCAAACTGGAGCTGCCCAATAGCAAGCCGGCGCTGGTGCAGGTGGCTGAGACCATGGACAAACGCTCGGTTCTGGCCACCGAAATCGTCAAAGGCGTGATGCTGCCGCAGTTTGTGATCCTGCCTCTGGCCGTACTGCTGGTGTGGCTGGCGCTGGTACAGGCCATCAAGCCCCTGAACCACCTGGAAGAACGCATCCGCGCCCGCAGCCCCGATGATTTGAGTCCTTTGGACGCCCAGGCGGTCCCCATCGAGGTGGCGCCACTGGTCTCGTCGGTCAATGACTTGCTGATGCGCCTGAAGGATTCCATTGCAACGCAAAAGCGATTTCTGGCAGACGCCGCGCACCAACTCAAGACACCCCTAGCAGGTCTGCGCATGCAGGCAGACCTGGCACAGCGTGAGGGTGCCAATGCGGAAGATCTGAAACAGTCACTGCGCCAGATTGGGCGCTCCAGCATCCGCGCCACGCACACCGTCAACCAACTTTTGGCCCTGGCACGGGCAGAAAGCAGTGGCACGGTGATGAGTCAGCAACCCTGCAATCTCGTGAATTTGACCATGGATGTCATTCGCGATTGTGTGCCTCGCGCCATGGATAAGCACATTGATGTGGGTTACGAGGGCGCTGAACCCGATGTGGAAGACGTCACGCTCATGGGCAACCCCACGCTTCTCAAAGAAATGGTGCGCAATTTGATGGACAACGCCATCAACTACACGCCTTCCACGGCAGCCCAACCGGGCATGATCACGGCCCGCGTGCTCAAGGACCCGTTCAGCAAGGTACTGGTTTTACAGGTAGAAGATTCGGGGCCGGGCATACCAGCGTCTGAGCGAGAACTAGTATTTCAGCCCTTTTACCGCGTTCTGGGAACCGAGGCCGATGGTTCGGGGCTGGGTTTGCCCATCGTGCTCGAAATAGCACGCCAGCACCATGCCAGCATCACGCTGGAAGACAGTCGCCCCGGTCAGTCACCACCTGGAACTTGCTTCACCGTGCGCTTTGC
>Ga0116172_10003566_pt1 | contig 12946 bp, 16 predicted proteins | sample AD_UKC083_MetaG_FD_89799 | JGI IMG/M metagenome (GOLD analysis project Ga0116172, IMG submission 89799) | Active sludge microbial communities of municipal wastewater-treating anaerobic digesters from USA - AD_UKC083_MetaG | ecosystem: Engineered > Bioreactor > Anaerobic > Digestate | place: USA...
GCGGATTTAATCCTGGTGCTGTAGTATTTCAGTTTGATTTCTTAAATGATTCAATTGAGGATTCAATAATAGGTGGACCAAGTCAACTACTGTATCGCTAAAGCGAACAGCTTGGCTTCGCAAGGAGAAGCCGGGCCGGATTGACTTGCGGCCCATTCGATAAGATGTATCTTTGTCGAATGTTTCTTGCGGCGTTCAGATCTGCATCCAGTTGAAAATTACAATCCTGACAAATGAACCTCGATTGAGATGGACGTTGCGTGTTCAAAGAACCGCATCGTCCACAAGTCTGCGAGGTGTATGCAGGATTAATTGTTTCAACTAAGATGTTGTGTTCCAAACACTTATATTCTAAAACTTGTTTTAACATCGAAAAGGGAAAGCAATTATTTATTCGATAATTGAGTTCTTTTCCTTTCGATGTTCCATTCTTTCTCGAACTTGATTTTCTCAGATCTTTAAGATTTTCAAGGACAAGAACCTCTTGTCCTGTGAAAATCAAATCCTTAATTATCTGATTCGATAAGGAATGGATAAAGTTTTTAGTATAATTGTTAATATTTCGTTTACCTTTATTCTTTTTGAACTCTGATTTCTTATGAAACCACCGATCCATTTTGTAAATTTTATTATCGGATGATGCAAGACGTTTCGTGTTGAAATCAATCCCGACTGATTTTGCGGGATCCGCAACAATTTCGGGAACTTCTTCAACATAAGTTAACTTGCAATACAATTTTTCATCTCTTAAGAAGATTCGACATTCCTGAACGCCGGAGACATCCTTGATTCTGGAGAGTATCCTCTTCCCTCTCAAGGGATAATTTCGGCGTCCAAATCGTAGCCAATAATTGGTATACTTAGTATTCTCATTATATTGCAAATGAAAATTCTGATTATCAATAATGATACTGGGTTTGACAACTGATTTTGGAAGTTTCTTCCGACCGATTGTCGAATAAAATTTCAAAAATTGTTGAAGATGCTTCGAATTCAATTCTGGAAATCGAATTCGACAATCATGATAAAGGGTTTTTTGATCAAACCATTTTTCTCTTCCAAGAGAAAAAACATATTCAGATAGTTGTTGCAATTTGGAGAGAGTGAAGATTAACTTGCTTTCTTTAGCGGCATTACCGGTAATCTTAGCAGTATAACTCTTCATTAACTTCATTCTTCACTTTCCTTTTTGATTTTGAATGTATTTTTTCACAGTTTCTAAAGAAACAGAACCAACAGTGGCAATAAAAGATGTCCTTGTCCAAAGACAAGGCAATCTTTTCTTTAACTCAGGAAATTCGTTTCTAATTATATTAGCAGATTTTCCTTTTAATGTTCTTATAGCTTTAGTTATTCCAAAAGAAGGATCACAATCAATTAATAAATGAACATGATCTGTTAAAATTTCCATTTCTAATATAGGACAAGAAATCTCCTCTGAAATTTCAGAGAAGATTTCTTTCAATCGTATAGAAATTTTATTTGTTAAAACATTTCTTCTATATTTGGGACAGAATATCACATGATATCTGCAAGAGAACACCAAAGTAGAATTCGATCTGTATTCAGGATATTTGTTTTCTATTGAAATCATTAGTTTATAACCTCCTAACTAATAATTTATCCTGATTAAAAAATCTTAATTTTATTCACGCAGTTCATCCTCAGGACTAAAGTCCGAGGCTTTCCTGCTTATTTCTCGTAAGGGTTTCTTGTTTTTCGATGTTTTCCATTTTATTCTTCTCCTGTATATACAATAACTATTGAATCACCTTCTTTTTTAGCAGAACATCCTTTATATTTGAAGTTATTAACCAATCTTTCAGAAATATTGTATTCTTCATAAGAACATTGAGCACTAAGAATGAACCCCTTTATCAAATTATTTTTAGATTCTTCTATATCAATTTGCTCTTTAATAATGGAACACATTTCATTATATATTTGATCAATTTCTTCTTTTGTAAATTTTTTTTCAATCTGTTTATTTTCTCTTTCAAAATTTACAGTTGATTCCGTTGAAACAAGTGTATACTTTATCTTTACTTTCGTTAATTTAGCATTTTTCACATTAAAGTATTCTTCAATAGATTCATCTTTAATTCTTATATCTTTTAACAAATCATCACTTATTTCTACCGAAACATTAATACCAATATCTGATAACATTGTTTATTCTCCTATATTTTTTGACTTTTTATTATCATACGAAAATATTAAATTTCCGCAATCCCAAATTCTGTTATATCCGTTGAGTTGCATATTTTGCCACTCAGTTAAGTTTGGATCAAAATTTTCTAAAAGTTTAGGAAGTTTGTGCTTTTGAAATTGAAGGCGATTTATTCTTTTCAGTTTACTATCTAAATACCAATAACATGGTCTGCTTCTTCCAACTTGTTTAAATCCTATTTTTTTATATGCCTTATCATTAGAATATCTTAAATCACAATATGTAATAAATTGTCCTTCTATCTGCCTGATTAATCTAGAAAAACCCCCCATCACAATAATATTCTTCTTATTACAAAATCTAAATATCTCTATATCATAATTTTTATTGTATCTTGGTTTACCATACGTGATAATTGAAACTAAATCATTATCATAATACAACCCAACAGATTTGCCATTTATAGGGCCTTGTAGGTGGTTCTCAAAAAGAAATTCATTAGCTTTTTTGTTATTTACTTTTTGAATAATACATTTACGAGCATGTATTTTATTTTCTATTTTACCCATTTTTGCTAATAAAATTGATTCAACAATATCTCTTTTATTATACCACTCATCTTCAAATATGTGAATAAGTTGAATACTTTTTTTTTCACATTCAAGTGTTTTATTTAAATGATAATATTTGTCTTTTCCATTTAATTCAGAATGCCAAAAAACACCATCTACCTCAATTGCCAAATTAATCTCAGGTATAAAAATATCTAACTCTTTACCATTTAAAATATATCTATCTCTTTCTATTAGATTTGGAAAATAAAACTTACAAAAATTAATAATATCTTCTTCTATCTTTGATGTAAAATGCTTTCCATTCCAGGGAGGATAACAAATTGGACATCTTGGAATTAATCCATTATTAATATGACTATCAAATATGGTTTGACATTTAGAACATTTCCATGAATATTTTGTTTTAACATCAACATAATCTTTTTTTTCAAAATTAGGAATGACAAAATCTTTTAATCTATTTGTTGATATCAATAAATTAAAAAAATTATATTTCATTGTTTCTTTTTGTTTATCTTTAACTTTTTGATTTTGGCATGGATATTCTGTAGAATATTTTTTAATTGAATTAATTTTCATTTTTTCTTTTATTTGTTGGCTTTTTCGTGGATTATCAACACCATAATTTTTAATTAATGTATCAATTTGTTTTTCTTTAATTCCTTTATTTTGAGCCGGCCACCCACCATACTTTAGAATCATTGTTTCTTTTCTTTTTTCTGTAATTTTATCTAACAGACTTGGGTTTTTCACACCATATTTCATTAAACATGTTTTTTCATATCTCTCTCTTTCCTCCGGATTTTTTTTTGCACACCGGCGCGAACAATGTTTTTGGTATCCAGACACAAGAGAAATAAATCTAGTATCTTTACCGCAAATAGCACAAAATGTTTTTTCTCCTATAAATTTTAAAAAATATTCTTCCTTCGAACAATCTTTATGGATAGCTCCTAAATGATTTGGAACATTTTTGAATTCTTTATTACACAAACAGCAATATCTTAATGGATCTTTTTTCATTATTATAAATCTCCTTTTTGTTAAAAAATAGATTATATTAATGATTTGTCCAAAAGATAATCACCCATTGCTATAAATATGCTATCCGTATCTGTATATAATAAATAAGGTATATTCTCATTATCATAATTATCCATAAAATTTGGGTTAATATTTGTTTTTTTATCTTTCATATAATATCCTAAATGATAGCCACTAAATTTAATAATTTCTTGTCCTGTTAATGTAATACTCGTGGCCAGATCCAAATTAAAAAATCTGAAGGCAAAGTTTGCAAGTACGCCATAAATACTATTCGCTAAAATTTTATAGGATTGCTGTACATTGTTGTACTTCTTTGTCAAATTCTTCTCACCAGCTCTTTTATAATCATCTCTCATATTTTTATATTGTTTACGAGAACCTAATAAATATGTAAATATTTTATATAGAATAGATAGTTCCTCATCATGACTCTTAAAAATTGTCCCAGCTGCTGTCACAATCCACTGATTTTGTTCTATTAGTTCTATCAAACGTGATACCTTTATTTCTTCCGATATAGAAGACTTTTTACTAGGATTGTATGTGATATTTACACTTTTTGAATTAGTTCTTATTTTATCCCTATTGTAAATTATATGATGAGCAACAGTTGGTGATATTTTGGCAACATAAGTATTTGGCCCAATATTACAACTGCATGCTACAGAAGGATATAGAGAACTAAAATCCAAATCAATTACATATAAGTGTCTTCCTGCTTTTGGATTTCTAACATAAGCACCAGGTATAGACTCTTCTGTTTTTATACTTAAACTATTTCTACAAGCCAAATTCAAATTCTTAACGTAAGACAAACACAAAGGATCAACTAATCCCATTGTTGTTTCGGCAATTTTCCAAGTAGATGAACATATACGAACCAATTCAAACTTCAAATCAATATGTCCAAGTCTATCATCTAGTTTTTCCAACAACATAGTATCTGTTCCGGAATACTTTATAAACTCATAAATGTCTTTTTCATATAGAGAATCCAATGTACCACTATATGATAATTTACCTGTCTTTAAATGTTTGTTGGCGATAAAGTCCAATTTATAACTTTCCTCAACAGAATATGTTAATTCTTTATATAAATCCAACATATCACCAACATGCATTCCAAAAATAAATACTCTCCCATACTTCTTAATATCAAAAGAAGTAATTCCAACAGGAGACATCTTATTAGGATCAACACCCACTTTTCTCATTCTATTGAAAATAGTAGGCATATCAAATCCTAAAAAGTTCCATCCCCACATCGAATCTACATCACTTTCTCTAACCATTTTAGTGAAGGCTGTCAAAAGTTTGGATTCACTACTAAAAACTTTAACTTCAATATTTTCAGGTAGTTTTTCCTTAAGGAGATCTTTATTAACAGAGACTCCACCAACAGAGGCAATCCAAACATTAACAGGGCCACCGTCATTAAATTTAAAAGATATGGCGTTAATTGGATTTGGTGCTTCTCTAGGATCAGGAAATGTTCTATCTCCCTTTCCATAAACTTCTATATCAACAAATAACTTTCTAAGTTTAACTTCACACTCTTCTTCTTTACGAACATATCTATAATCGATAGTTCTTTTAACTTCTTTTCTAACATCCCCTTCATATATTCCATAATTGTAATTTAAACGATCCAAAGATCTTCCAAGAACCAAAGAAGTTTTAGAAATATCAATAGTCATTGGGGAATCTTCTAAATCAACACCTGGTAAAATATAACAATAGTCATCTGTCGCTGATTCTTTATGAAAAATCTTTTTTCCTTCAGAATCTCTAAAAATATAAAGTATTGAGTTTGTCTCATAAATATATTGACAATCCATTAAACAAACATTTTTGTCATAACACCAGTTAGGAAGTTGAAAGTAATAAGGTGTTTGTTGATCTTCAACAACTTTAACACCCTCACCTAATGATTCACCACTTGTTTTATTGAGAAACTTAAACACTTGGTTAAAATCATCTAAAAAGGCTCTTCCTACTTCACTAGTTATTCCTCCATTTCTTTGTACATAGGAAGGATGAAATGTTAAAAATATGTCTCCAAACTCTTCATGTTTATGAAAACCTCTTAGTTTACTAATTCCCGTTTCACCCAATCCAAACACATTCATTGGAATAGAACCCAATAACAAAATTATTTTAGGTTTTGTTTTTTCAATTATCTTTTTCCAATTAGGTTTACATAATTCAACTGCTTCTGCCGGTGGATTAACTGTTTTACCATCCACAATATTAGAACAAAGAACCACATTAGTAATAAAATGATTTAATGTTTCTAATCCAGATTCTTTAAAGGCTTGTCTAAACACCTTACCCGCTGTACCAACAAGAGGTCTGTCCTGTTTAATTTCTTCGTTAGCTGGAGCTTCTGCTAAAATTAATAAATCAACTTTTTCAATATCTCCTGAACAGTTGGTTTCACCAAAAACTAATTTTTGATTTTCTAATGGACATTCACTACACTTTGATAAATTACTCTTCACGTTCAATCCTCCGTCTGGTTATTGGATTTAATATTTATTAAAAATTCTTTTGAAAAAAAAAGGACAAAATATAAATTTGGTTTAATTAACTAATTTTAAGGAGACAACTTATGAATATAAGTAAAGAAATATTGGATGAAATGTTAAATGAAGGACCACTGTGGGATAAAAGTAAAGAACATGTTAAGAACGCAATAGTGGCCGGAGGTATTGTTGGGGGAGCTGCGGGGGCAATGATATATAAATATGTATCATCAAGTAACGCATTAAACCACGCAGTTAACCAAATATGGAATCCTATTCGGCTAGGCGTGACAACGTATGCTAAAGAATATCCAATAGATATGACTAATTTAAATACTGCAATGACTTCTGTACAAAATCATTTAGAGAACTTTGGTAATATGATAAAAGAAGTAACAACGTGGATGAAAGAAGGTAAATATCCATCTGTCGCCAACTCCGAGACGCTTGAACGTCTTAAAGAAGACCATGCCCTCTTAGAAAAAACAAAAATAATGATACATAATCTTCAAAATTCAATCACTCAAACACCCTTTTTGTATGGAAGTATTGCTACAGCATTGTGGGCGGGATATGGACTAGTTAAAGGTCTTTCATTAAGTAAAAAAATTAATACAATGAATGACAGTATAAAACATATCAAAGATCCAATAAAAAAACTTCAAACAAGAATTCAACTATTAAATGTAGTCAAATCTATTCAAATAAAATCTTTAGATAAAATAACAGACCAAAATAAAAAAAATAAAGTTCAAAATATCATTAAAAAATATCAGGAAGATATTAATAAACTAACCAACAAACTATCAAAAATGACCCACAAAGAGAGTGCAGAACTCCAAGAAAGAATGAATCCCATAACTACTTCTTTAGCAAATATGATAGCTTGGCCTATTTTTAATATTATCGTTAGAAAAAAACTTGAGAATATGTATTATCATTGCAACAATTTAGATAAATCTGATAGAAAGGAGTGCCAATTACAAATATTATCTGTATTACATTCAGAATTAAATAAGGAATATAATAAAGATAAAGGAAATTATAATATATATAATAAAATAGTATCTATTGAAAAAAGGATAAAAGAATTAAAGAGTAAGTAATACTAATCCCAAATCAGCACACCATCATTGGGGTCCGTCGGGACATTATATATTTTTGATTTAACAACATCTGTTAGTTCAGTAACACGATCAACCCACGCAAATTTTAACATGGCTTCTACATCTATTATATAATAGGGTGGAAGTTTTTCTTCTTCCATAGGCAACACAATATATTGCATTTTTGTTTTTTGTATTTTATCCTGCATCATACTTATTTTTTCAGGAGTTTTATTAAAATCTACACCTAAAATTTTAAATAAGTAGCCTCTTGTTCCTGGAACAAACCAATTATATTCTAATTCATTCCAAACATCCATTCCTATAATTTGAATAGGTATTTTTTTATACTCTTTTTTGTTTTTACTATAAGAAACAGGTCTAGCTACTGTAGGTAGTCCATCTTCACACATTTTTCTTATATTTTTTTCTTCTGTCTCTATTAATGTCCTAATTTTCTTTTTATCAAAGTTTATTGAAACTAATAATTCTAACAATTCCCTAATCTTTTGTTTTGAGTAGGATGGATAATCACTTCTCTGTGTTACTAATCCTTTTATATCCATCTCATCAACAGGAACACCCTCTTGATTCGTGATATTCAGCGCATAATGCTTCTTTACAGGCAATAAGAATGCACTACGGGCTACTATCTCTTGTTTTAAACTAAAACGGTTATAGGCCGATTTAATATTATGTAACGACGCGAATCTAGGTAATAAGTCATCATTTAAAAACTTTTCTAATTCTCTAGATTCTTCTAGAACCAATTTTGTAATTTGTTCGTCACGTTCTTTTTCTTCAACTGTTAATTCCATTATTAATCCTCCGTCTGGTTATTGGATTTTAAAAGTTAACATTGTTTGTTCTCAAACAAAACGAAATAGAATAAATATAAAGAGAGTTATTGATTATTATATACTCAGCTAATCCTTTTTAAAATATTAATTTGGGAGATATATATATGCAAACAGTATTAGAATTTTTTAAACAAAATAAAAAATATCCAAAAAATTTAAAACTAATAAAGACCTATGCAGTAAATAAACTTATTCGTACTGCAAATAACTGGAAGCGTGAAACGGATGAAGAAAATGGTATAAAATACACACCTTTAACAAAAGAAGAATTTTATAAAAAGTTAACTTTTGATAGTATGACTGATTGGGAAGGTGATGAACAAGAGATATATTTGAATTGTGGTGATATTTTTTTAGGACATGTTATAATTATTCGTATAAAAAATAACAAATTTATATATGCTACTATTGGAGGATAGATTGTTATGAATTTCAGTTCATCTATTTTAAATCAACTTTTGTATGAGTTTTTTGATTGGAAACAAAAATCATTAGATAAATTATCTAGAAAAGGGGTTTACGTTAAAGGTAAAATATTAAATCTTTATTGGGAAAAAGAATATTCCAGTAAAGTTGATGAAACTCTAATAAATAATATATTTGGGTAATAAAAAAGTAATAGGATATGATGTTAAAAAAGATGTACAAGAAGTAGATGTAGCAGAATTTGATGATTTTGCTTCCAGATACCAAAGATTAATATTAGTTAAACCGAAAGACATTTCAGAACAACAAAGAAGTTTATTTATTAATTTCTTAAGAAAAAGAGTTGGACTTCCATATAATACAATATTACTTCATCAATCCTTGTGGTCTAGAATTGTTTCTACAATTAAAAATAAAGAAGATAAAGATTATAAAGAAGTTTTAGAAGATTTAAAGCAAGCCTTTTTTTGCTCAAATCTAATAAGCATGGGATTATTTAAGTCTGGTTGGAAAGGAGACTTTAATAAAGTAACATTATTAAATGTTTGGCCTGTAGACTTTTTAGTAAGTAATGATTTTGAAAAAATAGGTCAATATAAGCCTTAAATTTTATTCTACAATTTTCCACATACTATCTGGATCTTTAATTTCTATTGACGGATAGGATACACCGGCTTTGGGTCTTTTATAAATATATTCACCGTTTTCTTTAACTACAAAACCAAATTCAGCATCACGATGTCTAACTTTACCACCTGAATCAAGATGTCTAATTGCCTCTTGTTGAGTAATTAAGGTAGGTCTGTAAGAACTAAATCTTGACATAAATATTTTTCCGGTAGTGCTGGTTAAATTTTATTTCTTTTTTCTATTTCTTTTAATAAAGCTGTTTTGATGTCCTCAATAGAACTTTTAAAATTACCATTAAAACCATCAATTGATAAAAGCTGTTCCATTATTTCCAAACAATCCTCTAATTCAGCAACATTTGACATAGCATGGACAGCCTTCTTACAAACTTTAACAGGTACACTCATTCAATCTAATCTCCTAGTTAAAAAACTCTTGTTTAAGGGTAGAAAGATTTACCTTTGTTTCATTGTTTTTCATTTTATAACTTTCAACATCCTTTTTGGTCCTACTTATTTGTTCTTTATCTTTTTTTGTAAGTTTTTTCTTTTTTGGTACACTAATACCTAACATTTCTTCTAATGATTCTCTCTCTTCATCTTCTAGTTCTTCTAAGAATAATGGTATTTCATGCCTTTTTAAATAAGGTAACTTTAACCAAACTTTTGTAATATTGGCATCATCCTTAAAATACTTTATAAAACAAAGATCTTTCTTTGTAATTTTCTTCTTCATAACAATTTCTTTTAAAAATTTGAAGAATTCTTCTTTAGGAACTTGGTGTATATATAAATCATTAAAATATTCATTTAAAAAAATAGTAAAATTTCCTAAACCAGAAAATAATTGCATAATTGAAAAACAACTAAGTGAGTTAATACAAGACTCATCTAAGACAGATGTCTTATTATTATCAAAAAGCCAATTATTAAAAACTACATAAGGTGATATCTTCTTTTCTGGCTCTTTTTTTGTATTTTCTTTTTTCAACAGGTTGATCCTTTTCTTTTAACACTTTTTTATTGACACCGAAAGCCTCATCTATCTTTTGTTTATAATCACTATCTCTAAAGTATCTATTATAATGTTCTAGCGTAAATAGAAAACTACTTTGTGTCGTTTTTGTAGCATTAATAATTTTAACAACCGAACTAACTTGATCTGATGTATAATCTTTTAATAAACGGCCAATCATATGATAAAAAAAATCAGAAGAGACAATATCAATTCTACTAAAATCAAGAATAATCTCTTTCATAACATTTTTTATTGACATAACAGACAATATTTTAATATATAACTCTCTAGCAATAAATTCATCAAAGCAATATCTATCTTTACACCTATCATACATACTTATTTTTATCATTAATCACATCCGAACCATGAAAGAAACTCATGATATTTTTTAATAGATTTAACTCTATTTGGATATAAGACATTACTTATTTTTGAATCATAATATTCTTTTGATAATTTGAAATTATAGAAAGGAACAAAAATATTAGCAAATGTTAAAGCACACATCCTTCTATAACAGGCAACACATTCTAAACAACCATGAACATTAAATTTACCAATTTCTCTAAATTCAGGAATTCTTGTATTAAATTTGATTTGTTCAAATATAGATAAATTCTCTTCTATATAGAATTCTTTATTATAACAACTGTATGTTTTTTCTAGAAGATCCAATTTATTATTACCATTTTGAATGTATTGTTCAACTAAAGTTGATTTTTCACAATTATCCAAAATACTTTTAACTTGAACATCTTTTTCAGAAACCGACGATAAAAGATTACTCATCGATTTTCTAAAATCAAATGTATTGTCGGATACGCGATCATCTTTAACACCATTTATATAAATGACGTCACAGTTTGTAATTGATTGTACTAATGTAATTAGAAGTATATTTCTATTTGGAACATGAGCATTTTCTTTTTCAATTTTTGATAGATCAATATTTGAAATTATTTCAATTTCTTCATCCGAATATAAATTTTTTAAAAAATCGATCTCATATTGAGAATATCTACTTTTAATATCAATATAGATTCTTCTTATTGATTCTTTTTTATACTTTTGTTGTAATTGATAGTAAGCCAAAAAAGAATCTAATCCGGGGGTAAATAACTGAACAATTGATTCTGACATTAAGAACTCCATTTAGATATTGATAAATATTGATTACAAATACTATTGTGTTTATTCACAAATAGAAAAGAAAAAAAATTATATTTTTCCAATTCTATTTTTTGCTTGTTTGTATATCTCATTGATCTTTTTTTCTTGTCTCAATGAAACAATTCTAAATTCTTTTAATAAAAATCTTAATCTTAAGGATTTCTTTCTGGATCTTAAGGATTGATGCCTAACTGTTTTTCCACATTCGGCATATCTTAAGAAATCACCAATTTCGATTTTCAATTGTTCTAAAAATTCTTCATATGAAATAGGATTATCATTATTCATTTATATTTTTTCCTCGTCTTTTTTGAAATAGTTGTCTTTATATGAATATGTCCAAAAAAATATTTCTTATAATTGATAATAATTGTTCTAAAATTGAAGAGAAAAAATTTTAAAAAATTGATTGGTTTTTTTGAATTCTTATTATTTTTTGATGTTTCTTTTTATTATTAGGATAAAACTTTGTAGTGTCTGGAACTCGGGAGCATGATTTTAATAATGATTTGAAAAACAACTCATAAAGAAATCATGTTTAAAAAAGGTTTAAAAAATGATCGTGAGGATAAATTTAACTTACGGATGATATTAAACATGAAATATTATTGAATTCAGTTTATATCACTCGGTACTATTTTTGAATTTGTTTACTAAAAACGATTAGGCCCTGTTGGCACCGGCCTAATCGATTGAACTACTTACTACTATTGAATCCAAAATTGAACTCGTAGAGGAGAAGGTATGATTAATTTCCTAGTCAATACGTCATTTTTCTACTAGTTCTTTTTCAACATGAAAAAATATACAAAAAGGAGTTTAAAATGAAATATAGTCTATTTCTACCAATAGATCCACAAAACTATTGTCCACAATTTTTATTTAAATTATCAGATATGTACAAGCACCATTGTTCTGAGAATTTCAACGTGTCAATAATGGGTCCAACTGGAAATAATGAAATCAAAGCAATAGAGGATATTCTTTCTAGATTGGATTTTGAATTTAACCTATATATAATTAATAGTCCTGGTTTTAACTATTCTTATGCTATAAATTTTGCTGTTAAAGAGGGTATAAATAAAGGTATACTAAATCCCGAGAATTTAATTTTAATGATTGATTCATGGACCGCTGTTAGTCTGCATACTCTTGATATTGAAATTAGAAAAATGGATGTAGATAATTCCTTCGTTATCGTTAATGTACTAAGAGATTCTCCACTTTTAGAACCAGTTGATTTTCGTTCAAAACGTTTTATGTTATCTGTTTCTTCCAGAATATTAAAAATTCAGAGAGATGATAATAAAATTCAAAAAGTTATTCCAATACCTATACTAAGATTAAAAAACTTTGTTGATTTAAATGGGTTAGAAGAAAATTTGTTCACTGACTATTCTAGATTAATGTTGATAAA